>OOAF01001757.1_pt1 | contig 15787 bp, 15 predicted proteins | sample 1671251 | NCBI WGS metagenome assembly OOAF01 (sample SAMN06348137, study PRJEB24527) | human gut metagenome | biome: human gut; feature: ankylosing spondylitis patient; material: feces | host: Homo sapiens | place: China | collected 2015-10 | reverse complement strand
AACTCCGTGTAAAAATGCATTGTGTACGATTTACGAAAAACACACTGCCACACATCTGGAATTTACAATGTCCGGAGAGTGTGGAGAAACGAATAAAGACAGTTACGGGGCAAGAGTTGCATACAGTCGCCTCTTCTGTAAAACTCCACACACTGGAACAGAGAAGGTTCTGGTAAACATCCATCCCGGATACACATATCCACCATGCTATGGAAATCAGGATATTACCGTGCACTGAATAAAATAATATTGCATGAATATTCAGGGCCGTCAGGATTCGTTCAACAAAGCACAGGGGCAGATAGATTATCTATACTGATTTAACAGTATAAATAATTCTTTCACCATCTTGTCAGCGATGAACATTTATGTTCTTTTATTTGAAGGAATCTGCTCTTACTCTCTGCCGGGCCGCCTCACTCATACAGATATCAGGCAGTCATAGATTGTTGTGAAAAGTAGATATTTACCGGATGACTGATGCACTTTTATATAAAGGCAGAATGTTTCAGTATATGGAAAATGATTAAATGGAAAACATACACTCATTAGAGAAGATAATCAAATATCAACAAAACAAAGATCCCCTGTATCCCTGTCAGGAACATCTTTTGATACAACTCTGTATCCGTGCAAACAAGAAAATACAGGATAATATATCGAGAATGCTGGGAGGATACGGAATAAATTACTCAACATATATGGTTCTCACCGTATTATCTACAGCAGATAATCATTGTCTTTCGCCTTCAGAGATCAGCAGAGAACTCCAGTTTACCAGAACAAACATTACCCGCATTACAGATTTTTTAGAAAAAGCCGGATATACAGAAAGAACTGATAGCAAAGAGGACCGCCGTGCTAAAAAAATCAGTCTGACATCTGAAGGCCTGTCCTTTATTCAGGGCATTACCCTTACACAAAACCAGTACCTGAAAGAAATCTGGAGTCCTCTGACCTATGATGAACGTGAACTGTTTAAAGACATTAATCAAAAATTACTGACGCATTTTGCTGATGTACGTTCATAAAGTATGAAAAGCTGTCACGAACGGTGCAATAGTGATCCACACCCAACGCCTGAAATCAGATCCAGGGGGTAATCTGCTCTCCTGATTCAGGAGAGTTTATGGTCACTTTTGAGACAGTTATGGAAATTAAAATCCTGCACAAGCAGGGAATGAGTAGCCGGGCGATTGCCAGAGAACTGGGGATCTCCCGCAATACCGTTAAACGTTATTTGCAGGCAAAATCTGAGCTGCCAAAATATACGCCGCGACCTGCTGTTGCTTCACTCCTGGATGAATACCGGGATTATATTCGTCAACGCATCGCCGATGCTCATCCTTACAAAATCCCGGCAACGGTAATCGCTCGCGAGATCAGAGACCAGGGATATCGTGGCGGAATGACCATTCTCAGGGCATTCATTCGTTCTCTCTCGGTTCCTCAGGAGCAGGAGCCTGCCGTTCGGTTCGAAACTGAACCCGGACGACAGATGCAGGTTGACTGGGGCACTATGCGTAATGGCCGCTCACCGCTTCACGTGTTCGTTGCTGTTCTCGGATACAGCCGAATGCTGTACATCGAATTCACTGACAATATGCGTTATGACACGCTGGAGACCTGCCATCGTAATGCGTTCCGCTTCTTTGGTGGTGTGCCGCGCGAAGTGTTGTATGACAATATGAAAACTGTGGTTCTGCAACGTGACGCATATCAGACCGGTCAGCACCGGTTCCATCCTTCGCTGTGGCAGTTCGGCAAGGAGATGGGCTTCTCTCCCCGACTGTGTCGCCCCTTCAGGGCACAGACTAAAGGTAAGGTGGAACGGATGGTGCAGTACACCCGTAACAGTTTTTACATCCCACTAATGACTCGCCTGCGCCCGATGGGGATCACTGTCGATGTTGAAACAGCCAACCGCCACGGTCTGCGCTGGCTGCACGATGTCGCTAACCAACGAAAGCATGAAACAATCCAGGCACGTCCCTGCGATCGATGGCTCGAAGAGCAGCAGTCCATGCTGGCACTGCCTCCGGAGAAAAAAGAGTATGACGTGCATCTTGATGAAAATCTGGTGAACTTCGACAAACACCCCCTGCATCATCCACTCTCCATCTACGACTCATTCTGCAGAGGAGTGGCGTGATGATGGAACTGCAACATCAACGACTGATGGCGCTCGCCGGGCAGTTGCAACTGGAAAGCCTTATAAGCGCAGCGCCTGCGCTGTCACAACAGGCAGTAGACCAGGAATGGAGTTATATGGACTTCCTGGAGCATCTGCTTCATGAAGAAAAACTGGCACGTCATCAACGTAAACAGGCGATGTATACCCGAATGGCAGCCTTCCCGGCGGTGAAAACGTTCGAAGAGTATGACTTCACATTCGCCACCGGAGCACCGCAGAAGCAACTCCAGTCGTTACGCTCACTCAGCTTCATAGAACGTAATGAAAATATCGTGTTACTGGGGCCATCAGGTGTGGGGAAAACCCATCTGGCAATAGCGATGGGCTATGAAGCAGTCCGTGCAGGTATCAAAGTTCGCTTCACAACAGCAGCAGATCTGTTACTTCAGTTATCTACGGCACAACGTCAGGGCCGTTATAAAACGACGCTTCAGCGTGGAGTAATGGCCCCCCGCCTGCTCATCATTGATGAAATAGGCTATCTGCCGTTCAGTCAGGAAGAAGCAAAGCTGTTCTTCCAGGTCATCGCTAAACGTTACGAAAAGAGCGCAATGATCCTGACATCCAATCTGCCGTTCGGGCAGTGGGATCAAACGTTCGCCGGTGATGCAGCACTGACCTCAGCGATGCTGGACCGTATCTTACACCACTCACATGTCGTTCAAATCAAAGGAGAAAGCTATCGACTCAGACAGAAACGAAAGGCCGGGGTTATAGCAGAAGCTAATCCTGAGTAAAACGGTGGATCAATATTGGGCCGTTGGTGGAGATATAAGTGGATCACTTTTCATCCGTCGTTGACAAAGTCAATCAGCGATACAAAGACGATCATGGTGCGCTTGTCACAGTGACCAGTGTTGAGGAAACCCATGCGGGGTGGCTATCCTCATTACCGTCTTATATCACTGGCGCTGACAATATCCTTCCATGAACATATACTTCTGATAAATGACTCCGGTTTAGTGGCAACCAAGTGCAGACACTGAAAGACTGCTCTGTTGACCGCTCAGGTAACAAGCTGAGTTCCGGAAAGCGGTAAGTGCATAGTGTTATTCCGTGCTTTAACATTCTTTCCATACCGGAACCAAGATTGCAGGTACTGTATATAAATCAATATCGTCGTGCGCCAGAAAACCAATGAAAGAGCGTTTTTCTATTTTCTCAACAATCCTCTGACCGACAATCATGGGAACATATTTATACTCAGGAAGAACCGTCTCTGGCGTGCCAATAATCACACTTCCACTGACTTCACTCAGGTGTTCAGGTAATCGCCGCGATAACGTACTCATAAAGGAAACATCCACAATCACACCATTTTCCGTCGTCAACCACGCATGAAAGTTAAACCCCGAGTGATGTCTAAAATCTTCAGGCTGAATCCCTTTTTCAGACCAGCGCTGAAAATCCGCAACTGACGGATTGTAAATAAATCGTTCCTGTTTCCAGAGTTGTCCAACGGTAACCCATACCCGACATTCAAGGATATTCTCAAAATATGGCTGAAAATAATGACTCCACTTTAAGCATTGTCCTGCTGAAGCGGAAAAGTCTGTCACACCAGACTGCAGACAGACATGACTGAATACATCCTGATAATCATATTCTTTGTTTTTTGTGACCCCATTCCATTCTTCATTAAATCCTAGCCTTTTTGTAAAAGAGAAGGCTTTATGTAAATTATCTGAGTAATCAGATTCAGGATGAAATACTAATAAATCTTTTTTACAGAAACTAAAGTATCGTAACAGATGGCCAAACATTAAATGTCTCCCCAATACATAACCCTATATGTCAGATACTCTGAACCTGAAGAATTATAAAGAATGTTGACTAGTCGTAAAATCCTGCTTTATGCAAATATACGTAAAGTCTCTCTTTACTGCCATTAGCCATTTCAGTAGTACGCTCAGAATATGGCGCCGATACGCTTGCGGATCGATGCCATTCAGACAGCAGGTCCGTTCACTACCGTAATCGCTACCGAAGAACACATTGATTGCCCCTCAATAATCCTGCTGTTAACATCAAAATTGTTGGTCGGGCTCGATTTATTTAATTGTGTAAACAGGGCCTCTCAGCGAAAGGCCCTTATGCATCACCTGACGTTAAAAGTCACTACACCCAAGATGACGTTCAATGGCACCATGCGATTCAATGTAAGCCTGGGCCGTCTGTTCCAGTACACCAGGCTCAGCGTTGTATGTGTTAGCTGCATCAAATACCAACGACAGCACTTCAGGATACACAACCAGATGTGTAATGGAGTTATCTTCACCCAATACTTTTCCCCACGCCTGCTCAATCAGATTTCTGAGAACCACCACCTCACGACTCTTACACCAGACATCGTTATTAAGTAGCAGCACCATAAGATAAGGAGTGGTATCGTTAGCCACAGCCTCCCTACTCCAGAGATAATATAAAGGGGTGGGCTCAACAGATTTATCTTTACGTCGCTTACACTGCAAATATTCAGAAATGAGTCTATGCAGTTCACCAGTAAAATCAGCCATCAGAGAGGGAATGGCCTTATTAATACCCTGTCCTGGTATTAATTTAAATTGTAATAATTTAATTTCAGGATGTGTGGCTGCAGCCCGATACAGAGTTGCAAGGACACACTTTTGCCAGAGGGCGTTACAGGAAAGCTTAACGTTTGATTCTGTATACATAATAAATCACCTTACAGTTACAACAGGTCAAAAACCGCTGTAGCCAGAGTTACGCTGGCCTGATGCTTTAGCATCGGGCTTCGTCAGATAATCCAGACGTGCCAATAAGCGCTGATACTGCTCAGGGAAATCAGGATCATGAATATCCTGGATGTCACATCCATTAGCAGGGAAATAAACAATGCAGCCCCCTGGATTAACTATGCAGAAATCGTCCTGAGGCACTGATAAATACGGAGAGGACTCTCGCGTATGGTTGGTTGACACCACAGTGCGGATTCGGCGAATCCGCGATCACGGTGCGATTTCGCACCACAGTACACAATCAATACCCCGGGTTTTATTCAGGTAAGCAGGACTGCGGATATCCGGTATCACGCCTTTGTGTCACGAACGGGGCAGGTGCGAAACACCGGATAAAATGCAGGTTGCGATATCTCTGAACGCCCTGCGCAGAGCGGAGATTTCGGATTAAGTACTCGCACCTCCGCAGTCCTGAAACAAGTCTGGCTGGTAGCTGTAAACAGACTTCGTACATACCGCTCTGCAATAAATCCCCGTACCACAGGCCTCACAGAATTTCTTCCCATGAAAAAACTGCTCACACATCACACAATGCCACTCCAGCACGACCGGTAATGGCGATAAAAACATCTCCATATCCTCAATGTAAGGGTGGGACTTTTCCGGATTCAGCACCACGCAGGCTGCCTTCTGTTGCTCGCTCAGGACATGTAAATCGTGCTCAAACCACGCCCCCTGAGCATCTGTCTGCAAAATCAACCGGCCATGACAGGAAAGGCAGAAACACTGCCGGATATTTCTGCTGAGCGCAGAATCAGCACTGATAATGTGTTCACCCGGCGTGATCCCCAGCCCCGTTTTTATACCGTTCATTCTGCCACCCCCTCCTCACTGAAGTGCCCGGTATGGCTGTGCGTGCAGTACCGCTCCCCATAATAATCGTGATGACATTGTCTGCAGTGCCGGCTGGCTTTACGCACCACGGGTAAGGCATCCGGTACGAATTGCTGCAGACGCTTAATCAGTTGTATCTCCCTGCGTTCCGGTCTGACATAAGGGCACTGCTGACCGTGCTCCGTCAGCCCGTCGTCAGTGTGTTCAAACCAGGGACGCTCAGTGTCGTATTGCGGGTGGTATCTGAGCGCACTGCCGCAAAGGTGGCAAGTGTAGCGATCGTAAGGTGCAGTCTGTGCGGTACGGGCACCCGTCAGACGCCCGTTGCCATCAAATGCAATAAAGGATTTTGCGTACATCGTCATATTCCTCAGCAGCCAGACGACACGCAGGCAACAGCTGTCCCGGTACGGGCAGTGTGGTCAGGGTGTGAATGGCGGTTCAGTTAAAATCTGGACTGGAGTTTGGGTAAAGCAGGCTGGTTGCTGTTACAGCACTGTGGTTGTCACACAATGGCCCTCCGGCGTAAAAAACTGTCAGCAGGCAGGGATGGACATCGGAGGATGTGCTGTATCGGTTGCCGGAAGGAATGGTAAAGAATGTGCCATGGTTAAATCTCCGTATGGTTCATACGGAATAGCCATGTCGTAAAAAATGCGCAGAGTCCCTGAAGTGGCCTCCGGAACCGACTGTAACAATTAGCGCCAGCCCGTAGTTGTCGTTCAGGGTCTTACACCAGAGAATAAGTCTCCGGCAGGGGGCTGCCCAGTCGCGGTCGACCCCGATTACTTTTTTCAGGAAGCCCGCTGCATTTCAGGATGATGCCACATTCTTTCTGTTCTCGTTTGGCCAGGTAGCTGATGGCATAGCGTAAGGCATTCACCGCTTTGTGATCTGAATAGTGAATGACGTGGTTAATGTTTACCGGATAATTTTTATTAAACCGGCACCAGTGGTAGTAACCATCACCCTCGGTAACCCGCCTCCAGATATCTCCCATCAATCTGGATACCAGATACGAACTCCTGTGGCTCTGACCGTTCAGATAGCCCACAAAATGAATGTGAAGCCCTTTACGTTCCGTATATTCCATTAACCTGGTTTAATCCGGTGATAAAGGCGTTTTACATGCATCTGTCAGCAGTCGGAAAAACCAAAAAAGTGGCGCTGGTTGACTGTATGCGTAAATTGCTGACCATCCTGAACGCAATGCTCAGAAAGAACGAAGAGTGAAATGAATCGTAGCATCATGTTGCTCCATAATTGTTACGTTCAAGACAGTTGATTATCGGCGCATATGACTCAAAAAGAGCCTGATGATTGCCTCTTTTCCATAGGCTCTTTCTCTGAAGTGAAGGAAGGCCCGGAAGAAAGCACTCGCTGGCATACGTGACTCCAACTCAACCAGAGATAATCACCATTGTTATTTTTCTATTTAATAATAATCTCCTGAAAAATAGATATAGCAAAAATACAATCCGGCCAGATTTAATTCCGCATTCATTACCAGAAATAATCAACACCACAACTATCATATCATTCAATAGTCACCGCTAAAATTTTATTATTTTCTTCTTTACATAGAAATTGTCAACCTGTTTATTATACCGTTCTTAAATAGTTAATCATAAAACAACATCACCATTATTTACGTGTTTTATTTATTAATAACATGGTCATACGTTCTTTTTTTACGAGGAAATAATCAATTGATAAATTGTTTTTGGTCTTAATAGTCAAGTAGGAAACATTTTAATAAATGATAAAAATCCTAAATTCCTTGTTCATAATGTAGGGATGTGTTAAATAGGTGGGCAAAATTTGGTTCCCCTTCTCGCCTGTAATATTGCAGCATCTTCGCACCTCCATGAGACATTGCGACTTAATAAGAAGGTGATAAGTCCTGCATATAAGCATGGACTGACCATGGTTTTATATTCATTAAAAATTTTGTTACAACCCATTGATTTAGCATAAATAAATTATAGTGGGTTCGGGTTTGCTGTGACTGTGGCATTATTTCCGTGCAAAGGAGCTGATATGTCTGAAAGACATTTACCTGATGACCAGAGCAGTACTATCGATCCATATCTAATTACCTCTGTTCGCCAGACTCTGGCAGAACAAGGCGCAGCATTACAAAACTTGTCTAAACAACTGGATTCCGGGCAGTACCAGCGTGTCCTTAATTTGATAATGAACTGTAAAGGTCACGTTATTCTTTCGGGAATGGGTAAATCAGGGCATGTCGGTCGTAAAATGTCAGCGACGCTGGCCTCTACGGGTACGCCTAGTTTCTTTATTCATCCTGCAGAAGCTTTCCATGGCGATCTGGGCATGATTACGCCTTACGATCTTCTGATCCTTATTTCTGCCAGCGGTGAAACGGATGAAATCCTCAAGCTAGTTCCTTCACTGAAAAATTTCGGCAACCGAATTATCGCCATTACCAATAATGAAAATTCCACGCTGGCGAAAAATGCTGATGCCGTGCTGGAACTCCACATGGCGAATGAAACCTGCCCGAATAATCTTGCACCAACAACGTCTACCACGCTGACGATGGCGATCGGCGATGCGCTGGCGATTGCCATGATCCACCAACGCAAATTTATGCCGAATGATTTTGCGCGCTATCACCCGGGCGGTTCATTAGGTCGTCGCCTGCTGACCCGCGTTGCTGATGTCATGCAGCATGATGTTCCTGCGGTACAGCTGGATGCGTCATTTAAAACCGTGATTCAACGTATCACCAGCGGATGCCAGGGAATGGTGATGGTAGAAGACGCAGAAGGTGGGCTAGCGGGCATTATCACCGACGGTGACCTGCGTCGCTTTATGGAAAAAGAGGATTCTCTGACATCCGCCACGGCTGCGCAGATGATGACACGTGAACCGCTGACGCTACCGGAAGACACCATGATCATTGAAGCGGAAGAAAAAATGCAAAAGCACCGCGTCTCAACGTTATTGGTGACCAACAAGGCAAATAAAGTCACTGGCCTTGTGCGCATTTTCGACTAATTAAGCAACGGGGTGCGAGAGGTTAGTCTCTCATTGAGTTTGCGCCCCACTGAAACTTTGATAATCGTTACATGTTGATAAAAGTGAAGTCTGCCGTATCCTGGATGCGTGCTCGTCTGTCTGCCATCTCACTGGCAGATATCCAAAAACACCTGGCGAAAATCATCATTCTGGCACCGATGGCGGTGCTGCTGATCTATCTGGCTATCTTCAGCCAGCCTCGCTATATGAGCGAGTCGAAAGTCGCCATTAAACGCTCGGATGATTTAAACAGCGGCAGCCTGAATTTTGGTCTGCTTCTGGGTGCCTCTAACCCCAGTTCCGCAGAAGATGCGTTGTATCTGAAAGAGTACATCAACTCGCCGGATATGCTGGCGGCGCTGGATAAGCAACTAAATTTTCGTGAAGCGTTTAGCCACAGCGGGCTCGATTTTCTTAATCATCTTAGCAAGGATGAAACCGCAGAAGGCTTCCTGAAGTACTACAAGGACCGTATCAACGTCTCGTATGACGATAAAACCGGATTACTGAATATTCAGACGCAGGGCTTTAGCCCGGAATTTGCGCTTAAGTTTAACCAAACCGTGCTGAAAGAGTCAGAGCGCTTTATCAATGAGATGTCACATCGCATCGCGCGTGACCAGCTTGCCTTTGCAGAAACGGAGATGGAAAAGGCACGCCAGCGTCTGGACGCCAGCAAAGCGGAATTGCTCTCTTATCAAGACAACAACAACGTTCTGGATCCACAGGCACAGGCACAGGCGGCGAGCACGTTAGTGAATACGCTGATGGGCCAGAAGATCCAGATGGAAGCGGACCTGCGGAACTTGCTGACGTATCTGCGTGAGGACGCCCCGCAAGTTGTGAGTGCGCGTAATGCGATTCAGTCATTGCAGGCACAAATTGACGAAGAAAAAAGCAAAATCACAGCGCCGCAGGGTGACAAGCTAAACCGTATGGCGGTGGATTTTGAAGAAATCAAATCAAAAGTAGAGTTCAACACCGAGCTGTACAAACTGACCCTGACCTCCATTGAAAAGACCCGTGTAGAAGCGGCTCGTAAGCTCAAGGTGCTGTCAGTGATCAGTTCGCCACAGTTGCCGCAGGAATCGTCTTTTCCAAATATCCCTTATTTGATCGCCTGCTGGTTACTGGTGTGCTGCCTGCTGTTCGGCACCCTGAAACTGTTGCTGGCTGTTATTGAAGATCACCGAGATTAACGCTGTCGCTGAATGAGTTTGTGATGAAATTATTGAAATCAATTTTACTGATTGCCGCCTGTCAGGCTGCGCAGGCCAGCGCGGCCATTGATATTAACGCTGACCCAAACCTGACAGGAGCAGCGCCGCTTACCGGTATTCTGAGCGGACAAAAATCGGATACGCAAAACATGAGCGGCTTTGACAATACCCCGCCGCCCGCACCGCCGGTGGTCATGAGCCGCATGTTTGGTGCTCAACTTTTCAACGGCACCAGCGCGGATAGCGGTGCGACGGTAGGATTCAACCCTGACTATATTCTGAATCCGGGCGATAGCATTCAGGTTCGCTTGTGGGGTGCGTTCACCTTTGATGGTGCGTTACAGATTGATCCCAAAGGTAATATTTTCCTGCCGAACGTTGGTCCGGTGAAAGTTGCTGGCGTCAGTAATAGTCAGTTAAATGCCCTGGTCACATCCAAAGTGAAAGAAGTGTACCAGTCCAACGTCAACGTCTACGCCTCCTTATTACAGGCGCAGCCAGTAAAAGTGTACGTGACCGGATTTGTGCGTAATCCTGGTCTGTATGGCGGTGTGACGTCTGATTCGTTACTCAATTATCTGATCAAGGCTGGCGGCGTTGATCCAGAGCGCGGAAGTTACGTTGATATTGTGGTCAAGCGCGGTAACCGCGTGCGCTCCAACGTCAACCTGTACGACTTCCTGCTGAACGGCAAACTGGGGCTTTCGCAGTTCGCCGATGGTGACACCATCATCGTCGGGCCGCGTCAGCATACTTTCAGCGTTCAGGGCGATGTCTTTAACAGCTACGACTTTGAGTTCCGCGAAAGCAGCATTCCCGTAACGGAAGCGTTGAGCTGGGCGCGCCCTAAGCCTGGCGCGACTCACATTACGATTATGCGTAAACAGGGGCTGCAAAAACGCAGCGAATACTATCCGATCAGTTCTGCACCAGGCCGTATGTTGCAAAATGGCGATACCTTAATCGTGAGCACTGACCGCTATGCCGGCACCATTCAGGTGCGGGTTGAAGGCGCGCACTCCGGTGAACATGCCATGGTACTGCCTTATGGTTCCACTATGCGTGCGGTTCTGGAAAAAGTCCGCCCGAACAGCATGTCGCAGATGAACGCAGTTCAGCTTTATCGCCCATCAGTGGCTCAGCGTCAGAAAGAGATGCTGAATCTCTCGCTGCAAAAGCTGGAGGAAGCCTCACTTTCTGCCCAGTCATCCACCAAAGAAGAAGCCAGCCTGCGAATGCAGGAAGCACAACTGATCAGCCGCTTTGTGGCGAAAGCACGCACCGTGGTTCCGAAAGGTGAAGTGATCCTCAACGAATCCAATATTGATTCTGTTCTGCTTGAAGATGGCGACGTCATCAATATTCCGGAGAAAACATCGCTGGTTATGGTTCATGGCGAGGTGCTGTTCCCGAACGCGGTGAGCTGGCAGAAGGGTATGACCACCGAGGATTACATCGAGAAATGTGGTGGCCTGACGCAAAAATCGGGTAACGCCAGAATTATCGTCATTCGTCAGAACGGTGCTGCCGTCAACGCGGAAGACGTGGATTCACTCAAACCGGGCGATGAGATTATGGTTCTGCCGAAATATGAATCGAAAAATATTGAAGTTACCCGTGGTATTTCCACCATCCTCTATCAGCTGGCGGTGGGTGCAAAAGTGATTCTGTCTTTGTAAGGAGTTGAAATGAGCAAAGCTGTTATTGTCATCCCAGCTCGTTATGGCTCATCGCGCCTGCCGGGTAAGCCACTGCTCGATATTGTGGGTAAACCGATGATCCAGCATGTTTACGAGCGTGCGTTACAGGTGGCGGGCGTTGCGGAAGTTTGGGTGGCAACAGACGATCAGCGTGTTGAAAAGGCCGTGCAGGCATTTGGCGGGAAAGCCATCATGACGCGCAACGATCATGAATCCGGCACCGATCGGCTGGTCGAGGTGATGCATAAAGTCGAGGCAGATATCTACATTAACCTGCAGGGCGACGAACCAATGATTCGCCCGCGGGATGTAGAAACGCTGTTACAAGGAATGCGTGATGACCCCGCGTTGCCAGTGGCAACGCTATGCCACGCGATTTCTGCCGAAGAAGCGGCTGAGCCAAGCACGGTAAAAGTGGTGGTAAATACCCGCCAGGATGCGCTTTATTTCAGCCGTTCGCCGATTCCCTATCCGCGTAATGCTGAAAAAGCGCGCTACCTGAAACACGTTGGTATTTACGCTTATCGTCGCGATGTGCTGCAAAACTACAGCCAGTTACCGGAGTCCATGCCAGAGCAGGCAGAATCACTGGAGCAGCTACGGTTAATGAACGCGGGGATCAACATTCGCACGTTTGAGATTGCCGCAACCGGTCCGGGCGTCGACACCCCAGCATGCCTGGAAAAAGTGCGCGCCCTGATGGCACAGGAACTGGCTGAAAACGCATGATTGGCATTTACTCGCCTGGCATCTGGCGTATTCCGCATCTGGAGAAATTTCTGGCGCAACCGTGCCAGAAACTTTCTCTGCTGCGCCCTGTTCCGCAAAACGTCGATGCTATCGTCGTGTGGGGACATCGTCCCAGCGCGGCGAAACCAGTCGCCATCGCCAAAGCAGCGGGAAAACCCGTCATTCGTCTGGAAGATGGATTTGTGCGTTCGCTGGATCTTGGCGTCAATGGCGAGCCGCCGCTTTCTCTGGTGGTGGATGATTGTGGCATTTACTACGATGCCAGCAAGCCTTCAGCACTGGAGAAACTGGTACAGGATAAAGCCGGAAATACAGCTCTGATAAGCCAGGCCAGAGAAGCGATGCACACCATCGTGACCGGGGATTTGTCGAAATATAACCTGGCACCTGCGTTTGTGGCGGATGAATCAGAACGTTCAGACATCGTTCTGGTTGTCGATCAGACATTTAATGATATGTCAGTGACGTATGGCAATGCTGGCCCGCATGAGTTTGCTGCCATGCTGGAAGCCGCGATGGCGGAAAATCCTCAAGCCGAAATTTGGGTGAAGGTGCATCCGGATGTCCTGGAAGGAAAGAAAACAGGCTATTTCGCTGATCTGCGCGCCACGCAACGAGTACGTTTGATTGCTGAGAATGTCAGCCCGCAGTCGCTGTTGCGACACGTTTCCCGGGTTTACGTCGTGACCTCCCAGTACGGCTTTGAAGCCTTGCTGGCAGGAAAACCAGTAACATGTTTCGGCCAGCCCTGGTATGCAGGTTGGGGCTTAACCGACGATCGTCATCCGCAGTCCGCTTTGTTATCTGCCCGACGCGGTTCTGCCACGCTGGAGGAACTTTTTGCCGCTGCATACCTGCGTTACTGTCGCTATATCGATCCGCAAACGGGAGAAGTAAGCGATCTATTTACCGTGCTGCAATGGCTGCAATTACAGCGCAACCATCAGCAGCAGCGTAATGGTTATTTATGGGCGCCAGGCTTAACGCTGTGGAAGTCAGCGATCCTGAAACCTTTCTTGCAAACGGCAACAAACCGGCTGAGTTTTTCACGTCGCTGTACTGCGGCGAGCGCCTGCGTGGTATGGGGTGTAAAGGGAGAACAGCAATGGCGAGCCGAAGCGCAGCGAAAATCACTGCCGTTATGGCGAATGGAAGATGGTTTTCTGCGTTCATCCGGACTTGGCTCTGACCTGCTGCCGCCGCTATCGCTGGTGCTGGATAAACGCGGTATTTACTATGACGCCACGCGCCCCAGCGATCTGGAAGTGCTGCTGAATCATAGCCAGCTAACGCTGGCGCAGCAGATGCGAGCTGAGAAGTTACGCCAGCGACTGGTTGAAAGCAAACTGAGTAAGTACAACCTGGGAGCCGATTTCTCTCTACCAGCCGAAGCCAAAGATAAAAAAGTTATCCTGGTGCCAGGTCAGGTAGAGGACGATGCCTCTATTAAAACAGGCACTGTCTCGATTAAGAGCAACCTTGAGTTATTACGCACAGTACGCGAGCGCAATCCGCACGCCTACATTATTTATAAACCGCACCCGGATGTATTAGTGGGGAATCGCAAGGGCGATATTCCGGCAGAACAGATTGCTGAACTTGCTGATTATCAGGCACTGGACGCAGATATTATTCAATGCATTCAGCGCGCAGATGAAGTGCACACCATGACATCATTGTCCGGGTTTGAAGCGTTATTACATGGCAAGCAAGTTCATTGTTACGGCCTGCCCTTCTATGCCGGTTGGGGTTTAACCGTTGATGAACATCACTGCCCGCGTCGCGAGCAAAAATTAACGTTAGCAGATTTGATCTATCAGGCGTTGATTGTTTACCCAACATACATTCACCCAACACGGCTACAGCCTATTACGGTTGAGGAAGCTGCGGAATATTTAATCCAGACGCCGCGAAAGCCGATGTTTATTACCCGAAAAAAAGCGGGGCGGGTAATACGCTATTACCGCAAATTAATTATGTTCTGCAAGGTCAGATTTGGCTAAACAATTTCATAGTTGACTATTACGCAAATTATTTATGCAAGGTAATGCACTAACCGTTTTATTATCCGGTAAAAAATATCTGCTATTGCAGGGGCCGATGGGACCTTTTTTCAATAACGTCGCCGAATGGTTAGAGTCATTAGGCCGTAACGCTGTGAACGTTGTATTCAACGGTGGGGATCGTTTTTACTGCCGCCATCGACAATACCTGGCTTACTACCAAACGCCGAAAGAGTTCCCCGGATGGTTACGGGATCTCCACCGGCAATATGACTTTGATACCATCCTCTGCTTTGGTGACTGCCGCCCATTGCACAAAGAAGCAAAACGCTGGGCAAAGTCGAAAGGGATCCGCTTTCTGGCATTTGAGGAAGGATATTTACGCCCGCAATTTATTACCGTTGAAGAAGGCGGAGTGAACGCATATTCATCGCTACCGCGCGATCCGGATTTTTATCGTAAGTTACCAGATATGCCTACGCCGCACGTTGAGAACTTAAAACCTTCAACGATGAAACGTATAGGTCATGCGATGTGGTATTACCTGATGGGCTGGCATTACCGCCATGAGTTCCCTCGCTACCGCCACCATAAATCGTTTTCCCCCTGGTATGAAGCACGTTGCTGGGTTCGTGCATACTGGCGCAAGCAACTTTACAAGGTAACACAGCGTAAGGTATTACCGTGGTTAATGAACGAGTTGGATCAACGTTATTATCTTGCCGTTTTGCAGGTATATAACGATAGCCAGATTCGTAACCACAGCAATTATAACGATGTGCGTGACTATATTAATGAAGTCATATACTCATTTTCACGTAAAGCGCCGAAAGAAAGTTATTTGGTGATCAAACATCATCCGATGGATCGTGGTCACAGACTCTATCGACCATTAATTAAGCGATTGAGTAAGGAATATGGCTTAGATGAGCGAGTCATTTATGTGCACGATCTCCCGATGCCGGAATTATTACGCCATGCAAAAGCGGTAGTGACGATTAACAGTACGGCGGGGATCTCTGCGCTGATTCATAACAAACCACTCAAAGTGATGGGCAATGCCCTGTACGACATCAAAGGCTTGACGTATCAAGGGCATTTGCACCAGTTCTGGCAGGCCGATTTTAAACCGGATATGAAACTGTTTAAGAAGTTTCGAGGGTATTTATTGGTGAAGACGCAGGTTAATGGGGTTTATTATGGGGAGATGATTTTTAACAAGATAAAAGGTGATGCTGCCAACTTACTGATTTAGTGTATGATGGTGTTTTTGAGGTGCTCC
>OOAF01001756.1_pt1 | contig 15792 bp, 9 predicted proteins | sample 1671251 | NCBI WGS metagenome assembly OOAF01 (sample SAMN06348137, study PRJEB24527) | human gut metagenome | biome: human gut; feature: ankylosing spondylitis patient; material: feces | host: Homo sapiens | place: China | collected 2015-10 | reverse complement strand
CTGGCCCAGACCGGGGCCGTGGCCGCCCTCAGTCTGCCCGAAAACAAGGGCAAGCTGGCCCTGTTCGGCGGCATCAAAAATGCCCGCTTCCGCAAGCAGGTCACCCCCGGCGACGTGCTCACCCTGCACTGCGAGCTGGTGGAACAGCGCGGCCCGGTGGGCGTGGGCAAGGCCTCGGCCTATGTGGACGGCAAATGTGCCGCCACCGCAGAGCTGACCTTCGTGCTGACCGAAGCACAGTAAATCAAAACAAAAAAGGCTCCCCCTTGCGGAGGAGCCGGGACGCAGGCCTGCGGTGCGGGTCTGCGCTTTTTTATTCGGAATAGTGAGCCAGGAAGCGGCGGGTGCGCTCTTCCTGGGGGTGCTCGATGAGCTGCCGGGCCGGGCCCTGCTCCACCACCACGCCGCCGTCCATGAACAGGATGCGGTCGGCCACGTCACGGGCAAAGTTCATCTCGTGGGTCACGATGATCATGGTGGTCTTGCGGTCGGCAAGGTCCCGCAGAACGCGCAGCACCTCGCCGGTCAGCTCCGGGTCCAGCGCACTGGTGGGTTCGTCGAAATAGATGATCTCCGGGTCGGTGGCCAGGGCACGGGCAATGGCTACGCGCTGCTGCTGACCGCCGGAGAGCTGGCGGGGGTAGTAGTCGGCCCGGTCGGCCAGACCCACCTTTTCCAGCATGCGGCGGCCGATGGCGTCGGCCTGCTCCCGGGGCATCCTGCGGGCCACGATGAGTCCCTCGGTCACGTTCTGCAGGGCGGTCTTGTTCCGGAACAGGTTGTAGTTCTGGAACACAAAGGCCGTCTTTTTGCGCAGCCGGGCGATGTCGGCCCGGCCTGCATGGGCCAGGTCAAAGGTCTCGCCGTCCAGCACCAGCTGGCCTGCGTCGGCGGTCTCCAGAAAGTTCAGGCAGCGCAGCAGGGTGGTCTTGCCGGAGCCAGAAGGGCCCAGAATGGCCACCACATCGCCTTTTTCCACGGTCAGGTCCACGCCCTGCAGCACCGGCAGCTCGCTGACCACCTTGTGTGCACCGGGGCGCAGACCGGCTTTTGCGTAGGTGCGGAAGGTCTTGTGGACGTTCCGGATCTCCATCATTGCCATGGGTTCCACACTCCTTTCTTACTGGAAGCCCCGGGCGTTGAGCCGGTGCTCCAGCACAGCCTGCAGTTTGGTGATGACCGTGCAGAACAGCAGGTACACCACCGCCACCTCACAGTAGATGGGCAGGAAGATGTAGGTGCGGGCCGCCACGCGCTGACCGGCCATGAACAGCTCGGCCACCGTGATGTTGGACGCCAGCGAGGTGTCCTTGATCATGCCGATGAGGGAGTTGGACAGGGCGGGCACGGCGGTGCGCAAAGCCTGCGGCAGCACGATGCGGCGCATGATCTGCACCCAGCTCATGCCTACGCAGTAACCGGCTTCCAGCTGACCCTGGGGCACGCTTTCCAGCGCGCCGCGCATGGTCTCGGCGCAGTAGGCACCCTCATTGAAGGCAAAGGCGATGACGGCGGCGGGAAAGGCGTCCAGCATGATGCCCAGGCTGGGCAGGCCGTAAAAGATGATGAACAGCTGCACCAGCAGCGGTGTGCCGCGGATGACCCAGATGTAGAACCGGGCGATCTGCCGCAGCACCGGCACGTTGGCGTACTGCACCAGTGCCACCACCACCGCGATGATCATAGCAAAAAAGAAGGATACCAGCGTCAGCGGGATGGTCATGGTAAGGCCGGCCGTCAGGATGCGGGGTAGGGCCTCCACCAGCACGCTGACCGTGCGGTTGGATAAAAGTGCTTCAAACATGAACGATCACAGTACCTCAAATACTCTCAGAAAACAACGGTGAATGTATTATACAACTTCGAGTATACTCAAAGTCAAGGGGTTTGCGGAAATTCCTACAAAACCTACCAGAATACTATAACATGAAACGTCCGGCGGTGCAAATGGTTTGCAAAAATCGCGTATTGTGAACAAAAACGGCCCAGCCGCTGCGGGAACTTTGTGCAATGCGGCAAGCCGGTTGACGCGGCAGGCGCTTTCGTGTACAATGGGCATAACAACGTGCACACCGGGTTTGCCGGTGCCGCGCAAATTCACCGGCGGCCCGGCTGCCGGTGCAAACGGAGGACACAAACGTGACGAAACGGAAGATTGGCGTTCTGGGTGCAGGTACCTGGGGCATGGCGCTGGCGCGGATGCTGACCGTCAGCGGCAACGAAGTGCAGGTGTGGTCGGCCATTGAGGCGGAGGTGGACAACCTCTCCACTACACGGGTGCACCCCAACCTGCCGGGCATGAAGATCCCGGCCGAGCTGCAGTTCACCAAGAGCATCGAGGAAGTGTGCACCGGCAAGGATGTGCTGCTGTTTGCAGTGCCGTCGGTGTTCGTGCGGGGCACCACCGCCAAGGCACGGCCCTATATCCCGGACGGTCAGATCCTTGTGGATGTGGCCAAGGGCATGGAGCCGGATACCTTATATACCATGACCGAGGTGATCGCCGACGAGCTGAACAGGGACGGCGGCCCCAAAAACTGCAGGCTGGTGGCCCTGAGCGGCCCCACCCACGCCGAGGAAGTGGCGCTGGACCTGCCCACCACCATTGTGTCGGCCTGCCCGGATGACGAGGCGGCCCGCTTTGTGCAGGATGTGTTCAGCAACACCTGCATGCGCGTGTACACCAACCCCGACATCAAGGGCGTGGAGCTGAGCGGTGCCCTGAAGAACGTGATCGCCCTGGGCGTGGGCATCTCCACCGGCCTTGGCTACGGCGACAACGCCCGCGCGGCCCTGATCACCCGCGGCATTGCTGAGATCGCCCGCCTGGGCGTGGCCATGGGCTGCAACATCCACACCTTTGCGGGCCTGGCCGGCATCGGGGACCTGATCGTGACGGCCACCAGCATGCACAGCCGCAACAACCGGGCCGGCATCCTCATCGGCAAGGGCGAGAGCCCGGAGCAGGCCGTGAAGGAAGTGGGCATGGTGGTGGAGGGCATCAACGCCCTGCCCGCCGCCATGGAGCTCGCCGCCAAGTACAACGTGGAAATGCCCATCGTGCAGACGGTGAACGCCATCGTCAAGGAGGGCATGAGCGCCAGCGACGCACTCCGCACCCTCATGGACCGCAACCGCAAGAACGAGATGCCCCAGGGCTACGAGACTGCGCTCTGAAACAAACGGACAGAAGCCTGCCTTTTCCGGCACAGAACGGATAAGCGCAGGCTTTTTTGGATGGAGGAAACAACTCCGGGACCTGCACTGCTTTTGCTCCCAGCAGGTGGGATTCGACAGGAAGAGCGGCTGCAGGACTGACTTCGACGGACACTTTTCAGGTCTGAACCTTTACACAAAGCAGGCGCAGCCTCCGCATGGCGGGGGCTGCGCTTGCTTTTTACAGGGCACTATGATAGGCTAAAAAAGCAGGGCGGTCAGCGGGCTGCCCCGGTGAAGGAGAAGCCTGTCCGGCGGATGTGCGGGCAGAAACAGATAAGGAACGTGGAACTTGGGAACGGGAGGAATTTTTTATGCTCAAACTGCCCCGGCCGGAGCGCAACGGCAAGCACTTTGTGAGTTACTGCAACAAGCGGAACAAGAGCGACAACGATTACTCCATTGCGCAGGCGGTGTTCCGGCACATGGGCGATATCCTGCCGCTTTCGCAGGAGCAGCTGGCAGCCGAGAGCCACCAGTCCGAGGCATCGGCCAGCCGGTTCTTCCGGCGGTGCGGCTTTGCGTCGTTCTGGGAGTTCAAGACCCAGATGGTGAATTTTCTGACCCAGCGGCGGCTGCGCAAGACCCAGGAGACGCTGAACCGTTACCACGGCATGACCGACCGCGAGGTGAGCCGGGAGCTGTGCCGGCATGCGGTGCAGAATCTGGAACAGACCACGGAACGGATGGACCTTGCGCAACTGGCCCGGGTCGTAGAGCTGTTCCGGCAGAGCGAGCAGGTCTATTTTGTGGGAGACATGCGGGAGCTGGAATGCTTTTACTCGCTGCAGCTGGACCTGATGTGCAAGGGGCAGGCCGTGTATCACTGCAACTTTGATGAGGTGGAAAAGGATGAACTGCCTGCCATGAACGAAAAGACTGTGGTGTGCATCTTCTCGGTGAGTGAACGGTATTACCCGGAGGAACGCCAGCTGCTGCTGGAAGAAGCCCGCGCCTGCAGGGCCCACACGGTGTGGTTTACCCAGGAGGGCGATGCCGGGGAGGCAGAAGAGACCTGTTATTATGGTACGGCACAGTCCAAAAATATGGGGTATTATTCGCTGTTGCTGCTGGAACAGGTCATGAGTGCCATGCTGTATCGCTCGGATGACGCATGAAATCCGATTTCAGAAACTGAAACCAGATTTCTGAAGATATGGTTGAAACTTTTTGCTGCCGTTGTAAAATAATTGTAGAAAAGCACCAAATCGGGTGCGGATGAGATAAGAAGGTAAATTCAACAGAAGGGAAGTTCAATCATGAAAAAGATGACGCGCCGCAATTTCCTCCAGACCTCGGCACTGGCCGGTGCAGCTGCACTGGTCTCCGGCATGAGCGTGGCTGCAGGGGCCGCTGCTCCGGAAGCCGCTTCCACCGCAGCAGTTGTGGACGAGGAGAACTGCATCAATCTGGCGGGCACTTCGCCCATTGAGATGGCCTCTGTGCAGGTTAAGCCCGGCAAGCTGATCGGCTATCTGGACGATGGCATGTACCGCTTCCTCGGAGTTCCCTATGCAACGGCAGAGCGTTTCCAGAGCCCGAAGCCCATCGCCTCCTATCCCAACGGCTGGCAGATGGCTTTGACCTACGGCCAGGTGGCTCCGCAGGACCGCTGCCTGAACGGCACCGGTGAGATCAACGGGCAGGAGTTCCGCACCCCGGGCGCTCTGGCCGACATGGTGGCCAACGAGACCTGCCAGTACCTGAACATCTGGACCAAGAGCCTGACCGGTAAAAAGCCGGTGTTCGTGTTCTTCCACGGCGGCGGCCTGGAAAGTGGCGCTTCCACCGAACTGACCATCTATAACGGCGAGTATTTTGCAAGACGCGAGGACGCGATCTTTGTGTCGGTGAACCACCGCCTGAACATCCTGGGCTATCTGGACCTGTCCCAGTACGGTGAGCAGTACGCCACCAGCGCCATTGCCGGTGAAGAGGACTGCCGTGAGGCGCTGCGCTGGGTGCACGACAACATTGCTCAGTTCGGCGGTGATCCGTCCAATGTGACCATTCTGGGCCAGTCCGGCGGCGGCGCCAAGGTCACCGCGCTGGCCTGCATGTCCGACACGGTGGACCTGTTCAATAAGGTGGTCGTGGCCAGCGGCATGTTCGTGAGCAATGTCAAGGAGGACGGTCTGGCCAACACCAAGAAGCTGGTGGATTACCTTGGTCTGAAGGACAGCGAGGTGGTCTCCAAGCTGACCAGCATGACCTATGAGGAACTGTACAAGGCCTACAAGGGTGCAGGCTGCGCCTGGAATGCTTGCGCAGGCAACGGCACCTTCGGCACGCCGATCATCGACAAAGATGGCAATGTGAACCCCTATGCCGCCCAGCGCAAGTGGATGGTGGGCACCACCTTCTCCGAGTTCAGCGCCAACACCAAGGCACAGGTCTTTAATCAGGATCCCACGGCAGCTCTGAACAACATCGACGATGCAGAGGCTGCCCGCCGCCTGCAGGAAAAGTATGGCGACCGCACCGATGCCGTGATCGACGGCTTCCGCGCTGCATACCCCACCCACAAGCTGTGCGAAGCACTGTATCTGAACGCCATGCCCGCCGGCGGTCTGGCCCGCTGGGGCCTGATCTCACCCACCGGCATCATCACCACGATGAACAAGGCTGGCATCCCCGTGTACAACTACATGGTGGCTTACAAGATGCCCTTCTTTGGCGGGCAGGTCATGTGCCACACCTCGGATCTGGCCCTGTGGTTCGGCAGCATGGAAGGTGCCGCTTATCAGTACCGCGGCGACGAGACCAATGCACAGCGGGTGTCCAACCACATGATGGATGCACTGGCCGCGTTTGCTGCCAGCGGTGATCCCTCCTGCAAGCTGCTGAAGTGGGCTCCCTACACCACCGACGCCCACAATACCATGGTGTTCGACGTGAAGAGCGGCTGTAAGGTGGACTTCGACCGTGCCGTTTATGAGGCGATGATGAACCAGTAACGTTCCTTCCGGAGGCAATGACCCCTATCTTTTTCTGAAGCAGGCGCAGCCCTTGTACACAGGGGCTGCGCCTGCTTTTTGTGGGCAGAGCCGGCCCACTGACATCTGGCAAGATGCCCCCAAAATCATTCAAAATTTTTACAGAAATCAGACACGAAAGGGTAGAAGGTCGGGAAACTTTCTGCTATACTGAAACTATGAGCGCACTGCGCTCGACAGAAACAGGAGGGGATCTTATGCCGTCAACTTATGCGCACCGCCGCTTCGGCGCGGATGTTCTGCAGCAGCTGCCCGCAGCCCTGCAGGATCAGATCGGAAAAAACCGGGCCCTGTTCGACGTGGGCCTGCACGGGCCGGATCTGCTGTTCTACTATCATGCAGCCAAGTCCAACCCCGTGAGTGCCCTGGGCAACGCCATGCACGAGCAGCCGGGCCGGGTGTTCTTTGAGCGCGCCCGGGGCGTGGTGCGACAGGCAAAGGACCGGGACGCCGCGCTGGCCTATGCGCTGGGGTTCGTGTGTCATTTTGCGCTGGACAGCACCTGTCACCCCTATGTGGAGGCCTACACCCGCCAGAGCGGAGTGAGCCACTGCGAAATCGAGACCGAGTTCGACGACATGCTGCTGCGCCGGGACGGCCATGACCCGAAGAGCTTCTTCACGGCCAGCCATATCCGGCCCACGGCGGAAAATGCCCGGGTCATCGCGCCCTTCTACGAGGGCCTGACCGGCCTGCAGGTGCTGGACGCCCTCAAGGGAATGATCGCGATGCACCGGCTGCTGCAGCCCTCCGGCGCGGTCAAGCGCTGGGTGGTGCTCACCGGCATGAAGGCAGTGGGCAAGTACGACGTGCTCCACGGCCTTGTGGCCAACCCGCAGCCCAACCCGCAGTGCACCGAGAGCAATGAGAAACTGGATGCCCTGTACCAGCAGGCCATTCCGCTGGCGGTGCGGCTGATCGAAGCCTATGCGGAAACGCTGGACACGGACACCCCGCTGGACAAGGCCTATGACCACACCTTCGGGGAATTCTGAGGGGCGGCCAGCAGGAGGTCAGAGAAACTTCCTGCCGTTCAGACAACTGGGAAAAGAGAGTGCACCGCACGGCGATGCGAGAGGAACAAGAATGCAAAAGAAAAAATTTAAGGTCACGCCGCTGGAGCGTGCGTGGATCCTGTACGATGTGGGCAACTCGGCTTTTGTGCTGATGATCGCTACGCTGGTGCCCATCTTCTTCAATGCGCTGGCGGAGGCCGGCGGCGTGAGCAAGGTGAACTATCTGGCCTACTGGGGCTATGCAAGCTCGGTGGTCACGGTGATCACCGCCGTGCTGGGGCCCATTCTGGGCACCCTGGCCGATACCAAAGGCTTCAAAAAGCCCATCTTCATGCTCTGCCTGTTCGTGGGTGTGCTGGGCTGCTGTGCCATGGGCGCGGCCCGCACCTGGCTGCCGTTCCTGGTCATCTTCATCGTGGCCAAGATCGGCTTTTCGGGCAGTCTGGTGTTCTACGACTCCATGCTGGGCGATGTGACCACCCCGGAGCGGATGGACATGGTGTCCTCCCGCGGCTATGCCTGGGGCTACATCGGCAGCTGTGTGCCCTTTGTGGTGTGTCTGGCGCTGGTGCTGGGCAGCGGGGCCATCGGCATGAGCCAGATGACCGCCCTGACCATTGCACTGTTCATCACGGCGGTGTGGTGGCTGGGCACCACCCTGCCGCTGCTCCGGCGCTACCGGCAGGTCAACTATGTGGAGGTGGAGCAGCACGCCATCCGGCAGAGTTTTGTGCGCATCGGCCACACCCTGAAGCACCTCTATGAGGACAAGCAGGTGTTCTGGTTCCTGCTGGCGTTCTTCTGCTACATCGACGGCGTGTACACCATCATTGATATGGCCACGGCCTACGGCACGGCCCTGGGTCTGGACACCACCGGCCTGCTGCTGGCGCTGCTGGTCACCCAGATCGTGGCCTTTCCCTCGGCGCTGATCTTCGGCCGGCTGAGCGCAAAATACCCCTCCAGCCAGTTGATCCCGGTGTGCATCGCGGCCTATACCGGCATTGCGGTGTTTGCTTTCTTCCTCACCCAGCAGTGGCAGTTCTGGGTGCTGGCCGTGATGGTGGGGATGTTCCAGGGCGGTGTGCAGGCACTGAGCCGCAGCCACTTTGCTAAGATCATCCCGGCGGAAAAATCCGGCGAATACTTCGGCCTGTTCGACATCTGCGGCAAGGGGGCATCCTTCCTGGGCACCATGATCGTCAGTGTGGGCAGCCAGCTCACCGGTAGTGCCAACGTGGGCGTGGGCAGCATCGCGGTGCTGTTCGTCATCGGCTTTGTGCTGTTCCGGGTGTCGTGCCGGACGGAACACGCCAAGCAGGTGTAACACACGTTTTTTCAAAAGGCTCCTCTGTGCATGCACAGGGGAGCCTTTTTGGGTTATTGTTTACAAACCGGCAATTGTGTTTTGGAACGGTGAATGATACAATAGGGCCAGACCAAAAACACAAAGGAGAATAAAGCGATGAAGCAGGTTCCCGGTTATACCCTCGTCCGCACAGAGGACTGCCCCGAGCAGCACGGTACCCTGACCGTGCTCACCCACGACGTGAGCGGGGCCACCATCCTGCTGGTGGAAAATGAGGACAACAACAAGGCCTTTGGCATCGGGTTCGGCACCTTCCCCTCCGATGACACCGGCGTTTTTCATATTCTGGAGCATTCGGTGCTGGCCGGAAGCAAAAAATACCCGGTCACCTCGCCGTTTCTGCAGCTGCTCAAGAGCAGCATGGCATCCTTCCTCAATGCCATGACCTTCCCGGATAAGACCGTGTACCCCTTTGCCACTCCCAACGAGACGGATTTCAGAAACCTGATGGACGTCTACCTGAACGCGGTGTTCTGCCCGCTGGCCATGGTGGACAGGGCTGTGTTCGAGCAGGAGGGCTGGCACCGGGATGCCGACGGCACTGTGAGCGGCGTGGTGTACAACGAGATGCAGGGGGCCCTTGCCACCCCGGACGCTCAGCTGCAGAATGCGCTGGAGCGTGCCATGTTCCCGGACACGGCCTATGGCTTTGTGTCCGGCGGCGACCCGGAGAGCATCCCGGCGCTGACCTATGAGAAATATCAGCGGGTGTACCGCCGCCACTACAGCGCGGACAACTGCTGCATCACCCTGTACGGCAAGATGGACATGGCCGAAAAACTGGAAATGCTGGACCGCGATTACCTGTCCCGGATGCCCAGGACCACCACCCGCCCCCGCCTGACGGTGCAGGACGAGCAGCCGGGCACCTGCGTGGAGCTGCCCTATTACACCGAGAATCCGGAGCCGGACGAGGTGCAGTGCGCACTGGCCTGGTACACCGGTGCCTTTGCGGACCGGGAACGGCAGCTGGGCGTGGAGATCCTGCTGGACGCGCTGCTGGGCACCAACAATTCGCCCCTGAAAGCGGCCCTGCTGGCCGAAAAGCTGGGCGCGGACATCGACATGGGCTTTGATGACAGCACCCTGCAGCCCACGCTGGAGCTGGTGCTGCGGGGTGCCACCGAAGAGAGCGCCCGCAAGTTTGCCCCGGCGGTGCGCAAGGCAGTGGATGACGTACTGGCCCGGGGCATCCCGCAGGAGCTGCTGCTGGCCTCGCTGAATTCGGCAGAGTTTGCCTCGCTGGAGCGGCCGGGCAGCCTGCCGGACGGCGTGCTGGACGCCATCAACGCTTCCACGGGCTGGCTGCACACCGGGGACCCCGCCCTGCTGCTGCACACGGACAAGCTGTTTGCCTCCCTGCGCAGCAAGATGGCGGACGGCTGGTTCGACGAGCTGCTGCGCAGCCTGTTTGCCCCGGCTCCGGTGCAGGTGCTGCAGGTGCCCACCCTGCCCAAGAAGCAGGAAGAGACACAGGCCCCGGCCCGCACCGACGCCAAACTGGTGCTGGATCATCCGCTGACCGTGGCCGACCTGGGCGAAGGTGCCCCCAGCGCGGCCGGGCAGACCGAGCAGGTGGCCGGTGCCACGGTGCTGCGCCACCCCTCGGCGGGCAGCCTGTACCTGAATTTCTACTATGACCTGGGCCATGTGGCCCCGGAGGACCTGCCGTATCTGGACCTGCTCACCGATGTGCTGGACGAGCTGGACACGCCGACCCACACGGCCCAGCAGCTGAACACCCTGCGCAGCACCTGGCTGGGCGACAGCCGCGTACTGCTGGACTTCTGGACCGGCCGGCAGGAGGGCGCACCCTGCCATGCCAAACTGACCATGAGCCTGAGCCTGCTGGAACGCAGCCTGCAAAAGGCCGTGGAGCTGGGCGGCGAGTGGCTGTATGACACGCAGCTCACCGGCCCGGCGGCAGAAGCCGCCTTTGCCCGGGTGCTGAGCCAGCAGAAACTGAACATGGAACAGCAGTTCATCCAGCAGGGCAACGCCTATGCGGCGGTCCGTGCCAGTGCCCACTACAATGTGGAGAACGCGGCCAGCGAGCGATGCAGCGGCGTAAGCTATTATCGCTTCCTGTGCGATCTGCTGGAAAAGGCCGACTGGGCAGGCCTTGGCGCAAAGCTGGAAACCCTGCGGGCCCAGGTGCTGCAGCACGCCCAGCTCACCGTGAGCCTGCACGGCTCGGAGCAGGCGCTGGACACCTTGCGCACCCTGCTGCCGGGCAGCCGGTTTGCGGCGCAGGAGCGCGACGCGGCGCAGCCCTATGTGGAGCCGCTGACCCCGCCGGTGAACGAGGCCTTTATTATTGACGGCGGCGTGAACTACGCGGTGCAGGTGTGGCCCATGGAGCGCCGCAGCGACCGCAAGGTGCTGGCCCGCGTGATGAGCTACGAATACCTGTGGCACAACATCCGCGAGGTGGGCGGCGCCTACGGCACCGGCATGCTGTCGTCGGACGGTGTGGAGTACCTGTACACCTACCGGGACCCCCACCTGACCGAGAGCTACGACACCTTTGCCAAGGGCCCAGCGGAGCTGGCCGCCCGCGATTACACCGAAAAGGACCTGAACGACCTGATCGTGGGTGCCGTGGCCAAGCTGGACACGCCCCGCAAGCCCCGCGCCGAGGCACGGGAGCTGGACCGGCAGTATTTCTGCGGCATCACCGAAGCAATGAAGGCTGCCGACCGCAAGGCCCTGTGTGCCGTGGACGCAGCTCTGCTCAAAGAGCAGGCCGCCGGTCTGGCCGATGCCATGGCTGCCGGTGTGAAGGTGACCATTGGCAGCAGGGACGCGGTGGAGGCCGCAGGCTCCCTGTTTGGCCGCGTAGAGACCCTGTAACGAAAACAAACCAATGAAGCCCCGGCACAGTGTGGAATGCAGACTGTGCCGGGGCTTGTTTTGTGCGAAAAATCAGAAGGCACCCTGATAGTATTCCAGCAGGATGCAGCCGGTGCGCAGGACATTGCGCACGGCGGCGTCATCCAAATCCAGCTGCAGCAGGGTGCGGATGCGCTGCAGCCGGTACACCAGCGTATTGCGGTGGATGAAAAGCTGCCGGGCCGTGGCATGGAGGTTCTGCTCCTGCAGCAGGTAGACGCACAGGGTGTGCAGCAGGGCGGTGCTGTGGGCCTGGTCGTACTCCTGCAGGCGGCGCAGCATGGGGTGGATGAAGGCCCGGAGGTTGGCGCTCTGGGCGATGGTGCGGACAAACACGTCCTGATACAGGGCCGAGGCGCTGCGGCAGCCCGCACCGCAGTGCAGGTCCCGGGCGGTGGCGGCGGCTTCCTGATTGAAGCGCCACACGGTGCCCAGCTGCAGCAGAGAGGGAAACGGCATGCTCAGGATCACGGTCTGGTCCATGCGCAGGCCCACCTCCTGCAATTTTTGCAGCAGCTGTTCCGGCTGGGCAGCGTCCCCGGTGCCGGGCAGCAGAAGCAGGAAGGCGGTTTCGGTCTGCATGAACCACCCTTCCGGCCACTCGTGGGCCAGCAGAGCCTGTTGATTCGTGCGGGTGAGCCGGTGCGCCTGCGACAGCGGGATGCTGGCCAGATAGAAGTGCGGGGGCGCTTCCAGCGCCGGAAAGCGGTGCAGCTTTTTCTGCATGGCGCTCTGCTGGGCAGGCTCACAGAACAGAAGCTCCTGCAAAAAGCGCTCTTCCGGTGCAGCCCGCCAGGCGGTGGGGGCTGCATGCACCAGATAATGCTGCAGCAGCTCCAGCAGACGCTGGGCCAGGACCTCGTCCTCCGGAGCAAAGGGGTGTTCCAGCTCAATGATCTCCAGCCCGCCGCAGTTGCGGCCATCGTCGGGGGCGACCACAGGCCCCACCATTCGACGGACGGGGCGGCCGTCCGGCTCGGTGTAAGGTACGATCTGCAGGCCGGTAAGGTTGCGGGCAGAAAAATTTTCGATCATGGCTTCGGCCTGCTTCAGGTCGTGATGCTGAGGCGCTTCGCCCTGCAGGATGCGGTCCCAACTGTCGATGCCGATGGGCTGTTCCGGCTCCATGGCCAGGGTGCGGAAGCTGCTGTCCACCACCAGCACCGGGTTGCCCAGCTCCTGCCGGGCGGCGGCCAGCAGGTCCTTCAGGCCGCCGGAGAGGCAGGCCTGCTCCAGACGGTGCAGGCGGCGCTGGAGCCGCCGCTCCGGCTCCAGCAGGCGGTGAACGGCCCGGACCAGCGGCAGGGTCAGGGCCGGGTCGGCGTAGTGGGCGGCGTTGGGGTGCTGCGGTGCGCCCGGTGCGCACAGAAGGTAAAACCGGTCCGGGCGGTCCACAGTGCCCTCGCCGATGAAAACGGTGCCGCCTTCTGCATCGTCCCAGGGGTCAAGCACCACCCGGGTGCAGGCAAAGCAGGCAGGGGCGTCGGGCAATTGCAGCGGAAAGTTGGCGCAGAGCCGGGCACAGAGTTCGGTGGTGAGCATGAGGGTCTCCTTTGGTCAAATACAAACAAAATACGGGCGATATTTGTATCAAGAATACAATGTACAGCCAACGGTGTCAATGTTAAAATAGAAACGAAGTGAATGTTTCTTTTTTAACAAAGAGGCGTTCCGTCGCAATGCACGAAGAGAGAAAAAAGAAAAAGATGTAAGGAGAAACTACCATGTCGAAACTGTCCCGTAGATCCTTCCTCAAGGGCACCGCAGTCAGCGCACTGGGTGCCGCTGCTCTGGGCATGACCGCCTGCAGCAACAACACTGCCGCAAGCAGCACCGCATCCTCTGCCGCAGCTTCTGCACCCGCTTCCAGCACCCCGGCTCAGCAGCCCGCTTCTGCCGAGACCGGCAAGCCCAGCTTCTTCACCGACCCGTATCAGTACAAGGATACCGATGCCGTGCAGGTCGTGACCACTGAGGTGGTCGTCGTGGGTGCCGGCAACGCCGGCTGTACCGCTGCCTGCTCCTGCGTGGAGAACGGCAGCGAGGTCGTGGTCATTGAGGCCCAGAACGCCATCCATGGCCAGGGCGGCGGTATTGGTCTGTGCAACACCAAGTACGTCCAGTCTCTGGTGGATGAGGGCAAGCTGCCCCACATGACCGACGTGGTGGAGCACCAGAACATCTGGGTCCAGCGCTGCGGCAGCCGCGTGAACGAGGCTCTGGTCTCCATGTGGTTCAACAACTCCCCCGAGGCCGGCAACTGGCTGATCGACAAGTGCGCGGAGTTCGGTGTGGTGCCGGTGTCCTTCCGTGCACATGCCCCCAACGCCATCATCCCCGAGTCCTACGACTACCACATGTTCGTCAACGTCGGCGACCATCAGTTCGACTCCAAGTGCGGCTACTTTGCAGCCACCAACGTCCTGTACGAGGACAGCCAGAACGCAGAAAAGTACGAGCACCCTGCCACCTACTTCTTCAACACCAAGGCTCAGGAGCTGCTGGTGGAGGACGGCCGCGTGACCGGCGTGTTCGCACAGCGTGACGGCGAGCTGTGGCTGTTCCGTGCCACCAAGGGCGTCATCCTGGCCACCGGCGGCATCCACGAGGATACCGAGATGACCGACTACTACTGCGACGAGAACATCAAGCGTGTGCAGCGCTGCGAGCACGGCCCCGCAGGCTTCTCCACCGGCGACGGCCACAAGATGGGCCTGTGGGTCGGTGCGCACATGCAGGATGGTCCGTTCCCGCTGATGCTGCATCCGCAGGCATGCTCCATGTTCCACGGCTGCTTCCCCTTCGTCAACCAGGAAGGCCACCGTTTCATGAACGAGGGTACCTGGGTGCAGGGCAAGAGCATGAATGTCATGCACCAGACCGGCAACGTTGCATGGTCCATCTTTGATGCAGACTATGGCAAGTACAACCGCATGTCTCTGGAGAACGGCACCGGCGGCGGCATGTTCTGGGACACCATGAGCGCAGCCATCGGCCAGGAGTTCACCGATGACGATGTGACCTCCATCGTGGAGAGCGACATCGCCGTGGGCAACACCGTCAAGGCAGACAGCATCGAGGAGCTGGCCGCTCTGATCGGCGCACCTGCCGATGTTCTGCAGGAGACCATCGACCGCTACAACGAGCTGGTCACCAAGGGCGCCGACGATGACTTCCACAAGCCGGCCGACTTCCTGTACCCGGTGGTCAAGGCTCCGTTCTACGCTGCCAAGGTGGGCGTTGCCCTGCTGGCGGTCGTGGGCGGCCTGTCGGTCAACACCGACCTGCAGGTCCTGGACGACGAGAAAAAGCCCATCGAGGGTCTGTACGCCACCGGCAACACCTCCGGTGACCTGTACGCCATCGACTACCCCATCAACATGGCCGGCAACTCCAACGGCCGCTGTGTGATCTGGGGCTACCTGCTGGGCAAGACCATGGCCAAGGCCACCGCTTCCGGCGAGGCTCTGACCAGCCGTGATGAGCTGGCCGACCTGGCAAAGGACGAGAACGGCATCGTGGCATCCGACACCGTCTATAAGGACGGCAGCTACACCGGCACCGGCAAGGGCCGCGGCGGCGACATGGAAGTGACCGTGACCATCACCGACGGCAAGATCTCGGACATCGTGGTCAACTCCCACGCCGAGTCCTCTGACATTGGCGCACCGGCTCTGGACAAGCTGATCCAGAACGCCATTGCTGCCAACAGCGCAGAGATCGACGGCGCTTCCGGCGCTACCATGACCTCCGACGGCTTCCGTGAGGCTGTGGCACAGGCTCTGGCAAAGGCACAGTAAGGCTTTATAAAAAGAACCCCGGGGACGGGCAGCGCAGGACGCTGCCCGTCCCCTTTTTGCGCAAAAAAAGCGGCGTCCGCAAAAAGCAGACGCCGCAGGAAAAACAGGGAATGCCGCGCAGAAGGATCAGTTCTTGCGGGCAATCATTTCGGTGTAGGCCAGCACCAGCGGGCCGACGCCCTTGGCGTCGTTGCACACCACCGGCTCGCTGAAGTAGTAGGCCAGAGAGCCGTCGCGGTGGTCCTTGCCGCCCAGGCCTGCCACCAGGCAGATGCCGCCCAGCTGCAGGCTGCCGTCCGGATTCTTGGACAGGTACTTGTCACAGGTGCCGTAGAAGGCCTTTTCAGCCCAGGCTGCCATCCGTTTGGGCAGGTAGCCCAGGCGCACGCCCTTGAGCACCGCGTAGGCAAACAGGGCAGTGCCGCTGGTCTCCAGATAGTTGCCCTCCACGCCGGGGTGGTCCATCACCTGCCAGAACATGCCGGTCTCCTCGTCCTGGAACT
>OOAF01001755.1_pt1 | contig 15798 bp, 18 predicted proteins | sample 1671251 | NCBI WGS metagenome assembly OOAF01 (sample SAMN06348137, study PRJEB24527) | human gut metagenome | biome: human gut; feature: ankylosing spondylitis patient; material: feces | host: Homo sapiens | place: China | collected 2015-10 | reverse complement strand
GGTGAGGAAAGTCCGGGCTTCATAGGGCAGGATGCCGGATAACGTCCGGTGGAGGCGACTCCAAGGCCAGTGCAACAGAAATATACCGCCATGGCGAAAGTTGTGGTAAGGGTGGAAAGGCAGAGTAAGAGACTACCGCATTGCTGGTAACAGCAGTGGCACATGTAAACCCCATCCGAAGCAAGACCAAACAAAAGCGTTACAAAGGCTGCCCGCCAAGCTTTAGGTAGGTCGCTTGAGCCTGCTGGTAACAGCAGGACTAGATAGATGATCGTCACAGCTATGCTGACATAACCCGGCTTATAGCGCTGCTCATTTTATTATTATTCCGGCGAAAGCCGGATTTTTTGTTTTGTTGATTTTTTATAGGACATAATATATGATGGGAATAGAAGATTACGAAACATTATTAAACAATACTTTAGGAGACAATTAATGCAGGAAATATTAAAAAAAATAATCACAGATGTCCTGACTTCATTATACGAGCCATTCTGGTTTGCACTGCTGTCAGCATTCTTAATGTGTATTGCATATATGTACTGCTACGAACCAGACAACGCAGGCGGCGGATTCAAGAAAATGATGCTTGCATGGGTGAAAAAGTTTAAGAAGGATGCACATTTTCGCGTGCTGTTCTTCTGGTGCATCGTAACAGTGATGATATTATTCAGGACACTTCTCAACCGAAATCTGTGGATGAATCCGTTGTCAGATGTAATGGGCGGCTGGACATTCACAGATTCCAAAGGAAAATTCAGCGCAGAACCAGTAGAGAACATAATAATGCTTATACCGTGGACATGGCTGCTGATTGTATTGAAGAATAGGAAAAATGTGGTTAAAAAGCCAGTACTGTATGCAATTGGGGCTGGCTTTCTGTTCACGCTGGCAATAGAGACAATGCAGCTTATGTTAAGGCTCGGTACATTCCAGCTGTCAGATATATGCTACAACACACTTGGCGGAATGATTGGTGGAGTGATGTTTTGGATATTCGGGATGATAAGAAAAAGGTAAAAGGAAGCTCCTTGCTTGTATGCTATTTAGTACATAGCATTATCCTGTAAAACATTGACGAATATAGTCAGAAATGGTAAAATATAACGCGGTGAATTTTATGTAAAATTGTATTAAATTTTCATAAATTCTGTAAAGCATAAAGTCAGAATAAGATTATGTGCTTGAATATAAAAGCCTGCATGGATGAATCGTTGCTATGTCACGTTCATTCAGATGGTGGACATATGTAATGGTCAGTCTGTCAGAGATGGCAGAGTGGCGGAGCATACCCTAAGGAGAGTGTATATGTGGTACGCAGTTCAGGTTGAGACTGGAAGAGAAGAGACTGTCAGAGAGTACTTTCACAGGCTGGTAGACAGGTCGGTGTATAACGAGATATTCGTTATCAGGTTCAACAGAATGAAGAAATTCTATGGAAAGTGGCATAAGGAAAGCAGTGTTATGTTTCCGGGCTATATATTCATAGACACAGATACACCGGAGCCGGCTTATGAGGAACTGAAGAAAGTTCCAGTATTCACAAGCCTGTTAGGAAGGGATAAGCAATACTTTGTGCCAATAGAGAGAAGCAAGGAAGAATTATTCAGAAGCATGCTTGACGATAACCATGAGATAGCAATATCAACCGGGCTGATTGAGGGCGATAAGGTAATAATTACAGATGGTCCATTGGCGGGAAAAGAAGCCATGATTAAGAAGATTAACAGACATAAAAGGATTGCCATACTGAATGTGACAATGTTTGGTGAGAGCGTCGGAGTGACTGTTGGACTTGAGATTGTGGAAAAGAGATGAGCATGAGGGATAATTGATGGACAGACCTTTAAGAATAGCCATGATGGGACATAAGAGAATTCCAAGCCGTGAAGGCGGTATTGAGATAGTAGTTGAAGAACTATGTACCAGAATGGTTAATCACGGACACAGAGTAACATGCTACAACAGGACAGGACATCATGTAAGCGGTTCATGTTACGATGTGGACAAGAAAAAAGAATATAAAGGAATAAAGTTGAAGCATGTTCCAACACTGGAGATGAAAGGGCTGGCAGCAGTCAGTTCTTCTTTTTTTGCGTCATTATGCTGTGCATTTGGAAAATATGATGTGGTGCATATACATGCTGAGGGTCCGGCTGTGTTTGCATGGATTCCTAAGCTGACAGGAAAACGAGTTATAGTAACAGTTCACGGACTTGACTGGCAGAGAGAAAAGTGGAAGAACGGTTTCGGTTCCAGGTTCATCAAGAAGGGTGAGAAGAATGCTGTTAAATATGCAGATGAGATAATAGTGCTCAGCAAAGGCGTACAGGATTATTTCTCAGATACATATGGAAGAATAACAAGCTTTGTTCCTAACGGAGTTAATAAACCAGAATTAATAGAACCAGAAGAGATAAAGGCATACGGCCTTGAGAAAGATTCATACATCCTGTATCTTGGAAGACTTGTTCCAGAGAAAGGAATAAGATATCTTATTACAGCATTTAAGAATGTTAAGACAGATAAGAAGCTGGTTATAGCCGGTGGCGCAAGTGATACAGATGCATTTGCCGAGACGCTTAAGCAGCTGGCGAAGGACGATGACAGGATAATCTTCACAGGATTTGTACAGGGCAGGATGCTGGACGAGCTATATAGCAATGCCTACATATATACATTGCCATCAGACCTTGAAGGCATGCCACTCAGCCTGCTTGAAGCAATGAGCTACGGTAACTGCTGTCTTGTGTCTGATATTGAAGAGTGTGCGTCAGTAGTAGAAGAAAGGGCAGTTGTATTCAAGAAATCAGATGTGAATGACCTGACAGCAAGATTGCAGGAAATGTGTGATGATGCCGACATGGTCAGTGAATATAAGAAAAATGCATCGCAGTTCATATGTGATAAATACAACTGGGATAATGTTGTCCAGACTACAGAACATCTATATAGAGGAGATAAGTAATGAAAGTACTTATGATTAACAATCTCCTCTAACCGAACGCAGGTAGTGAGATGTACATAGTAAAAAGTCTTAGAAAATAGCGATAATGCGATGAATTATGTAATCTCCGAACTGTATGACACCTCTTTTCAGTATCACTACCTGACTTTGTATAGAGCAGATGATGTTATCATCAGCCTTTTTAAGTATCACACCCTGCATTATGATATAGCACTTCGGTAATCATTAAGATTCGGAAACGACTTATGACTTTATCATACAAACGCAGGATGGGAAACAGAGCGAGGAACACAGAGAAAATTTAAAGATACCTGCATTATGAGAAAGCACAGCGATTCAGGGGTAAAGCCTGATTTTTTTATATAGGCGAATAGTTAAAAATAACGTGACAAGGTGTGGAGAAAAAAATGAATAGAAAAGCTAAAAACATTTTGATTTATCTTAATTATTGGAGAACAATACCGGCTTATCTATTAGCTAGAGGTAGCCGCTTTTGGGATAGATGTGAACAGGATATTAATGAGTTTGACAGGCATTTGTATGGTGGGGGGGTACACGAATTTATTTACTTTTAGCAGAATACTGATTGAAGAACCGTGTAGCAGAAATGTTGTTGAAAATAGATTACATCGTAATCCGATTAGGTGTGTGATATTTAGAATGCTATTTAAACAACTGGAGTCTTTATATATTAACACACCACCTGAACGGATAGAAGGTGGCTTGTCTTTTCAGCATGGATTTTCTACGGTGGTGGCGGCAAAACATATTGGCAAAAATTGCCGGATTTTTCAGCAGGTTACAATTGGCTTTAATGGTGCTGAGCAGCCGATATTGGAAGATCGAGTTGAAGTAAGTGCGGGAGCAATAGTAATTGGAAAAGTTTGTTTACATTCGGATTGTGTGGTGGGAGCAGGTTCAGTAGTTGTGAAAGATGTGCCTGAGAATACGGTAGTTGTGGGGGTTCCTGCAAAGATAATTCGATTAAATAAGGAGTGCGTTGATTGAATTTACTGTGTGAGTAGATAGGTTTGGAAATATTTATGACTGCATTTTATTACATTGAATATAAAATCGACAAATAATTAAAAGCGGTTGTTTTCAAAAATGGCAATGCGGAAATCTGTATTGCAAGCAAATGAATATATAGGAGAAGAAAAATGATAAGAATCCTTCATTCTGTCAGCAATATGGATCGTGCCGGCATCGAAACAATGCTGATGAACTATTATCGCCATATTGACAGATCGAAAATACAATTTGACTTTTTATGCAATAAGAAAAAGCCCGGCGCGTACGATGACGAAATAAAGAGAATGGGTGGCAGAATCTATCACACACCTGGTTTGAATCCGGCAAAGTATCCTTCTTATTTGAAATGCATGAAGAAGATTTTTGAAGAGAATCCGGAGTACAAAATTGTAGAAGCTCACAATGGAGCACTTGGAGTATATGCACTTCATGCTGCAAAAGTCAATCACATCCCGGTGCGTATTTTTCACGCACATGGCGCAAGCATTACGAGAGACTGGAAGCTACCAATCAAACTTGTTTGCAAAGCGTTGTTGCCGTCCAATATGAATCAGCATTTTTCTTGTGGAATCGAAGCAGCTAGATGCTATTTCGGAGAAAAGGTTGTAGAAAGAAACGATTATGAATTGATTCCTAATGCAATCGAGGTGAATCGGTTCGTTTTCGACCCAACGATAAGAAATAGAATCCGACATGACAATCATTTGGAAAACAAACATGTCGTTGGTCATGTCGGACGCTTTATGTCTCAGAAGAATCACATGTTCTTACTGGACGTTTTTGCTGAGGTTTCAAAAAGAGATTCATTAGCACATCTTGTGCTGCTGGGTGACGGTGAGCTGATAGATGCCATGAAAGAGAAAGCAAGTAATCTTGGAATAAAAGATCGAGTGACGTTTGTCGGAAATGTAGGTAATGCGAACGAATGGTATCAGGCATTTGATTGCTTTGTACTGCCATCGGTATGGGAGGGCCTCCCCGTTGTTGGCGTTGAGGCTCAGGCGGCAGACCTGCCATGCATTTTTTCTTCCGCTGTAACACGCGAGATTGGTCTGTCAGAACGTGCAAAATTTATCTCGCTTACAGAAGAAATCTCGACTTGGGCAGCTGAGATTTGTAATGCCCTAAAGCAGAGTGTGCGCAATAATAACACGAAGTTGATAACGGAACATCACTACAACATTGAAATTGAAGCAAAGAAATTGCAGGAGCGATATTTGCAGCTGGCTGGAGAAATGGAATGAAAATAGGAATTTTAACACATCAATACATCAATAATTACGGAGCGTTTCTACAGGCGTGGGCATTGCGGGAAGCAATCGCAGAATTATTTCCTAACGATGAAGTGCAGATCATAGATTATGTTAATCTGAAGCATTTTATTATCAATGCAGGTGGATGGTTCCGGTTTTATAAAAACAGAGAGTCTTTTAAAGATTGGATGGAGAAAATCAAGCTTCCACGGACATTCGCAAAAGCTAGAAATCAGGAAATGGTTCTTTCCAAGCGGTGTTTTAATGCAAAACAGATCAATGCATTGGACTTTGATTGCATTATTGTTGGTAGTGATGAGGTCTGGAATTATAAGGACACAAAAGGAAATGCTGCGCTCAAATTTGGCGAAGGACTCACTTGCAAAAATTTGATTGCCTATGCGCCGAGTGTGGGAAAGACGGCAGCAGATGAATGCGTCCCGGAGTATGTGATTCGCGGAATCAAGAAGTTTAAGAAAATATCGGCACGAGATGATCTGACAGAGCAGCTCGTGTGCAATATAACGGGAACGGCTCCGGAGAGAGTGCTTGACCCAACATTTCTAGCGGAATTTCCTCGTGCCGAATTGGCAGCGAAGAAAAAGCCATATATCCTTTTTTATTATTGTGAAAACCTGCCGCATAATATATTGAATCAGATTTTTTCTTATGCAAAAGAGCATGGTCTGGCAGTTTATGGTGCAGGGGAATGCGATAAAAGGTATTCGGAAATCACAGTGAACCTTATGCCGTTTGAGTGGGTGGAAATGTTCCGCAATGCAGAATTTGTTTTTACCGGAACTTTTCATGGGGCAGTTTTTTCCATTTTGAACCGTCGGCAGTTTAAGGTCTATTTGACGAATGAAAGCAGGATTAAAAAAGTTACGGCACTCTTGGAGGAACTTGGAATCCAAAACCGAAAAATGGATTCCAAGTTTGAATTTGATCTGGAAAGCATGAAGAACGAAATCAATTATGATGCTGTTTATCGAGTGATCAATGAGAAACGTCAAAGCAGCAAACAATATTTGAAGGATGCGATAGGAATGGCAAAACAATGAAAATCGGAATTTTAACACATCATTATGTAAAAAATTATGGCGCATTCCTTCAGATGAAGGGAATGTATGAAACGCTTCAAAGACTATATCCTGAAGCAGAAGTGACGGTCATCAATTATGTAAATCAAAAGCACTGGAGAAGGAATATCATCCATATTCTTCATTTTCGTCCGGGAGTTGATACGCTTTCTACTTATGTGGAAAAAATCCGGCAGTTAAGAACATTCACAAAATATGAACGCAGTATTCCGAGAACTCGCCCGGTAAAGACTGCCAAGGAGATAATCGATTTAAAATTGGACCTTATCGTTCTTGGCAGTGATGAGATTTGGAATCTGTGTGGATCTGGGTACCACCCTTTAAAATTTGGTACAGGACTTGAAAATCAGCGGACGATTGCTTATGCACCGAGTGTTGGCGCAGTAACCGAAGAAACCGCTGTGCCGGAGGATGTCCTTTCGGGCTTGAAACACCTTGACCGGATATCTGGTCGTGATGTGGAATCTTTAAAATTTGTTGAGAGAGCCTGCGGAAGAAAAGCTGAGAAAATGCTTGATCCGACTTTTCTCTATAATTTTGATACGGATATTGAAAGGGAAAATATCAAGCCGAAGCCGTACCGCTATATTCTGATTTATGACTGCAAATTAACAGAACCGATGGTGAAACAGCTGCAGGAATATGCAAAGAAAAATGATTTGAAGATCATTGGTGCGGGCGATTACAAGACATTCTATGATGAAGGATTTATTGACCTGACTCCATATGAGTGGGTCGATTTGTTTCGGAATGCAGAAAAAGTTATTACTGGAACATTTCATGGGACAGTTTTTTCTATTAAGTATAACAAATCGGTTTTGTGTTATCCAACAGAGAAAAACCGAATCAATAAGATTCGTTCGCTGTTATCCGATATGAAAATTGCCTCTCGACTTTTGAAGGTGGGATGCGAAGATGAATTTATCCCGCTGTTGGATACGCCAATGGATTATACGGAAACTCGAAACTATATTGCACAGAAGATTCAGGAAGCAGATGACTTCCTTACAGGAGATAAATCATGAGTTCGATCGTTTTATTTGACGATAAAAAAGATTGCTGCGGCTGCGGGGCGTGCATGAATGTTTGTCCCAAGAATGCGATCCGAATGGCGGAAGATGAAGTCGGTTTTGTTTATCCGGAAATCGATCAAAATTTGTGTGTTGGATGCGGTGCCTGCAAAAAGGCTTGCGGTTATCAAGCGCAACCTCTGATGCAGAAGTCTGAAGCAGTCTATGCAGCTGCATCGAACAATGACAATTTGCTGCGAAAGTCTGCATCTGGTGGAGCATTTGCTGTCCTTGCAGAGAATGTGTTGAAAAAAGACGGTGTGGTATATGGTGCTGCACTTCCTCTGGAAAATGGAAAATTGGAGCCAAAGCATCTCCGCATTGATACAGTGGAAAGGCTGCCTGAACTGCAAGGATCGAAATATGTGCAAAGTGCGATTGGGGATACCTATGCACAGGCCCAAAAAGATCTGTTGGATGGAAAAAGAGTTCTTTTTTCTGGAACGCCCTGTCAGATTGCAGGCTTAAAGCAGTATCTGAAAAAAGATTATGAAAATCTGCTCACAGTGGACATTATTTGTCATGGAGTTCCGAGCAAACGATTTTTCCAGAGCTTTATGGAAGACTACGGGAAGAAACTGGGCGGAACAATCACCGAGTTTTATTTCCGGGACAAGAGCAAAGGGCAGGGCATGATTACCCGGAGCGTCTATAAAGATATGGCGGGTGAAAACAAGGAGAAAGTGTTGATAGGCGGCCTTACCGCATATATCCATTTCTTCTCTAAATCGTATATATATCGCAAGAACTGCTATTCCTGCCCCTTTGCTTCAGAGAAGCGAGTTGGAGATTTGACTTTGGGTGATTTTTGGGGATTTCATGAAGAATACCCGTCTTATGATGAAAAGCAGGGACTTTCTAACGGGAAGGGCGTTTCCTGCATTTTAGTCAATACTAATCAAGGAAAAGCTGCGTTGGAGCAGTGCGAAGGTCAGTTCGTCCTGATGACCTCAGACTTTGAGAAAGTTGCACGGCATAACGACCAGCTACATTCGCCCAGCAAGTACAGCCCGAAACGTGAGCAGATTCTGGAATTGTACCAAAAAGAAGGCTATGAAGCGGTTGACCGCTATTTCCATAAAAACTATAAGAAGGATATCTTGAAATATACGGTTTCCGGAATGCTTCCAAAAGGGTTGAAGAGAAATATTAAGAAGATGGCTGGTAAAATTAAAAACAAGTAAAAATATGGGATGGAAAGAATGTAATATGGAGAAATAAAACAATGCTGTTTTTAGTATTTTTTATAGTGGTTGCACTATTGGTTGCACTGAAAGGAAACAAAAAATTTATTTTGTTTTTCATGGCGTTTTATCCAGTATTGCCTGATTATTTTGCTATCGAATTGGGCGGCGGGCTTCCATTACTCAAGGCCAGCAGAATTTTGTTACTGATTCTGATGCTGTGTGTGTGTTTTCATAATAAAAAAATACATCTGATCAGACAACCATTGAAAGTTACAGGTTTATACTGGCCGTTGTTTATATATTTTGCGGCAAGAATTTTAGCAAATGGATATTATGCACCGAGTTTATCTGCGGCAATCAATACTGAGTTTACAGTGATTGTGGAACAGCTATTGCTGATTGTTATGATTTGTCAAGTTGTTCGAAGCAGAGAAGATGTGCATTTGTGTGTAAAGACTATTGTGAATGCAAGCGGCGTAGTAGCAATTATAAGCATTATCAATGTGCTGATTGGGTCTAACTTGTTTTACAATTTGAATACAGTGTCCAGAAATGTACTGATGGTATCTACTGTAAGAATGGGTATTATTCGTGCAGAGGCAACTTTCGGACATCCGGTATATTATGCAATGTATTGCGCACTTATTATTCCGCTTGCATTGTATGTTTGGCAAAATGAAAAAAATGCGTGGAATAGCTGTGTTCTCGGTTTAAATGTTATTGCGGCGTTTTTGACTGAGTCACGAGGAACAATCGTTGTATTGCTGGCACTCTTTTTGGTATATGTTATAATTGCGGATAAAAAAACGAGAAACAGAATTTTAACTGCGGTCTGTGCGATTGCATGTGTCGCTGTTGTGGTTTCTTTTGTTGTACCGACAGTTGCGCAGCAGTTTTCAAATATTATTAAATCTGTAATGATTGCATTTGGAGATAGCAGTGAGACAATTGAAAATTTTGGAGGAAATTCATCAACAGGACTTGAATCCAGAATGATTCAATTATCTGGCATTACTTGGATGCTTATGCATAATGCCATATTTGGACTTGGAGCCAGTTGTCACACAAGAGGAAAGCTAAGTTATTATATAAATGGTGCATGGTCTGTCCGAGATACCATTGATAACGGTTATGTTGGATATTTTGTAGAGGAAGGTTTGTTAGGTGGAATTGCATGTTTTAGCTTATTCTACTCGCTTCTTAAATCTTCTTGGAAAAAAGCAACATTCAAAAATTCAAGAAACATGAATAACAGCTTTTTTCTCTGTTTTGTGTCCTATGTGGCGGTAATGCTGTCTGTTGCTGATGTATCGCAGTTGCTTTGGGTAATTATTGCTTTATATATAACATATAATGCGAAAGCACAAGCAATTGCAAGCGAATAATTTGAGAGGTTTAGTATGTGTCGATGCTTAATATTATTATCTACATATAATGGCGAAAAATATTTACCAGAACTATTGGAAAGCGTACTAGCGCAGAAGGACATATATGTTGATATTCTTGCGCGTGACGATGGTTCTACAGATAAAACGGTTGAAATATTGAAAAAGTATGATAGGGTTAAAGTTTATGGAGGGAATAATTTAAAACCGGCGAAAAGTTTTCTGGACTTGATTTGGAAAGCGGATATAAATTACGATTATTATGCGCTGTGTGATCAGGATGATGTCTGGAAAGAAGAAAAAATCATTTCTGCTGTAAAATGTATTGAAAATATAGACAAGCCTGCTTTATACAGTAGTGCAGTTGAAGTGGTGGACAAAGACTTAACATTTATCCGGAAATCGTTTACAGATAATACATTTAAAAATCCATTGTATGATATTCTGACATATGGAACACCAGGATGTACATTTGTGTTTAATAAAGCACTGATGGAAAAGCTGAAACAATACAAACCTTCAGTAATTAGTATGCATGATAGCTGGATCAGCTTTGTGTGTCTTGCTGTGAATGGCTTTTTTTATTCAGATCAGAATGCCTATATCATGTATAGACAGCATGATGCAAATGTTTTGGGAGCACAAAGGCATTCTCTGAAAGATACACTGATGGGGATCGTTAAAAATAAAAATGTCCTTAGAAGTGATATGGCGAAGGAAATACTAAAAGGGTATTCCGAGATGATGCCAGAAAAAACAAAAGAAGCTTTTATAGCTTTTGCAGAATACAAAGAAAATTTGAAATATAAATTGAAGATTTTGATGCTCCCATATAATAAAAAGAAAACAACCAAGAGAACATTTGAAAAAGTAAAACTTCGAGTCGTGTTTAATACGATATAAAGTGGAATTGAAGATTGAGAGCATCTGATCTTCATAAAAATGAAGGAAGAGAAAGTCTACAATGTCAACATCACTGAAAAAAGGACTGATGTACGTCCTTATAGCAAATTTCATAAATTTAGGATTTAATCTGATAACTAATTTTGTTCTCCCGAAAGAGCTGAGTGTGGAAAGCTACGCTACAATAAAAACATTCCAGCTATATGTAAGTTATGCTGGTTTATTTCACTTTGGATTTGTTGATGGAATGTACCTAAAATATGGAGGAAAAAACATTAAAGAACTCCGGCGTGAAGATTTAGGGACAAACCTTTCAACTTTAAGGTTGTTTGAAATTGTTGTTACGATTGCTTGTGCTATTATTGCGATAATTTCAAAGCAAGAAGTTTTGGTGTTTTTTTCGCTTTCAATTCTTCCGTTGAATTTAGCAAACTATTTCAAACAATTATATCAAGCAACGGGTGAGTTCTCACTTTACGGAAAAATCATGAATGCAAATACGATTTTGATCTTTTTTGCAAACATGATTTGGATTTTCTTAATAAAAACAGATAATGCTCTTTGCTTTCTGCTGAGTAATGTTGCGGTTTATTTTATTGTATGGATTGTATTGGAACTCAACTGTAGAAAACTTATTGGTAGCAAAAATGATGGAAATACATTTTCATTTGATGAGCTGATAAAAAATATAAAAGCGGGTATATTATTAACTGTTGGAAATCTGTCATCAGTTGTACTTACAAGTATGGATCGATGGTTTGTAAAAGCTCTTATGACTACGCTTGCATTTGCACAGTACTCATTTGCTGTTAGCATGGAGAACTTTATGAATGTCGCAGTCACACCTGTTACAACTACATTATATAATTACTTTTGTAAGGCAACAGATGAAGTTAAGGTAAGAAAAGCAAGAAATTATGTGATGATTTTTGCCGCATTGATTGTATCCTGTGCATTTCCTGCTAGATTTATTTTGGAAGTATATTTAACAAAATATATCGATTCTGCTAAGGTGATGTTTTTGCTTTTTGCGGCACAGATTTTTTATATTGTCATAAAAAGCATTTACGTCAATCTCTATAAGGCACAAAAAAAGCAGAGTATTTATTTTATAAAACTCACAGCGATTATTGTTGTGGGATTTGTGTTTAATGTAATATGCTATAACCTTTATAAGGTAAAGGAAAGTTTTGCAGTGGGTACATTGCTATCGGCTGTATGCTGGTACTTTTTATGTTTACCTGATTTTAAGTGGATAAAATATAACACCAAGGAAAAGCTGTATCCTTTTATTCAGACGTGCGCTTTTTTAGTATGTGGATTTTGTTTTAGTGCTATCCCTGGATTTTTCATTTATATTTTTGAAATAATGGTTGTGACATGGATTTCTTTTCCTAAGGAGACAAAGTTCATTATTAATGAGGCAAAAAGCAAGTTGGCTCACTTAAAGTAACATGATCAGAATAGCCTGAACATTATAAAAAGGTCGAAGTATTCCGCTTCTGACTAAAATAGGATGCGTTGAGCTGTTGTCTGAAAGAAATCAAGGAGAAAAGTAAAAATGAGTCAGCTTTTAATTATTACCCAAAAAATCCTTACTAATATTCTAGCAGCTCTATATAAACCTTTTGGCTTTTCATGCTTGCTTTCTTTTTTTGCTCTGTTTTTTTACCTTTATGCCTATTACCCGTCTGAAGCCGGAAAAGGTTGGAAAGCAGCAATCCATACATGGTTTACTGCATTCAAAGTATCCTCTTTTTTTAGAAAGTTATTCTTGCTTGTTCTTGTCACCTCAATGATCCTGTTCCGGACGCTATTGAATCGGGACTTGTGGATGAATCCTTTGTCCGATGTAATGGGCGGCTGGGGCATCTGGGAAACGGTGAACGGAGAAAGACAGCTGACGACCGAGTGCATCGAGAATGTGATCCTGATGATGCCGTTCACCGGGATGGTGATGTGGACGTTTGATGTTGAGAAGGGTGTAGTATGGAAAAGCACAAAGCTTGGCCTGATCTTCTCCGTGAGCATCGAGATGCTGCAGTTGCTGCTTCGACTGGGGACATTCCAAGTGTCAGACATCGTGTACAACACGCTTGGCGGTATGCTTGGTGGACTGTGTTACATAGTGGGAAAGAAAGTACACGAAAGGCTGTCAAAATAGAGAATAATATGATATACTGGGGCAAACAAGACTGACTGTGTCTTAGGTGGGGCCCTGACTCTGGGGCCACGGGAGACCGTGGCTCTTGCTGCTCTAATAATCACACACCTCTACGCGGTGAGCAGCAGGCAACGATCTTATGGTCGGCTGAGATGTGATGAAAAGAAAAACAAAAAATCAAAGGAGGTCTGACGATGACTCATCGAGTGACTTGTGATAGATGTGGTTCTATTTCGGAATATGACGATAAATCCATATGGGAAGGAAACCGCGAACATGAAGATATAGAGTGCCCTGTGTGTGGAAATATCATCGGTAGCGCATTTACAGACCTTACTCCGGTAGCCAGACTTATCAAGAAAGGCGAGAGAGATTGATTCGAATTCTAAGATGATTGGCTGACATTAAATTATAAGATTGGAAATAATGCGAAATGTCGTATCAAAATATTATGAATGCTCCATTATTTGATTTCGGAGATATTAAGAAAAGCGAAATCACAATTAAAAATACATGGAATGAATTTCAAGCCGCTTTGGCAAATAAGACATTTAAATATGATGAAGTTGAATCAGCAATGACGACTACATTTTTGAAAGTGTTTGATGATTTGTTTGCCAATTGTTGCGTGCGGTTGGAACGTTCACTGGATATTTTTCAAACTGATGGATATCTGGCTAGAGGTGCAAAATTAAAAGCTCTTGAGACGGTATCATATGATCGCTTCATGCCAAAAGCAGAATTTATAAATGAGGATAACAGGTTTAGCCCCGTTGGTGTTGAATGGTTGTATTTAGCATGGGCTAGTGACAAAAATTTGGCTGAGCAGTGTACGATAAAGGAATGTCGTGCATCGACAGGAAATCGCTTTGGTATTTGTTTATTTGAAATCAATTCGGCTAACAAGGATGAAAAAATAATTGATTTAACTTTGGCTGACGAGATGACGTATGAGGATATAAATACTCAGCTTGAAAATAGCGGAAAAGTTTATCTCTCGCGTCGCTATGAGCGAAGCATGAAGAAAGGACGAGTGGTTATTCCTACTGAAAATGAAATTAATGAAATGAAAGCGGAAATAAGCCTTTGGGCGTTGCATACGTATCTTAAGCTACTATCTGAGCAGATTTTTACTCCATTGGCTGATGCAGACGATAAAAGTTTGATGTATGCGCCTTTTCAGTGTATGGCTCAGTATTTTTTAAATAAGGGATACGTAGGAATTAAGTATAAAAGTACTGTTTGTACGGGGGCAAAGGATATTGTGCTTTTTGATAAAACAATGGCAACTCCGGTTGGACCGATTCAGGATTTCATAATTTGAAATATGAACGATAGCCGGGTAGTTATACTGCCCTCATCCCAACACACTGCTATACTTAAACTACTATAAAAGAAAAGAGGTTATCACCTATGCCAAGAACGAAAGGCAGCAAGAACCGTCCCAAAACCAATACCACCAAAGATTACGCATCCCAGATCGCAGAGAAGCAGGAATCTATCGTTTCCCTGACTGCAGAGATCGCATCCATCACCACAAACATTGATACTTTAAAAGCTGATCTGAAAGAGAAGAAGAATGCTCTGAAGAAGGCCGAAAAAGAAGTGGCAACGCTGGAATCGAAGAAGGCAAAGGCAGATGCTAAGGCCGCAGAAGAAGCAAAGAAGGCAGAAGCCGAGGCTGTGGTTAAGAAGCTGCTGGCCGGCGGCATGAGTGCTGATGAGATCCTTGAAAAGCTGAAATAAACAAGAACCCAAGAAAAAAAGAAATGCCGTGTGGACAAACTGAACTTCAGGAGTTCACGCGGTATATTTTGAAAGTCGCTATATAGTTTATAACGAAAATAAAAAGGAGCGTGAGAAAAATGAACTTATCAAAAATACATCACATTGCAATCATCGTATCTGACTACGAAGCAGCTAAGGATTTCTATGTGAACAAGCTGGGATTCTCTGTCATCAGGGAAAACTACCGCCCAGAGCGCAAGGACTGGAAACTGGATCTGCGTGTCAATGAACACACAGAGCTGGAGATTTTCATTGAGAAAAATCCTCCGAAGCGTGTGAACCGCCCGGAAGCATGTGGTCTGAGACATCTTGCTTTTTGTGTAGAGAGCGTGGAGCAGACGGTGAAAGAGCTGGCGGAGGTAGGGATTGAATGTGAGCCGATACGAGTTGATGATTATACCGGCAAAAAGATGACTTTCTTCCATGATCCGGACGGACTGCCGCTGGAGCTGCACGAGTAATTATGGGAGAGAAAAGAGCATATAAACCCCGGAAGCCCGGCGGTGGCCGGAAGAAGCTGAAGCCAGAGTATGATGCCGGGAAGAATCTGAAAGAGCAGATGGAAAGAGCTGTGGCACTTTATGATTATGAGATGTCCTTGCAGGCCATCGGTGAAGAACTGGGATTAAATCCAATAAAGGTACGGAAGCTGCTCATTACGGCTGGTGTGTATGAAGTGAAGGAGAAGATGAAGAGATCGTTCAGTGAATCGTCCTGACACGGATGTGTCAAGGTTGCCCGTGTAGGAACATCAATAACGGTTACACAACGTTAAAATAGCAATATGTCCACGATGAACAGGTACACCCACCTGCTTATCGTGGGTATTTTGTTTTATACTGTGTCTTTATGGAATAACGGTAAGGTTCGATTTTGAACTTTGCCGTTTTTCTTTTTATTTAAAATTATAATTTTTTTCAGAACTGTATTCCAAAACGGCTCTGCGGA
>OOAF01001743.1_pt1 | contig 15914 bp, 20 predicted proteins | sample 1671251 | NCBI WGS metagenome assembly OOAF01 (sample SAMN06348137, study PRJEB24527) | human gut metagenome | biome: human gut; feature: ankylosing spondylitis patient; material: feces | host: Homo sapiens | place: China | collected 2015-10 | reverse complement strand
TTACCGAAAAAGATAAGTTCAAGCCGGAGGATATTCTGTTCTGAGAAATTCAGATTGGAAACGCTGGAAAAACATACGCACAAGCCCTCCGGGGACATTTTTGTTTTTCGCCATGCTTTTCTGTGGGGAGAAGGCATGGTATACAGAGAGCGACAACTCGGAATTTGTAGAGGGGGTGTGATTATATGAAAAACAATAGCCCACAAAAGCAGGCTGCCATTTCTTGGATCATTTTGATGATAGGAATATTGCTCGCAGTAATAGGAGCAATGACGGCAAAGGAGTACAGAGTAAACCTATGCCTGCTAATCGGTGCAATGGTTGTTATTGGTGGTATTGTATATCATCTCACCATGATGAAATGTCCTTATTGCGGTTGCTCGCTTGTTGGTTATAGGCCGATCCCTAAAGAATGTCCAAAGTGTCATAAAAAATTTGAAGAATAAGTTTGCGTTTATCAAGGTGAACATTTAAGTATTAAAAACGGGAGTGAAACAAATGATGACCATTGCACAGATCATGGAAAAGATGATCGCCTTTTCCGAAGGGAATATCCATGACATCACGCACCTGAGCTGTGTGTGGACCTATGCCAAAACCATTGGTGAGCTGGAGGGGCTGGACGCAGACACGCAGTTTATTCTGGAGGTGGTGGCCATCACCCACGATATCGCCTGCCCGCTCTGCCGCAAAAAGTACGGCAACACCAATGGTAAATATCAGGAGCAGGAGGGGGCCCCGTTGGTGCGGGAGTTCTTGGCGGATACCGGCATGACGGCAGAACAGATCGACCGTGTGGCCTATCTGGTAGGGCACCACCATAGTCCGGCGCAGATCGACGGCATTGACTATCAGATTCTGATTGAGGCGGATTATATCGTCAATGCGTCCGAAAGCGGGTACGACCAGCAGGCAATCCGAACCTTTATGGAACATACGATGAAAACGGCAGCAGGTATCCGGCTGACGAAAACAGTGTTTGGAGTGTAAAAATGATTCAGAAGCATTGCTTTGAATGCGGTACGGCATTGATTGAAAAAGAACTGGAAGAAGAGGGCATTGTGCCTTACTGCCCGAAATGCCAGCAATACCGTTTCCCGATGTACAATGTGGCGGTCAGCATGATTGTTGTGGATGAGGAAACCGGGAAAATTCTGCTCATCCAGCAGTACGGCAAGCCCTCTTATATTCTGGTGGCTGGATATGTGAACCGCGGTGAGGCAGAAGAACACGCCGTGGTGCGGGAAGTCCGGGAAGAAACCGGGTTGGAGGTACAGCACCTCCGGTTCAACCGTACCAAGTTTTTTGAGCCGTCTAACACGCTGATGTGCAACTTTACGGCTTTCGTCAGAACCGCAAAGGCGCTGCATATCAACCACGAAGTGGACCGCTGCAAGTGGTTCACCCCGCAGGAAGCCAGAGAAAACATCCGTCCCAACAGCCTTGCAGCGGAATTTTTGAATGCGTATCTGGACGAAATGGGGAATAAGCCGATGGAGATGTGATTTGTGGCTGTGCCACGGGAATTTTGACGGGAATGGACGCACTGCACGGCTATTTCACCTCTGGTATCTTGTTCAGCAGGGCTATCCTGCGGCACTGTTCACGCCGTTTTCCCGATACATCGCTGAAAACAAGGACGCATATTACAAAGCCTACGAACGCGTGGAGAGAAATGCTCTGATTTCCGGCTATACGGATGTGACGCCCTTTCTGTTCTACTTCTGCAATGAGGTCTATAACCGCCTGCAGGTGGATGCAGTCCCGCCGAAAACTGATCTTGAGGTATATCAAACTGCTCTTGCGGAAGGAAAAATCACAGAAAAAGAACGGCTGCTCTGGGAGTATGTTCTGTCTGCTTATGGTGCAGAGGAGTTTACCACAAAGCAGCTGGAAAAGGATTTCCGAAACGCTGCGTATGCAACCATTCGGACGTTTGTGATGAAATTCCATGAGATGGGGCTGCTTACTGCAAGAAAAGCAGGAAACAGGGTGTTCTATCGTGTCGGTGGGACTTCTGACGGTCGGCCATTATAATGAATCCAAAAGGAGAACGTTATGAAAACGATTCGTGTTGTGGCCGCTGTGATTTGCGACTCCATGCAGGAAAAGCGCAAAATCTACGCTACCGCCCGCGGTTATGGTGACTACAAGGGTCAATAGGAGTTTCCGGGCGGCAAAATCGAGCCGGGCGAAACCCCGCAGCAGGCTCTGAAGCGGGAAATTGAAGAAGAACTGGACACGGAAATTGCTGTGGGGGATTTAATTGGTACACTCGAGTACGATTATCCGGCGTTTCATCTTTCCATGGACTGCTTCTGGTGTGAAGTGGTTTCCGGTGAGCTTGTGCTGAAAGAAGCGGAAGCCGCGCGGTGGCTGACGAAGGAGGAGTTTGATTCCGTTCCGTGGCTCCCGGCGGATCAGACCATTTTGGATGGGACGAACTCGGAAAACGGGTCGCAACCGCCCACGCCAACTATGTGATCGAAAAAATCGACCGTCTGAACTGCCCCACATGGCAGAAGCTCGAATTGCTGCAGGCGGTGATCGATACTACCAAAGGAACCTACAAACCCAAAGAACACCAAAAGCCCGGCTGGCAGCCGAGCCGATAAACAAAGCCCCACGCTCAACATATGCTTTTCTGCTCTGACCAGAGACGGTCAGATTCAGAGGCAGTGTTGAGCGTGGGGCTTTTTGTGTTACATAAGTTTTTGGAATTTTGCTGACAAAAAAATCATTGATTGTTGGCGGCCAATATGGTATTCTTTTTGTAAGGGAAGGTGAAGTGCATGAATCGTCGCAGCGTGAAAATTATGAGAAGAAAAGCAGGGGGAACAGCAGGAAAGAATGCAGAAAAGTATTCGGTCAATCTCCCGGCAGTGTGGCTTCATGCGATGGGACTTTCAAAAGAGGACCGGGTAGAACTTTCTTTTGACGGTGAAAAAATCACCGTCCGACCGCTTGCATCAACAGACTCGGAACTGTTCCGCAGAAATGCAGAACAGAAAGGACATCAGCTGAAAGAATATCGGTATTATGACGGAGATACGTTGTGTACCGTGATTTTGGCAGATTTTACAGCGGAGCAGATCTGCATCGAAAACAAAGTTGACGAAATACTGGATACTGCGTTTGGTGTGAACGAAACGCCCTCATGGGAAGACTTCCTGGCCTTTCTGGCAGACCGATGCATTCCGAAAACACGAAAGGGCTTGGATTACTATCTGGATGCTGTTGGCGTTCCGGAATATGACCCGGTTCTGCTTGTTGAAAAGACGCAGGGAAGAATGGCGGAGGATCACAAATGGCTGGAAATTATTTGACGCTGCATACCAACGACAGGGTTGTGGTGACGACTTCGCGCGGAAATCAGGAAAAATGGTTCGATGCGGAGAAAAATCTCTGGTATAAGGTGGATGATGGTTGCTTTGAGGCACTGGCAGAAGCTGTTTCCAGTGAAGTCTTGCGTAATTTTACAAATGCAGTTCAGCTACCGGGAATCTCCGTGGCAAATTACTGGGTCGATACGGCCGAGGTTCATGGTTTGAAACGAGTGGTTTCGGTAAGTGAGAACTTCAAAAGGGAAGATGAGAGCCTTATTACTGCAAATACGATCCTGAAGAACAGTCTGGGAACAGGCTATCTGGAAGAATTTAACCGCAGGACAAGCTTGAAAGAGAGAATCCGGCTTCTTGTGGATGCAATGGAAGAGGCGACCGGAATGCAAAATATGGGCGAGTATCTTACGACATTGTTTGAGATCGATGCACTTTTTTTGAATCAGGACAGACATCTGAACAACATTGCGCTGATCCGGGATAGATCCCGTTATAAGCCCTGCCCGATTTTTGACTGCGGGGCTTCTTTCTTACTGGATTTTGCTCTGTACAGCCCTGAAATTGAAAGCCGTGCATATCTGACAAAGGCACAGTGCCTTCCGTTCAAATCTCGATTTACGCAGACAGTGCATACGGCACAAGCTCTTTACGGGAAGCAGCTTGAGGTGAATATTGATAGAGCAAGCATAGATACGATCCTTGATAAATATCTGTGCTATTACCCGAAACAATTCCACTTTTTGCTGAAAGAGCGTATCGAAACCGTCCTGATGGAACAGCAGAAAAAGCTTTTTGAAAAGTAAAAGCTCTTGCGTCCCGTGAAAAAAGAAGGTAATATAAATACAGAGCAAGACACAGAACGCAGGGAGGGATGAAAACCATGTTTTACGAGATCATGCACCGGGAAAGCTGTGTGGCACAACTCAGCACGACAGGGGAATGCAGGGTCTGCCTCAAGGATTTCATGCCCTATGATCTGGTTCTGGTGGAATCGGATGATTTTGACGAGCGCATCAATAATGTAACGAACTTTTACTATTGGTGCGCCTCCCGGATGTTGACGTTGGATCGCACCTACGCCAAGGAAATCCTGAACAGTATCGGTGCATCTCAGAGTGCTACGGACAGGGAACGAGCACAGATCGCATTATCCTACCATTGTCTGTCTTTGCTGGATGTGTTCTGGGTGAAAGAAGAAAACGAGAAGATTCGATTCGAGGATATCAACCTTTTTGCACACTCCTTAAGCAATGCGCTTGTGGATATTGCGCTGCGGGGGCACCAAATGACGGTGACAAACGCCCATCTTCTGGCAAATGACCTGTCTACGGGCGGCTTGTACCCCAAGGCGTGGGTGCGAAAAGAGGATGGCGTCTATCTTTACAAGGATGGTGGCAGGGAAGTGGTGGAACGTGAAGTGCTGGCAAGCAAAATCTGCCGGTGCTTTGACTGCCATCAGGTACTGTATGAGCAGGGGATGTTTGAAAATGAGCCGGTTTCTATCAGCAAAATCATGACATCTCAGCGATATAGTCTTGTGACCTATGCAGCCTATGACGTCTACTGCACGAACCGTGATTGGAATACGCTGGATAAGATCTTAGAGCTGGATGCTCCCGGCTACTATATGATGAACATTCTGGATTATCTGGTGGGCAATATTGACCGTCATTGGGAAAATTGGGGTCTGCTGGTAGACAACGAAACCAATCAGCCCATCCGTCTGCATGACCTGATGGACTTCAACCGGGCGTTTCAGCAGTACGACACGCCAGAAGGCGCAAACTGTCTGACCGTGGGAAAATGCCATCTGAGCCAAAAAGATGCTGCAGTGGAAGCGGTGCGGAACATCGGACTGAACCAAGTCCGTCAGGTGGAGCACACCGTATTCTCCGAGCATCCGGCATGGAAAGCAACGTTTGAAGAACGACTGCGTGTTTTACGGAACGCCATGTAAGTCAGCGCGAATATCAGATCCATCCCAAAGTGCGCTGGGGAGAGGATAGCATTTTCGATGCACCGGCTGGCATAGGTGGAGAACCGCGCCCGGCGGGTGGAGTCGAAAGTGTCCACTGCTTTCATCAGGCCAATGGTGCCGATGGAGACCAGGTCCTCCTGATCACCCGGCAGGGCGTAATATTTTTTTACGATGTGCGCCACCAGCCGGAGATTGTGGCGGATCAACTTTTCCCGGGCGGCGGCATCCCCGGCGCGCAGGGCGCTGAAGGCGGCAGCCTCCTCCCGGGCTGTGAGCGGACGCGGAAAACAGCCGCTTTCCAGATGGAGCGCCAGAAACAAAAATTTTGTGGCGAAAAATTGCAGCAAGGTCAGCAGCACACGATATCCCTCCCGGTATATAGTTGTTAGATGGTATGAGCAAGGGCGCGGATAGATGCTGGAGGGCGCGGCAGGGGAGCGCTTGCAAGGCACGGGCAGAAGCTATCGTAAAATTTAAGCCGATCTGTGATTGATGCCGAAACTGCCCGGACGAAAAATGTTCGGGCTTTTCTCATATATTCTAAAGTTGCGGTAGAAGTGTACACAAGTTTTATGGTATAATTTGAATAAGAAAACTGAGTGATAAATCGGAATTTTCGCCTTCGCAACTGTCGGTTGACAAAGTTCTATGAGAAAATGGTGGCAATGCAACCGCTATTTTTGTTATATTAAGTAAAAAAGAAAGGCGGTGTTTTGCAATGAATATGGCAGACAGAATACAACATTTACGAAAGAGCAAGGGAATTTCGCAGGAAGAACTTGCTGATAAGGTTGGTGTATCGAGACAAGCAGTTTCTAAATGGGAGTCAGAACAAAGTACACCAGACATCGAAAAGGTCATTTTATTGAGCAATTTTTTTGATGTAACAACAGATTATTTGTTGAAGGGAATAGAACCAATAACAGAAAACGGTACTGAAAGAAGTGATGCTCGCATCTTTTCTTTGGTAGGTAGTGTGTTTAATTTTATTGGGTTAGTAGTAGCCATTATGATTTGGGACAAAGAGCAAACCTCAAGTTCTGTTGCAGTTGGACTAATTTTAATGGCTGTCGGAATTATGGTATTCGTAATAGGACAGTTTATAGGTGATAACAAAGAAAAGGCTTCATTTTTGTTTTGGATTGTTAATGTATGGATACTTATCTTAATGCCAATTTCTTGTATTTTTAATTTTCTTCAAGGTATTAAGTTTGGGTATTGGTGGACATTTACACCAATACCGCAGCTTGGAAATTCCATCGTTTCCTATGTGTTATGTTGGGGATTTTATCTTATGTTTTGTATCGTAGTAGATTTTCTTCTAATTAAACATTCAAAGCGATAAATTCCAGTTTTTGAAACTGAGAAATCGGGATTTGGAGGAGATTCTTATTTATGAAAAAAGGAATAAACAAATCAATCTTATTTTATATTGCATCAGTTCTGTTTTTCATAGCGTCAGCTATTGGCTTTACGAGTGGAAATGAAAGTTCTATGGCTATAGTATGGTTATGTCTTGGTTCTTCATTTCTTTGCTTGGGTTCGACTCATAAGAAAAAGGAAAACAATACAGATGATAAATAATTTCCTGCTTGTATTGCTGGAAAATAGGGATTTATCGAGTCCTTTTGTGATTTGCAACTGCTGGTTGACAGATTTATAGCCTGAAATGGTGGAATGCAAACAGTAAAATTGTTATATTTAGCTCATAAAATCTGCAAAAGGAGGAAAAAATGATTTTAGCTGATAAGATTACAGAGGAAAGAAAAAAGAATGGATGGTCACAGGAAGAACTAGCCAATCAGTTGGGCGTATCCAGACAGGCAGTATCTAAGTGGGAAAGTGCAGGGGCTGTTCCAGATTTGCAAAGAATTTTACAGATGTCGGAGCTATTTGGTGTTAGTACAGATTATCTATTAAAAGATGAAATGAAAGCAGAAAATATCACCTATCGCGAAAGTACTGAAAGCTATGCAGAACCGTTGAAAAAAGTAACTATGGAGAATGCAAATGAATTTCTTGACATGAAAAGAAATGGATCCAAAGTAGTGGCAAACGCAACAAGTATGTGTATCTCAAGTCCAATATTATTGATTATTCTTGTGACAATGGCAGAAGATGGCGTATTTCATGTTTCGGAATCTCTGGCAACAGTATTTGGATGTGTTTTTTTGCTTGGAATGGTTGCGGCAGCTGTCTTTTTGTTTATTACATATGGAATGCGTGAATCGCATATGGAACATTTTGAAAAAGAATGCTTTGAAACAGAGTATGGTGTATCTGGAATGGTACGAGAAAAAAAAGATTCCTATGAACCGATTTTTATCAGAGGAACAGCTGTTGGGGTAGTGCTTTGTATACTGGCAGTGATTCCGACAATTATTGCCGGAGCCATGGAAGCGTCTGACTATTACTGTGGTGTTTCCGTTGGATTGCTGCTATTCATACTTGCAATAGGAGTGAATCTGTTGGTTCGTGTTGGGGTGGTAAAAAGCAGTTACGATACCCTTCTTCAGGAAGGCGAATATACAAAAGAAGAAAAACTGTTTAAGAAAAAGACGGACACGTTTTCTGGTGTATATTGGTGCTTGACTACAGCGATTTACCTTGCATGGAGCTTCTGGACGATGAGCTGGGATATTACATGGATTGTATGGCCGGTTGCAGGTGTTTTATTTGCAGCATTGCTTGGTGTGGTGAAAATGGTGTTAAAGAATAGCAGTGAAACTCAGCACTATATTTAAGATGGAGTTAAGTTTATTTTCCGCATATTATACTCATCCAGAAATTCTAATTTGGAGGGGGGACTGCTATGCTGAGAAAGTTGAATTGTTTTTTAAACATCGTTATTGGTTCATTCATAGGAGTTTTCATTGGGTTCGGAATTTATAAATTTTGGCATTTTAAAACCTATCCAAATCTATATGTCATGCAATCTGCACCGTGGTACACAGAGTTACTGTTGGATGGTGCCTTGGTGGCTGTTGTGGTGGTCGTATGTATTATCCTAAAACTGATTATTTGGAGAAAGTTATAAATTTCTATTTACCTGATTTACGAACAGTTTAACATAATATATAGCAAGAATTCTTCTTCCTCTATAGGTGGGAGATGAATTGCAAAAAAACAGAAAAGAACACTTGTTCCGCAGCGCGATTCATGGTATAATAGAATCAGTCGATAAGGTAAAAGATCAAAAAAGGACTGTTTTTATGGAAAAAATAGATCACAATGCACATTCAGTATATTTGATGTATTATCATCTGATCATGGTGGTAAAATATCGAAGAAAAGTTATCAATGACCCAATTTCAGAAAGAGCAAAAGAAATATGGGAATATATTGCACCCCGATATGGAATTGTTTTGGAGGAATGGAATCATGATATTGACCATGTGCATGTAATGTTTCGTGCACAGCCTAAAACGGAACTCAGTAAATTTATCAATGCATATAAAAGTGCCAGCAGCAGGCTGCTGAAAAAAGAGTATCCGGAAATCCGGGAAAAACTTTGGAAAGAAGCATTCTGGAGTCAGAGTTTCTGCCTTTTGACGGCAGGAGGCGCACCAGTTGAAGTAATCCGTCAATACATCGAAACCCAGGGAGAGAAAAAGCATTGAACATAGCATATCGTTTCCGGATCTATCCAACAGAAGAACAGAAGATACTTCTGGGAAAAACATTTGGTTGCTGCCGTTTTCTGTATAACCAGATGCTTAATGACAAGATCCGGGAGTATAAAAAGACGAAAAAACTGTTAAAAAATACACCAGCCATGTATAAAAAGGAGTATTCATTTCTGAAAGAAGTAGATTCGCTGGCACTGGCAAATGTTCAGCTTCATCTGGAGAAAGCATATAAGAATTTTTTCCGTGATCCCAAGGTTGGATTTCCACGTTTCAAGTCAAAACATCACTCCAAAAACAGCTACACAACAAATGTAGTCAACGGAAATATTCTGGTAGAAGATAAGCGGATCCGGCTTCCCAAATTAAAATGGATTTCCATGAAAAAACACAGGGAGCCTGCAGAAAACTGCTGTCTGAAATCAGTGACAGTCAGTATGGAGCCGTCCGGAAAGTATTTTGCAAGTCTGCTGTATGAAGGATACAGCTGCGAAAACCAAGCAGCAGATGAAGATTACAGCAATGCCAAAATACTGGGGATTGATTATGCGATGCAGGGGATGGCAGTGTTTTCAGAAGAGATTGAGCTTGAAAAAGCAGGATTTTTCAGAAGAAATGAAAAAAGGCTGGCAAGGGAGCAGCGTAAACTGTCAAGATGTGTAAAAGAAAGCCGCAATTATGTGCGGCAGAAAAAGAAAGTTGCCAGGTGCCATGAAAAAATACGAAACCAGAGAAAGGATTATCTGCATAAACTGAGCCGCAGGATCACAGACCAGTACGATATAGTCGCGGTAGAAGATATTGATATGAAAGCAATGGGCCAGTGCCTGCACTTTGGGAAAAGTGTACAGGATAATGGATACGGGATGTTCCGGAATATGCTGGATTATAAACTTACCTGGAAGGGAAAGAAATTAGTAAAGATAGACCGCTTTTTCCCTTCAAGCAAAAAATGCAGTAAATGCGGAAAGATAAAAAGAGAGCTGGGATTATCCGAAAGAGTATACCGCTGCACGTGTGGAAATGAGATGGACAGAGATCGAAATGCAGCGATCAATATCCGTGAAGAGGCAAGAAGGATGCTGGCAGTATAAACTGTCCGTATCCGGACAATAAGTAAGAAAATGCGCCCGTGTCCGGGCAAAAGAATCGCGGGGCACGCGAGGATAGCTTGTAGATACTTGGCTCAGTAGAGTCATTGAGCAAGAAGCCCCCACTTCAAAATCTGGGATTTAAGTGGTGGGAGCATGTCACTAACAAATTTACATAGTATTTTATCCAAATGGTTAATGAGCTATTTTTATACCACAAAAAGAGAAACGAAATGTCACATAAATTAAAAGCTGAAGGGAAAACGGCTTATCCGTTTTCAGCATTGGCGGATCCGTCTGCTAATAAGTGGTTTACAAATCAAAAAACGTGGTAAGAGTATTTTCATAATTCTGTTCAATTTTGTCTATGTTTTCGAGAATCCTGTTCATGTACAAATGCAACTAAATTAGAGTATAATAAGGGAAACCATTGAAACTGGGTTTCCGTATTGGACATTCCTGTGATGGCAGGAGTGTCCTTTACATATAGCGGTAAATTTTGAAGTAGTTTGCATAGAAGTTCATGAGGTAGTTGACGTATGCTTTAAATCTTTTCATTTCGTTTTCCTCCTTTCTTTATCTTACAAGCACATTATAATATCAGAAGACGTATATTACTTGCCAAATGGGAAGAAAAAATAGACAAAACTTGCAGGAGATTAATTGGAATGTACTAATCAGAGCATCACAGACATTTGCATGGATGCAGGATTTGAGGTTTAAAGGAGAAATAGGATGGCATTTATAATCTGTATAGCAGCACTCATAATCATGATGTTTGTATTTACCAAAATGTTGTTAGGTTTCAGCAATAACAGCAGTGTGGCAGTTGAATCTGTTGATGCGACTGTAGTTGAAAAGAAGCAAGGAATCTATACCCATATGCAGTCTGAAGCACATGTACCTTGGTTTCGCGTTGTATTTGAGATGACAGATGGAAGTTTGATGGAATTTCAAATGCAACAGGGAGATTTTCGTGAATTGGAAAAAGGCGATCAAGGTATGCTGACTTATCAGGGAAATCGGTATATATGTTACTAAAAATATAAATTTAAAAGTGAAGCACAGGAGGAAGAAAAATGTTAAGTGAAAGCATTGCAAAACTGGTACAGTATGGGATTACAACAGGTCTGACGCCAGAATGTGAAAGAAATTACACAACAAATCTTCTGCTGGACGTTTTTTATGAGGATGACTATGAGAAACCGGACAACATTGAGGAACCTGTTAATCTTGAAGCAACATTGGGCGAATTGCTGGATGAAGCCGTAAAAAGAGGACTGATCGAAGACAGTATTGTATACCGGGATCTATTTGATACCAGATTAATGAACTGTCTGATGCCGCGTCCGGGCCAGGTGCAAAAAGAGTTCTGGGATAAATATAAAGAAAGCCCAAAGGAAGCAACCGATTATTTTTATAAACTGAGTCAGGACAGCAATTATATCCGCAGATATCGCGTAGAGAAGGATCAAAAGTGGAAGGTAGACAGTCCATACGGTGAGATTGATATTACCATCAATTTGTCCAAACCGGAAAAAGATCCAAAAGCAATTGCCGCGGCAAGGAATGTAAAATCCGGAAGCTATCCGAAATGTCTTCTTTGCCCGGAAAATGAAGGATATGCGGGACGTGTTAATCATCCGGCAAGGCAGAATCACAGGATTATTCCGATCACAATCAATGATACTCCTTGGGGATTCCAGTATTCTCCGTATGTATATTACAATGAGCATTGTATTGTATTTAATTGCCAGCATACTCCAATGAAAATCGAGAGAAATGCATTCATTAAACTGTTTGATTTTGTAAAACTGTTTCCGCATTATTTCCTTGGATCTAATGCAGATCTGCCGATCGTAGGCGGCTCGATCTTAAGCCATGATCATTTCCAGGGTGGACATTATACATTTGCAATGGCAAAAGCACCAATTGAGCAGCACGTGGTACTTCCGGGATTTGAAGATGTAGAGGCTGGAATTGTAAAATGGCCGTTATCTGTGCTTCGTATTCGCCATAAAGATTCCAACCGTTTGGTAGATCTGGCAACACATGTGTTGGAAGTATGGAGAGGCTATACCGATGAAGAAGCATTTATTTATGCTGAGACCAATGGAGAACCACATAATACAATTACACCAATTGCACGTAAAGTAGGTGATACCTACGAACTGGATCTGACATTAAGGAACAACATCACAACAGAAGAACATCCGCTGGGAGTGTACCATCCGCATGCAGAATATCATCATATTAAGAAAGAAAATATCGGTCTGATCGAAGTTATGGGACTTGCAGTTCTTCCGGCCAGATTAAAAGGTGAGATGGAACTTTTGGAAGAGTATATTCTCGAAGGCAAAGATATTTCTTCAAATGAACAGATTGAAAAACATGCAGAGTGGGTTAAGAAGTTTCTTCCGAAATATCCGGAAATCACAAAAGAAAACATTCATGGCATTCTTCAGAAAGAGATTGGAATCGTATTTACCCATGTTCTGGAAGATGCAGGAGTATACAAATGTACGAGCGAGGGAAGAGAAGCATTCATGCGTTTTCTTGAAACATTATAAAAATTGAAATAAAAGGATTCTTTGTACACATTCAGAGTTGTGTGATGCGATAAGAATTTCCAAAGGCTATCGGAAGGAAAAGAGAGGGTATTTTCTTAGGGCTGAAAGTTTTTATAATGTTGCAACGAAGGAAGAAGAATATGCAGATCTCGCACATCCTTTCGCTAAATATCATGAAAAATCACATGGGGGGAGAGTTTTCTCGCATTGGCGCAGAATAATCTGCGTCCAAATGGTTTGTATCTTTTTGACGAGCCGGAAGCTGCATTATCCCCACAGAGACAGTTTACATTGTTGATGCAAATATATAGTTGTGCAAATGAAGAAAAAATATGGAATAATGTGAGTAACAAACTGTTAAGGAATTTTGAGGAGAGCAACGATATGGATTATATTAGAGATAGGAAAAGAACTTTTTCGTTTAGCTTGCACGATAGTCGGATAGTACAGATTGAAATTGATGAAAATAGATTATCTTTAAAGATGGATCGAATATCTCAATATGTTGAGAGTGAAGAAAAATGGTATCCAGGAATAATTGAATTCACAAAGATTGATAAAGAGGAGTGCGATATTATGGTGTTTAACACTCCATATGGGTTCGAGGGCGTGAAATCCTTTTCTGGAAAAGAAATGTCGTTTGAGGAATTTAAAAAGCAATACCCTAATGCAGAGTTTGAAATCGTTACAGAGGGATATTGTGGATACGACACAACTTTTCAGGGGTATATATGGCAAGAAGGAAGTGATCCTCTTTTTGGAATCATGAGAATATGGAATATGGGTGATATGATATATCGAATTTAAGTTTAAACAGCTGAGAAAAGGAAGGTTTGTGTATGGCAAAAATAGAAAGAAGCATAAATGAAGATTTCGATCAGTTACTTTCAAATATCGAAAACGGAATATTAAATAGCAGTATATCAGCAACTTTAGAAGATGCCAGTGATTTTCAAAGTGGGACTGCGCGTTGCAGTGTTCGTATTTTTGAACGTTACAGCTATGCTGGAGGAAACAGAGTGAGTCTCAATATTACACTTTTTCAAAACGGTGAAGATCCTGTTCAACTTTCTGCAATTACGGCAGGAGGAAGCCAGGCTGTGTTTTTCAAAATTAATACATTAGGAGAGGAGGCATTTCTTGATAAGTTGATTGAGCTGCTGGATGTGTAACTTTCTTTTGAAGATAATAAATGCACTGGATTGATTGCAGTATTTTATGGAATCGATATAAATATCAGCAGCCCATCACAGCAGTATATAAGCAGTAAATCTTGAAAAAGGTTTGCTGCTTTTTTGCGCTCATTCCCCTGTGAGCTTATTTGCTTAAAGGGGAATCTGATCCATATACTTCCAGCATAGACTTGTAATTACCTGGGTCTGTTTGGATAACGTGTTGCTGAGAAGAGTAAAATTTTAAGGAGAAAGGAATATTAATGAACATTATTTTTACATCCGATAAAGAAACATATAAAAATATCAGGCAGGGGACAGAAATATTACTCAGTGAAAGTGACATTTTTACTGAAAATATAGAATTGTCTGTAGAATTTCAGGACAGACCGGAAATGGCGGTAAGTAAGAATGGAAACCAGATCCATGTGATCTGCCGTGAAGCAGCTCATTATTACCGTGCATTAAACTATGTGTTACATCATATGGAAGATAAAACATTCCAGTATCAGGAGCATATTTATTTTGAAAGAAACGGTCTGATGTTGGATTGTTCCAGAAATGCTGTGTTTACAGTTGAAAAAGTGAAATTCCTGATTCGAATACTGGCAAAGCTGGGAATGAACGTGCTTATGCTTTATACAGAAGATACTTACGAAGTAAAGAGTGAACCTTATTTTGGAGCCTATCGTGGAAAATATACCAGAGATGAGATAAAGGAAATTGATACATATGCTGCTATGTTTGGAATAGAACTGGTTCCATGTATTCAAACACTGGCTCATTTGCATAATGCCCTTAAATGGCCGGAAATGAGTAAAATCCGTGATTCCGCTGATATTCTTCAGCCGGATAAGGAAGAAACCTATCAGTTTATTGAAAAACTTCTGATTTCAGTGAAAGAGAATTTTTCTACAAGCAGGGTACATCTTGGAATGGATGAAGCGGTTATGCTGGGTCTGGGAAATTCCCTGAGAGAAAATGGATATAAAGAAGGATCTCTGCTGATCAGGGAACATTGTGAAAGAGTCATGGATATTTGTAAGGCACTGGGGTTAAAACCGATGATATGGAGTGATATGTATATTACTGCAAATACGCGTGGGGGTTATTATGATGTGCCGGAAAATGCTGACTGCTCTCAATGGGAAAAACCGGACAGGAATTTAGGACTGGTATACTGGGATTATTATCATGATGATATCAGGGATTATGAGAAAATGCTGGGTCTCTTTGATTATCATGTAAAGGCATCAAGTACAGATATTAAGGCATATTATCAGGAAATATACAACTGTTTGTCTGAAGATTGTACGAAATCAGCGAAATATGGACTTGTGTTTTCTTTCTACGAAAAGCTGGCAGCTGTACTGTCTGGTAAAGCTGATCTGGGAGTACATATCAAAGATGCCTATGACAGGGAAGAGAAAGAGATACTAAAAGAAATCAGTCAGAATGAAATCCCTGATATCATCTGCAATCTGGAAGAGATGAAACGGATCAGAGAGGAAATCTGGATGACAGATGCAAAGCCATTTGGTTATGAGCTACTTGATGTGAAATTAGGTGGAGTGATCACCAGACTTAAAAGCACAGGACGCCGGATTGATAATTACCTGAATGGAAAGGTTTCCAGGTTGGAAGAACTGGAAGAGACCAGACTTCCATATTTTACTGATGAAATGGATAAGCGTGAAAACCGTTGGGATCGGATTATCAGCGGATGTGATTTAAATGATACAATCTGAACAATATAAATTAGTAACTTCACCTATGCGATGAATCACGATTGGAACGAAAAAACATCCATAAATCAATATTATTCGTTCTATTTTCAGTAACACACTTCGCAATGTGAAAAATAAGTTGCTGAACAGTCATTGCCTATATTATAATGAAGCCATAGCACCTTTTTAAATAATACATTTGAGACAGTTCAACTTTTACGTTCTGTTGAGCCGAATCAATATATATTTAGGTAATTGCGAAACTCGCGGTGCTCGTTCGCAACCTTGAACCAAAACAAGGAAGAATTCGCGCAGAGCACGACTTCTGGAATGAAAAATGGATAATCGGACATTTTAGGCGCACTTTAATAAGCTATGGACTTTATGAAAGTGGTAAGTCCTAAGCTAT
>OOAF01001731.1_pt1 | contig 16052 bp, 12 predicted proteins | sample 1671251 | NCBI WGS metagenome assembly OOAF01 (sample SAMN06348137, study PRJEB24527) | human gut metagenome | biome: human gut; feature: ankylosing spondylitis patient; material: feces | host: Homo sapiens | place: China | collected 2015-10 | reverse complement strand
AACTCATTAAAGAACCTATTAAAGTTTCTTCATCCCATACAAAAGCAGGCTTTGCGTTTCGTGCTGTGGGCGTTTTCTTTGTAGTCATTTTTCTGTATCCCCTTTATGAATTTTTATGGAGTAACCATATTTTTCTACAATATTAGAAAGCTCTAGGTACCGAATTGTACCTTTACTTGTTTTTTGGTTTAGGTTGGACTGTGTTGTTCCTAATTCTTTTGCAAGGATTGTTTCACTTTTTCCTATTTCAATAAGGAACTTTTTCCAATCTTTAATAAATTCTTCTTTTTCCATTATATGTATCTCCTTTCTTTTTTCTTTCTTTTCTTCATTATATAGTCTTAAAACAATGTTGTCAACAACAAAATCTTTTTTGAAAATAAGAAAAAACTTGTTGACAAACAGAAAAATAAGTGTTATCTTATAACCAACAAGAAAAATCTTATTGAAACAAAATCAAAAGGAGGAACAAAAAATGACAACTAACAACACCTACACACCTTACAGATCCATGAGGGCAGCCCTTATGAACCTTCGAAATTTCCGAGGTTCTAGTGTCACTGCGATTTTAAACAATAATATCTACACAGTAAAAAGCTATCAAACAGTGATGTTATCACTAGACACTCAAACAGGCACGGTTCTTTTCAACAACAGGTATTACCTTTTCTTGAAGAACTGCTCCCCCGCAGGGGTCAAAGGGATACCCAGAACCTTTTCGATGTCGGATTAGCAACCCCTGATATTTCCCCTAGTGTTAAGTCCGTTGGTATCACAGGTCAGATTACGGGTACCCGTGCCGACCTACTGATAGCTGATGACGTAGAGGTTCCAAACAACTCCGGCACACAGATGCAGAGGGATAAGCTCTCTGAGTCTGTTAAAGAGTTTGATGCTATCTTGAAACCGGGTGGACAGATAATCTATCTTGGTACTCCTCAGAATGAAATGTCGCTGTACAATGAGCTTCAAAAGCGTGGCTATGATGCCATTATTTATCCGGTAGTCTACCCTGAGACCTCTAAGGAACGTGAAGAATACGGAGACAGCCTGGCACCATTCATAGCACAAGCCTACGACAACAACCCTGAGGCTTACGCTGGCTATCCGACTGACCCCGCCCGCTTCAACGAAGAAGAAATTGCTAAGAGACGGTTGTCTTATGGCAAGGCTGGCTTTGCTCTCCAGTTCAAACTCAACACAAACCTCTCAGATGCCGAGAAGTACCCTCTCAAGATATCAGACTTTATTGTCGCCGACCTTGACCTTGAGGAAGCATCCCTGCAATGGTCGTGGGCTTCTGGAGTTTCTCAGAGGCTCCCTGACGTTCCTTGTGTTGCCCTTAAGGGTGATTACTTCTATTCGCCTTTACTCCGCTCACAGGAGGTCTCTAAGTACACAGGAACGGTCATGGCTATTGACCCCAGTGGTAGAGGCAAGGACGAAACTGCCTACGCTATTGTTAAGTTCTTAAACGGCTATTTATTCCTTATGGAAGTCGGTGGGTACCGTGATGGGTACACCGACGCCACCTTGAAAGCCCTTGCTACAAAAGCAAAATTCTATGGTGTCAACGAGGTCGTCGTCGAAGCAAACTTCGGTGACGGTATGTTTGTACAGCTCCTCAAGCCTGTGCTCAACAACATCCATCCCTGCTCCGTCGAAGAAATCAAAAACAGCAAACAGAAAGAGCTTCGTATTATCGACACTCTTGAACCTATAATGATGAGGCATAAGCTGATTGTGAATACCTCAGTTATCCGTGAAGATTACCGGGTGTACGAGAAAGACCCCGCTTATTCCCTCATTTACCAACTCACTCGTATCTCCAGAGACCGTGGAGCCTTGGCACATGATGACCGCTTAGATGCTGTCACTATGGCTGTAGCCCATTGGTTGGCGGTATTGGATAGGGATGCTCAGGTAGGCATGGAGGAGTTGCTCGAAGAAGAACTTGAGAAGTGGTTGGACCCTGATAGAGGCATAGGTTATGTAGAGGAAGCTCCTGTTACGATAAAGAAGAACAGTAACAGCAGGAATTATGATGAGTTGAATTTACTGAATAATTTCTTGGAGCGGTAGTCACTCTAGGCTAACTCAACTCTTGAGTATCTAATTGTCCTACATATAACCATAACGCTATTGTCCTATATAAGTGAAGAAGGGTTCCAAAGGTTATATAATGGTTACCTCTGGGTTCTCCCGTGGTAATGGACACGAGTATCCCAGAGGTAACCATTACGACTCCCTCGGTTCTCTTAAGGGTAGTAGTTACTTCCTTCCTCCTGAGTAACTACTACCTCTTTTCTTATCTAACTAAAGGAGGCTACCTACTATTACTAACCTAAAAATAATACTCATAAGATTACTTATTACCATAATAGCCACAGTATTCTTCGTGTGGCTCATTGATACGATAGTTATACTAACTACCTGCACGACCAACAAACCTAACTACGATGCAATCATAGGGCTTCTAAAGGTAGTCCAAATGATGCTCTCTGCAATACTTGGTTTCAACTAAGGTCAGAAATACTGACAAGGAGGATTACTCGTGAATAAAAACCTACAGCTCATAGTGTCGTTGACCCTTGGGATTCTCTTAGGTTCCTTTGGATTCTATTGGTTCTCCAAACAGACACCCACTGCTGTTGCGACACCCGCTGCTACCAATAAACAGCTATCGACAACTACCAGTCTCTCAGTAACCCCTAAGGATTCCCCAGAGGCTCCCGACTTGGCTGTCAATCAGAAGTATGTCGCTACCATCAATAACAAGAAAGTAGAGGTACCGATCACCAATGTTCAAGCTCAAGGAAATACTACCTCTGCTTCTCCAACTTCTGCTACTCCTTACACTGCTACTGTGCAGCAGGAAGTAGACATCACCCCTCTGGTCAACCTTATGGTTCCCCGATGGGAGCTTGGTGTTGGCTTAGGGAGACACGAAGGTGACACCTACATCCCGGTGTCCGTGCAGAGGAACTATACAGCTACCAAAGCGGTTCAAATGGAACTGCACATCGACCCAAGGAACCAAAAGGTTACTGGTGTCGAACTACAACATAAATGGAGATTTTAAGAATGACGAACCTACCAATCGACTACTACACAGCCGCCGAGGTCGCCACAATGCTACGACAAACAAAGAGAGACAAGATTTATACTATGTGTCGCTCTGGGGAACTTAGGGCTTTCCTTTTTGGTCGCACATGGCTCATTGAAAAGGAATATTTTGATAAATGGAGAAAAGCCCAGATACCATCTTAGTTCACCTTTAATACCCTCTCAATAGTGACCAAGATAGTGACCCGAGCTTTCAAGAAGCGCATAAACACTAGGTTTCTACCACTTATTAAATTATCACTATATTATACCAAAAACAGGCAAGCTTGCACAACTATATTAGAGATTTTGCAAAAAGGAAATTTTTTAATGCTATAATCTAAATATTTTTCGGCCGATATTGACAAACATATAGCCTTATAATCTTTTAACTATTTTGAGCGTTTAGAACTGCTGAACAAATAAAAACAGCTGACCCTAAAATAAAGGTCAGCTGTTTTTTACATTCACCAACAAAATCTCCCGCATCTATAAACAATCTATCTGTTATCAAAACATGCAACTTTTAACGCTTCTTACCAAAAATCTGCAGCAGCCGTAAAAACAGGTTAATAAAATCAAGATACAAAGTCAAAGCACCCAGCACCGCAAATTTAGCAATACTGCTTTCATCATCATCTATGCTGTGAGCGATTTTTTTAAGCTTTTGCATATCGTAAGCAGTAAGGCCAACAAAGATAACGATCCCCACATAAGTAAGAATCCACATCATAGTGTCATTTTTCAAAAACATATTGACGACCGAAGCGATGATCAGACCAATCAAAAGCATAAACAAGATACTGCCCATTTTGCTTAAATCCTTTTTAGTGACATAACCAAAAAGAGCGGTGGCGCCAAAAGTACCAGCAGTTATCCCAAAAGTCGTTGCAATGGACTCCTGCGTATACATAAGAAAAATTGCCGACAGTGTAACTCCGGTTACAGCTGAATAAACAAAAAACAGAAAGCTGGCCATACTCGCACTCAGCGAATTGATTTTGCTGCTGATGATCATAACCAATACGATCGGCGCAAACAAAAACGCATAAAACGTTATTTGACTGCCAAAGATCAGATTTAACAACGCCGGAGAATGTGCCGTATAATAGGCGACTATCCCTGTTGATAAAAGTCCAAAAAACATCCACCCATAAACCTGGGCAAAAAAGCTTTGCACAATACTTGCACGTTTAACTGATTCTACATATGATTGATTTTCCATAAATTTACCCTCCTTAAAATACTAATTATATAATACTAAAAATACTCCACTTTTCCAAATTTAGTTAATTGCAAAAAAACATACATTGATTAACCAAAGCACTGATTTCTTTCCCAATAATTTTATTGGAACTAACTGTGCTGTTCTTATGTGTAGTGTCATTTTCTTTTAGTTCGCCGATTCTTATTGCAATTCCAATATCAAAAGACTCCCACTACAAATACTGCAACTAAATAAACTATCCTAAGAAGAACAATAAATTCTGCTAATTTTAGATTCCTCAGTAGACAAATTTATTATATCGCCAGCCTTAAAGCTCATTGTACAATCACTATTTTGAACAACTTGCACATTTTTATCTACTTTAGATTTTTCTAAAGCGTCTATATACTCTCTATCTTGAGCGGCTATTACCTCTTGCGACGTTTTTCCTCCCTGTGCTGCTAATTCAGCCTCTAGTTCATCATTATTCTTAGTTCCACTAGCCGCTGTACTTGAACCGGCTTTTGCATTGCCTGACACTACATCCGACACTACTGCACCTAATGCGGCACTTAACCATTGATGCAGCGCCGGATCGTCTCCGGCAATCTTTTTCAGTTCATCGCTCAACAGTTTGTTTACTGCCGCACCGCTGGCTCCCGCAAGGAAGCCGCCATTTCTTTTCGTTCGGCTAATGCCTGTTTATGTTCCAGCTAGTTCAGCACAATTTTGTCATCTTGAATTATAAACGAGACTGATAAAATCAGCCTCGTTTACCGAAATCACCAAAATGTTAAAATGAATAGCGCAATTATGCATAATATGCCTAAATTAAATTTTGCATCGGCAAAATCTCTCCAATGGTCTTTTTCATTAATTTCTGGTCTAATTTTTCTTATGATAAAATCTAATAAATAAAACTTTAGAAATAATACAAATATTAATAATATTAATATACCAATCCTTACTATAATCACTTTATCCATGATGTTTCTAACTCCTATCAATTAAGTAATTCTTTAACTCGATCAACGCCCATATCGGCAGCTTTCTCAAACGCTGGGCCAACTAATACGCCAGCAATAGCACCAACAGGTCCACCAATCATCCCCCCAACTGCAGCTCCACCAATTACGCTAGCTCCTGTTTTACTTATTTCCCTAATTGCATATTCTTTAAATTCTTCATCACTCATATTCTTGGAGGCTTCATTCAAAGTTACTACTAAAGTTGCTCCGCTTACCAGAGGAATTTTGCGTACATACTTTATTCCGGTTTTACTAACTACTGCCCACTGAAACTTCGATGCACTATCTTTTACAACTTTAATATTATCACCAACAATACCTAATGCTTCATATATTGCGTAATCACCAGCACCATTAAGAATAGAATTAATAGTTGGATTTACTCTATTAACAATACCATCTCTGTACTCTTTTTTTGTTGCGTCTACAATATCACCATTAATATCAACACCTTTTATGATGATTCCATTATATTCAGTTAAATCAGGATTTTCTTCCAATGCAGCATCCAATCCAGCTACAAAAGTTACTAGATTATAAAAATATTACTATAAAAATAATAATAGCAGCAATATCACATATATATAGATAATTTAACCATTTTTCTATATTTTTTATAGAACTATCATTTACCATTATAGAATCATCATTTTTTCGTAATAACAAAAGTTCTTTAAATCCATGCATATATAATGTTAATCCTATTCCTAAAAATGGCAAAAACAAAAAAGTATAGTGAACTTTGCTATACAATTCATCATAAAGAAATCCTAAAAAAAATATATTAAATAAAACAATACCAAAAGAAAAAGGTGCTATATATGGTAATTTCTTGAAATATCTTTTATCTAAATTTTTCAAAAATCCAATATTGTAAATTATTATAAATATAACCGCTATAACTATAAAAATATTATCCATATCATTTCTCCATTTTCTCTTTATCACTTACTGCAATTTTATTTTTTATTTCAGTACTAAGTTTATCACCCAAAATACCACCTGCAGTATTTGCCCCAACATATCCTCCATAAATAACAAGAAATGGTTTCATCCCATAATTATCTGTTGTTTCTGAACCAAGAATTGCTCCTGCTAATGCACCAGCACCTTTACCTAAACCATAGCCAGCAGTATCACTTAATACAGCTAACCCAAAATCTTTCCCACTATAGTTTTTAAAATCTTTATTAACTGCAACAATATAATTAATCTCTCCTGCATATCCTGGAACTTTTCCCAAATTCAATGTTTTGGCAATATCAGAAGGTAAATCAGCTATAGCAATAGTACCATTAACAACAAGTGATGAAGCAAAATCAAAATCTTTAATGCTACTTGTAGTACTTTTTACATTCCCGTGATCGTCAATAGTGAATCCAGATTCATATGTTATATCATTACTACTCAAATTATCAATGAATGTAACCATTTCATCCGCTTTTTTAACTTCTTCAGCTGTAAGATTTCTTTGTGCCGCCAGTTCTGCATCCAATTGATCATTATTCTTCGTTCCACTAGCCGCTGTACTTGAGCCTGCCTGTCCATTGTCTGCCACTACATCCGATACTACCGCTCCTAATGCGGCACTTAACCATTGATGCAGCGCCGGATCATCTCCGGCAATCTTTTTCAGTTCATCGCTCAACAGTTTGTTTACTGCCGCACCGCTGGCTCCCGCAAGGAATCCGTTGCCTGTCAGTTCGCCCATAATTCCACCAACAAGCGCATGCAGGGCTGCTTTTTGTTCTGGCGTGCCATCAATATTATGTACTACATTATACGCTAATTCGCCAAACAAAGCCGCCATTTCTTTCCGCTCGGCTACGGTTTGCTTGTCAAATATCTGCTCCAGCTTGTTCAGTGTATTTTTAGTGTCGCGGTTCAAATCTTCGATATTCTGTTTCTGATTTTCTTTGTCTTTTATTTCAATAGTACCCTGCGCTACACCTGCTTTAGTCGTGCTTTCGTCTTCGCCTTTAGCTGGCATACCTATATTAGGCGTTACTCCTTTTTCGTTGTCTTTTGCACCGTTGTTGATATTGACGTTTATCCCAACGTCTTTACTGCTGTATTCAGCTTTATTATCTACATCTTCCCACGTCAGTGTGCCTGTAGTAAGTTTGTTTTTATCAGGCGTTGCGTCGCTGTCGATAACGCCGCCTTTCAGGTCGGTATTTTTATCGACGGTGATATTGAAGCCGCCTTCGCCTGCATAAATGCCGCTTTGGTCGGTGACACTGTTGTAATCGGATTTAGTTGTGCCGCTGCTGGCCCCGCCGCTGATACCTGCACCTGTAGCGTAGTTGATATTGACGTTTAAGCCGCCGGAAGTATATTTTTCATCATATTTCTGGCTATCCTGCTGGCTTTCGATATTCAAATTGCCGCCTGCATGCATCTCCACACTGCCACCACTGACTTTGCTGCCACTGATATTGGTATCTTTGCCGCTTTCTACTGTCAGCTTGTCATTGGCAGTAACTGTGCTGTTCGTATGCGTAGTGCCGTTTTTTTTTACTTCGTCTTTATACTTGGAATAGCCGGCATTAATATCGCTGATTCCAGACGTGTTGATACTGACCCCTATACTGCCGCTGCTGGCTTTGGAGTCGGAACTGGACGTATTTGTATTTTTTGCAGAAGTAATATTGACATCACCTTTTGCAGCAAGACTGACATCTTCGCCGCTGATATCACTGCCTTTGATGTTGATATCTTTTTCAGTTGCAGTGATGTTGACATTGCCGTCGGCTTTGACTGTGCTGCCCTGCGCAACAGTTGTAATGCTGCTGGATTCAGTTTTTGACTTTTGGCTGCCGATGCTGATATTAAGGCTAAAATCATCAGCATTGAAGCCATCTTTTAACCCGTCCTTAGTTTGATTCAAAACGCTGTCTTTTCCGCTTTTGGTCAGGTCGTTTACTTCTTTGCCAACGATCAGCGCTTTTAAGCGATCGTCTTTAACGCTGTCTGCTTTTTTGATGGTATCATGTACGCTTTCTGCTACTGATAACGCAGGTGTGGTGAGCGACACCGTTAAGCCGCTCTTTTTATATTCGTGTTTTTCCTGGGCGTTGTAGGTATTGTCGGCACTTTCGATAGTAACGTTTTGCCCGGTCAGGTTGATGTCTTTGCCTGCCAGCACATCGCTGGCGCTGATGCTTACGTCTTTACCAGCTTCGACATTGACGCTGCCCTTGATACTGCCTACAGTGCTGCCAGCCTGCTCAACGTTTTGGTTGTCGTACTGGTCTTTACGTTTTTCGCTGCCGATGGTAAAGCCCAGTCCGCCTCCTGACAGCAGTCCCGATTTTTTGACTTGTTTTTTATAGGTCGAAGACGATGTATCTTCGGCTGCTATGATGTTGACATTACCGCCGGCTGTGATGTTGACGTCGTTATCGGCAACTACATTGGAAGCCGTGATATTAGTATCCTTACCACTGGTCAAATCAACGCTGTCGCCGCTGATATTGCTGCCTACATTGTAGTCTGCAGCTTTGGCGTCATAGATATCGGTTGTTTTACTGGAAAGGAAACCGATTTTTTTCTTGTGTTCTTCAAATATACTTTCGTGATGTTCCGTCATGGTGTTCAGATTGACCGAACCTGCTGCACCTCCAGTAATTGTTCCCTGTTCGCTGGCAATATTACTGGAGGTAAGGTTGAGATCCCTGCCGCTTTGCAGGCTGATATCGCCTCCGGCAGACATACTGCTGCCCTGGACTTTTTCGTCGTCGGTCATGACACGGTTGTAGTAGAAGCCGCCGCGGTGCCCAATTTCGGCTTCCTCCATTTTACGGTCTTTGACGGCCTTAAGCTCTATGCTGCCGCCGGCTTCAGCTGTGATGCTGTCCGTTGCCGTTACATGCGAGCCTGTTAAAGCAAGATCGCCTCCCGCCTGTAGCTGCACGTTTTTGCCGCCGACAAGGGCGCTGTTATTGTTGACGTTGATACGTTTATCCCAATCAGTACCCACTACGGCGACACGGTCGCCGGTAGCGATGCTGCTGATATCGATTTTATTGCCGGCTGTGATAGACGTATTGCCATCTGCCGCCGTTACCGAGCCTTGCAGTTCAACGTTTTGGCCTGCTTTAAGTTTTAAATCGCCGCTGGCCGTGATGCTGCCGACCTGATCAACAGTTACCTGGTGCAGTTCACGGTACTGTACGTCACTGGTCGTAGTTTCGTTGACAATGTTGTTGCCGGCTTCCAGGCTGATATTGGTGCCGCTGATGGTACCTCCGGCATTGATAATATCCTGTTTGCCTGTAAGCGCAAGCTCCTTCCCTGCTTTGACAGTACCGCCCAGATTATTGATGCTGCCTGCGGTAATATCACTGCGGTCAGAAGCAACGATACTGCCGGTATTGGTAAGCGTATCACCTGTTACCAGATGGATATTGCCGCCGGCCAGTAATGCGCCGTCAGGTTTAAGCTCGCCTTTACGCACAGAAGCCAGATAAACGACTGGTACCAGTACATTTTGTCCGTTGACTTCCTGTTCTACCATCCAGACGATGTCGGTCGTTAGATTGGCCATTTGTTCAGCTGTCAGCGCTACACCTACCGTCAGGTCAAATTTATCGGCTGCTATAGCAGCATTGTTCATCAGCTCTTTAAATTGTTCTTCATCACTGGTAAAGCCTGCCAGATACTGTTTTCCTGTCAGGTTCAATATCTGATCGCGAATCAGCTGCTGTTCAGTGAAGCCATCACCCAGGCGTTTCATGACCTTTTGCGGGTCGCGGCTGATGCGTTCGAACAGATAGTCGCTTGAAAGGAAATTTTTATAATTGGTAAATCTTGGGTCCATTTCAATAAGATAGTCAGCAGTAGAGTCGGCCGGTTTTAGAAGCGGATTTTTAGAAGTGAGGTCACTGATTTGGGGCACACTGACAGACGGCTCGATCCCTGCCGGATTCTGGGCCGTTGGCGTATAGGTGACTGTTAAGTCTTCGTATTGGGCATCAATAGTGCGATTGACAGTAGTGGTAATGATAGTATTATTACTGCCGCCTGCCGAAATAACGCTGTCGGCGCCGCCGTCAATCAGCTCACGGGTATGCAGATAGTAAGGTGAACGGTCTTGACCATAAACATAGTGACAATGACGGTGCCATCTTCTATGCTTTTTATATTTCCAGTATTTGACATCAGTACCAGTCTCAGTGGTACGTTTTATATTTTTATAACCAATGTTGGTAAGGCTGGCTGCTGCCAGGTCAAGATCATGACCGGCTGTGATAAAGCTGTATTCATTATCAACAGTATCGGCGTCAATAGTCATATCAGCACCGGAAAGAATATAGGCGGCAGGGCTGTCCAGATAAATGGTGCCATCCTGCACAACGCGATGAAAATAGCGCCGGGCATTATAATATTTGCCAGACAGGCTGAAGCCCGGTAAAGCTATATCATGATCTGTTTCTGTTACGTCCCAGCCGGTAATGAATTCACGCTTTTCATTAGTCAGGCTTCCGACAGCAATATGCACATTTTTATCGCCCCTGATAGTGGAGGATTGGTTCAGCAGCTCAGTTGTTTTTCCTATTCCGCTGCCAATCGTTACATCGCCCTGGGCATAAATGGAAGCAGAATTGAGGTTTTGCAGTTTATTTTTGATCGTCAGGTCAATATCAGCTCCTGAAAAAATGACGCCGCCATTATTGGTAAGGTTATTGGCATTGACAACAGTACCATTACCGCCGATCATCACTCCCTGTATCTGGGTGATGTCTTTAACGGTATTTATATCAAGTTTTGCTGCTGCCGAAATAGTGCCTGTATTTTTAAGGTCATTCGCGGCAGTTACAGCGATGCTGCCTTTTTGGGCAACGAGCTTTCCTGCCTGCAATGCATCGCCGCCGGCCGAGACAGTACCGCTGCCATTGGCAAGAATGATATCTCCATATTGGCGGAAGGCAGATCCGGCAGTGAAATCGGCATTACCGTCAGTAACTGCGATTTGCCCATGCTGACGCAAGGTGCCTTTAGTATCAAAAGTAAAGTCACCTTCGCTGCTGATCGTGCCATACTGGCCGCTATTACCTTGCACCGCCAGCAAAGTCCCCCCCTGCTGTACAGATATGTTTCCATATTGGTAAAGATCGCTGCCGACGTTTATATTTAAATCGCCTTTTTCCAGACGCACGCTGCCAGTTTGCGTAAAATCTCTGGCCGCAGTAAGGTTTATTATACCGGTTTCGCTGCCAATAGTACCTGTACTGAGCAAATCACCTTTCGTCTGCAGCTGCAGATCCGTACCGGCCAAGATCTGCTGGCTGTTATAGATATCTCCGCCCGCCGTAATGCTGACGGACCCTTTTTGAGCGGCAAGCCTGCCATGCTGAGCAAGTTTACCGTCAGATGCCAGCGTTATCCCTGAACCGGAAGCGTTGATATTGCCAAAGTTCTTGATGCCGGCATCAGTATCATTGGCTACCAGCGTTATTTTGCCGGCATACATGCCGCCTACCGAGGCAATGTCAATGGTGTTGTCCATACCGGCCGTACTGTTATTTAATTTTTGCGTTTGCAGGTTTTGGGCATCAACGCTGTTATGTCCGGTAACAACATTTATTTCATCCCCGCCCCAAACACCTGCGGTAACGGCTGCGTCAGCGCTTACAATATCCAGACGATCGGTAGTTTTGGCGTCAAGCCCCTGCCCGGTAATGATCACGCTGCCGCCATTGACCTGATAGGTATCAAGTCCGCCATTCACTACCGGTTTGCCTGTAGTAAACACGGCATGGCTGGTATTGATAAAGCCGCCATTATCCACAACGATCCCATTGGCGTTGGCAATAACAACACCGGCTCTGTGACCGGCAACTTCAATAAATCCGTTGATGCTGCTGGGATTGGCGCTTGTTACTTCGTTGAGGATGATTTTTGCCGGACGCAGCCCTAACCGATAGTTGTAATCAACATAACCACCCAGCTGGGTATTTACATATTCTGTGGCATTATTTAAAATAAGCCCGCTTTTATTGACGTCAAACCATGTATATAAGTTACGCGAAACGCCGTCACTGTTAGCGGATGCGATTTGAACGATATCAATGCCACTGTTGGTTTTCTCAACGATCGGCTTATATTCTGTTGCGGCATTTTTATCGGCTTCTATTTTTACAAAATCTGAAGCTGCAGCTTTGTCAGTGCTGACACCGGTATCCGGAGCCGTAAATTGCGGTATTTTATCGGGCTGCTCGGGCGGGATATCAACAACATTACTGCCGGTAAGCGTGCCCTCGTTAGTAAAATTATCCGGCAGATCGACATTTTTCTGTGCAGAAATCCGTCCTGTGGTCTGGTTGGCAGCGCTGCCGGCAGTAAAGATGATATCATTTTGAGCTAAAAGTACGCCTGCGTTATCGATCACGCCTGCAATAACACTGATATCGCCGCCGGCGCGCAAAACAGCATTTTTCGCCAGGGTAAGGCTGCCGTTATCAGTATTCGTAATGTCAAGATCGGTACCGGCATCAATGGTGCCGCTCAAAGAATTTTGTTTGCTGCTTAGAGAAAAAGCCTGCCTGGCTTTCAGAAACCCGCCATCGTTCTTTAAATTATCTGCTGTTATCGTCAGATTTCCGTTTTGGGCAGAGATAGTACTGTTTTCGTTGCTGATATCTGCAGCAGTCACTTCTGCTGCCTGTGAAGACAGAATGATACTGTTACCTGCGTTAACAATTCCCTGCGCAGTAAGTTTCAGGTCGCCCGATGTACGCAGTATACTGTTTTGTCCGCTGCCGGCTGCTGTATTGCTTAAAGTACCGCTAAGAGCAACAGTTGTCACTCCCGTACCGCTTTGGTCGATACTGCCCTGATTGATCACATCTTTACCGCTGACTGTGATTGAGGCTGCGCTGACAGAACCGCTATTTGTAAAGAGTCCGGCTGTAGTCGTTAAACTGCCTTCACTGCTGACAGCTCCGGCATTAGTGATAGTATCGGCAGCTGTCAAAGTCATTTTTGCTGCGGCATTAACAACAGGTTCCGGCTCCGCTCCATCGTCTGTTGCGCTGGTTGGTCTGTAGATGCCGGCTGTAAGCTGTTTATCTGCAATGATGTTTTTAGCGTTTGCTGTAAAATCAACTCCGGCAGTTACATCATCAGCAAATTCTATGGTATCTGAACTTTGCAGCTCAATATTTTTCTGAGCTGTAACCCTGCTGAGGACACTGCTTTCTCCGTTTTCTGTTTCTACGCTTTGGGCAAAGGTTATTCTGCCATTGACATTAAGCAAAATACTGCCGGCTTCGCCGACAGCTTCCATAACACCTGCATTTTTTACGCCGACACCGTTTTCTGTACCCACCATCGTTATTCTGCCGGCATACATACCGCCCAAAGCAGAAACGTCAAGCGCCAGGGCTGGTTTTGCTGTTGCTGCTGACATCTGCTCTGCTTGCAGATCGCTGTAGGCTACTTTGTTGGCACCGGTAACTACATTCAGTTCTTCGGCCTGCAAGGTTCCGTTTATTTTTACAGCTCGGCTGATCAGGTCAATTCGCGGCGTAGTACTGCTACCGTTAATAAAACCTGTTTCTGCACCAGCGGTATCTGTTTCAATTCTATCAGCAAAAGTGATTTCGGAAGCATTGTTAACTGTAAATCCTTCTAAATTTCCGGCAGCATCAATAGTGGGCACGCCAGTCGTCAAAACTGCCCTGTTAGTATTGATAAAGCCTACTCCGGCGGCATTGATGCCGTTGGGATTGGCTATGATAAGGCTGGCCTGTTGTCCGGCAATCTCCAACATACCGTTTAACTCCGATAACTTACTGCCTGTAACTTCGTTCAGAATGATACCAGCCGGGCCGTTTGTAAGATTGCTGTTGCCGCTTATGTTACCTACCAGTTGTGTATTTATCGCATTTTGACTGTTATTAAAAACAATGCCTTCCTTACCTACCTGCAGGTCGGTAAACTTGTTGTGCGACAGTCCGCCCGGCCCTTGTGGATTATTTATATTGACGACAACTGTACCGCCAATATTCTGTGAATTTACCTGCTGTCCTGCAGCAGGTGCAGACACTGTAGTAGTAGTATTGGCAAAAACAGCCGTGCTGAAATAAGGCTGTGACGAAAAACTTAACAAAAGCAGTGAAGCAGTGATTTTTTTTGTCAGTTCTTTTCTTCTATAGTTACTCATTATTTACCCTTCTTTGCTCAAAATTGGTAGTACACCTGAAATCCTAAAGCTGTTTTCGATGTTTTAAAGCCTTCAGGTTTATAGATCGGCGTACCGATAAAGGCGTCATACTGCAGGCCTTTAAGTAAATTGCCCCTGATGCCGAAAACGGCTCCTGCCAGATTTTTCCCAAGCAGATATTCGTCTGAAGGTCCCCAAACATGTCCCAAATCCAGTCCAAGATAAGGCTCCAAACGCAGTTCAGGTATCGCAACACTCAGCTCATTGCGAATAATTATCCCATTTTCTGCAGAAAGAGTTTGCTCTCCATCAAATCCCCGCACCGTATAACGTCCGCCAATGCTGAACTGGTCTGCACCATACAGAACATCGGTCGTATACTGACCGCGGAGGTTAAAAGTATACCGCCCCTGTACCTTGCCCAATTTTACAGGCGCAGCAATATTCAGATTCAAACCATATAAACTGTAGCGTGTAGTAGCAGTGCCTTCAACCTGATCTGTCAAACCCGGTTCCGCCTGCCACCATGGCATACCCTTTTGATAATATAGCAGCATATCTATCGTGCTTGATCCCCAATACTGCCTGTGCAGCAGGCCGAGCTGATAAGCAGTGGTTTCCTGACGCTGCACTTCTATTTCCGTATCATTGATAAAGCTGTGACGTTTACGTTTGATAAGTTTAAATTGTCCCTGCGTCTTACGGGTCCGGTCACGGTATAAAAGCTTCTGTACACTGATTTCCATTCCATCTGTCTGACCGCTCGACAGGAATGGCACAATACTGGGAACAGTTTGATAAAAGCGGTTACGATATTTACTGACACTGAAAGTATAGTCTTTATATGGAAGCGAATAAGAAAAATAATAATTTTTAGTACCATAGGCACTGTCATTGCCCTCTGCGTCTTTGGTATAGCTATAACTCATAATATCATTCAATCCAGTTGGGTTATATAAGGCAATATTAGCAGTAGCCTGCAATCTGCCAGTACTTTCAGTACCTGAATCATCTATGGATAATCCAACAGTCCATGGTTTATCGCCACGCTTGACATCTATCACAACATCACTTTCACCAGGATTAGTTCCCGGAACCAGCTGCATGGTAACATCCTGATTGGGTACACGTTTCATTTGCTCCAGTCCCTGCTCCAAATCACGGATATTTAATAGTTTACCGGGACCGGCAGGAAATGCGTTGCGCCAGGTACCCCATGTATCCTGTGCGAAACGGATATCATGTATAGTACCCGGAATAATAATAAATTTTAATGTACCAAGAGATAAGTCCTGTTCGGGAATAACTACTCTGCTTGTAACATAACCCTTATCAATGATGCTTTCGGATAACAGTTTTGCTAAAATATTTATTCCTTCAACACCAATACGATGATGCTCGTACTGTTTTAATACTTGATTCGTCCAGTTAAAACTGGCTTTATATTTTTTATTTGCACATTCTATTTCTATCTTTCTGATCAAAAAGCTTACTTTTTCTTTTGGTAACTGTACTGCTTCCGCTGTTTCCGTCTGTGGAGCCA
>OOAF01001722.1_pt1 | contig 16136 bp, 9 predicted proteins | sample 1671251 | NCBI WGS metagenome assembly OOAF01 (sample SAMN06348137, study PRJEB24527) | human gut metagenome | biome: human gut; feature: ankylosing spondylitis patient; material: feces | host: Homo sapiens | place: China | collected 2015-10 | reverse complement strand
GTGCTCATAGGTTCTTATCTGGATTTCAATGGCATCTTTTGTTTCCGTTTCTGCGATCTTTGTTACAATCCAGCTTCCGTTCCAGCTGTCTGCCTTTTTAAGCAGATAATCTGCCGGAGCCTTTTTGGCCTTTTCCGTAAGATCCTTCAGATTCCAGGAAGCCGCCGCTGCGATCACAGCCTCTTTTTCTGTTTTTATTCTTTCTTTGTCATCTTTCTTCCACTTTTTCATTTTTTCTACTTCTCCCTTCTCTAACTCCTTCACTATTCCTTCTTCATCCAATCCGCAGAGTGCATACAACTGTGCAACTGTTCCATGTTCTACGAAATGATCTTGTATACCTATGCGTCGTATTTCGGGAGTGTATTCGTGATCTGCCATAAACTCCAACACCGCACTGCCCATACCTCCGGCTCTGATTCCGTCTTCTATGGTCACGATGTGTCTGAATTGTTTCCCTATTTCATGAAGTAGCTCTTCATCCAGTGGTTTAAGAAAACGCAGGTCATAATGGGCAATACTTCTTCCGGGCTGTTCTTTCTCCACCCGCGCTATGGCTTTGGCGGCTGTATTACCTATGGGACCAATGGTGATGACAGCCAAGTCGTTTCCTTCTTTCAGTTTTCTTCCACGTCCTACAGGAATTTCCTCCAACGGACATTTCCAGTCTACCAATACTCCTCGTCCGCGTGGATATCGTATCACGAATGGTCCTTTATCCGGCAGTTGGGCGGTATACATCAGCTTGCGCAATTCGTGTTCGTTCATGGGCGATGCTACGGTGAGGTTGGGTATCGGACGCATATACGCTAAGTCGAACATGCCGTGATGCGTTGGGCCGTCTTCGCCCACCAGACCGGCGCGGTCGAGACACAACACCACCGGCAGTTTCTGAATAGCTACATCATGAATTACATTGTCATAAGCCCGTTGCATAAAAGAGGAGTAAATATTGCAGAAAGGCAGCATACCGTCCTTTGCCATTCCTCCGGAGAAAGTCACGGCATGTCCTTCGGCTATACCGACATCGAATGCACGATCCGGCATCTGTTCCATCATATAGTTCAGGGAACATCCTGTAGGCATGGCAGGAGTGACTCCTACAATGCGCGGGTTTTGCTGCGCCAACTCAATCAGGGTATGTCCGAAGACATCCTGGAAGAGTGGTGGTAATCCGTTTGTGTCGGCAACCAGACGTTTTCCTGTTTTAGGATCAAACTTGCCGGGTGCATGCCAAATACCCGGGTGCTTTTCTGCCGGTTCGAATCCTTTCCCTTTCAGGGTGTGCAGGTGGAGCACTTTAGGCCCTTGCATATCTTTGATATCCCGTAGGATACGGGCGATATTTTTTACATCATGTCCGTCCACTGGCCCGAAATAGCGGATGTTCATTCCTTCAAAAATATTCTGTTGCTGGGCAACAAGTGATTTCAGGCTGTTCCCCAGGCGGATGAGTGCTTTCCGGCGATCTTCGTTCAGCAGTCCTATTTTGAAAAGCAGGCGTGAGATTTTGAACCGTAATTGATTGTAGCGGTTGGAGGTGGTCAGGTTGAACAGGTATTGTTTCATTCCACCTACGCTACGGTCAATAGCCATGTCGTTATCATTCAGTATGATAAGCAGGTTGTTTGGGGTAGCCGATGCATTGTTGAGCCCTTCAAAAGCCAGTCCGCCACTCATTGAACCATCGCCGATAACAGCTACTACGTGGCGGCCCAGTTCTCCTTTTTTCATGGCTGCCACTGCCATACCCAACGCAGCCGAAATGGAGTTTGAGGCATGCCCACAAGTAAACGTATCATATTCGCTCTCTTCGGGCGATGGGAAGGGACGGATGCCTCCCAGTTTCCGGTTGGTGGAGAAGGTGTCGCGGCGTCCGGTGAGAATTTTGTGTCCGTAAGCCTGATGACCCACATCCCAGACGATGCGGTCATAAGGTGTATTGAATACATAATGCAGAGCCACCGTGAGCTCCACCACCCCCAGACTGGCGGCAAAATGGCCCGGGTTGCAGGAAACTTCTTTAATAATGTCTTGCCTTAGTTCGTCACATACTTCAGGCAGTTGTTCAGGCGTGAGCCGTCGCAAATCTTCGGGAGTATTCAGGGCGTTTAGCAAGTTATATGTGGGTTCATTTTTCATGTTCTGACTGAATTGATATGCAAAAATACGAAAAGAAAAGGAAAGACGTTCTTTTTTAATTGGAAAAAGCAGAAATGATGTTTTTTTGTATAAATTAATGTAAATACGTGCTGGAGATTTCTGCAAATGTACTGTTGTAGTACAGCTCTTTTACAAATAGAAACAATAAAATGACATGAAAAACGAAACAGACTTAGCGTGCTCTTTTATATAAGATTCCAAACGGGATTTTTACATACCCTTTCGCTCCGATCAGAATACTTTGGTATGATACCGATCATATTATTGAAAAAGGTATAAAAGAATATGAGTTGAATTGTTTATTGACCTCTATCTGGTAGGGGCGGGGACTTTACTTTTCGGCAGTCCTTTTTCTATGCTATTTGTGGTTCTTTGGCAATTTAGTTGAAAGATTTATTTTTGTACGGTTCTGAATGTTCTATGATAGAAATATACAGTACATGCCTATTTACAATTTGACAAAGTGATATTCCTGATCCTCTGTAATCCTCTAATTTAAGGGAGGGTTCTCACAAGTGATAAAAATCTTCGTCATTTCCGGTTTTGATTATTCCCATTGTACGGTTTGCAGAGGATTACATGATAAAAACATCTTATTTCTTGGGATATTCATTGCATAATTTAGGTTTATGAATTTTTTGATTATACTTTTAATAGTTAAGATTGGAGCGAATTTACTTGTCAGTTAGCGTCGGAAAACGTTATTTAAGACGGTTTTATTTTTTCTCGTAGAGAAACCGAACTTATCATAGCGGGAAAATCAGGATAACATGCCGACTAAATGTGCATAACTATCCAAAAGTGAAAAAATATACAACGCAACACGCATAATAATTTATATTGTTATGCAGTTTATTCTCCAGTTACAGCAATAATTAGAATAAGGGTGTCATGGAAATTAGCCATATAAGAATAAAAAGACAGGCTAACTGCATTTTTTGAAACATTTATTAATTCCATCCTGACATTTCACTCAATGTTAACAAGATTGGCTCATCAGTCTATTAAGGTTCTGTTTCTAACTAAATTGACGAAGAATCCTATTTCTTATTCATTTCGAATACTATATCTTCCATTGAGATACCTTCGCAAGGTTTTCCATTGAGTTTAGCACTTTCAACTATCAGTTTAAATTTCAGTGTCTTGTCTTGATAGGTGAATATTCCTTTGTCCGTAGCAGAAATCGTTGCTTCTATTTCCATAACATCCGGTTGGCCTTCTTCTTTAGAAGGAATTTCGATTGTAAATTTCAGAGGTTTAGGATCTAAAGTCTGCAATATTTGCGTGTAACCTTCATTGAATGCCGGTTTGTAACCTACTTTATAGCTGATATCACCTGCGAGTTCAATGATTTCGGGTGCTTTCTCTTCTCCCACAATGTTGGTTATCAAAACATCAGTCGGGAATTTTCCGAAGTAGATTGTATCTTCTTTGAGTGTGGTCTCCACTTCTATTTGGGGAATTGGGGTTGGCGAAGTGCTCGATTCAATGAATGTAATGTTTGCTTTACCCTCATAGCTACCTTCTACATCCTTTACGGATATCACTTCGGGCGTATTTCCGTCGTTACTGCAGGCAGTAAATGTCGTTATGCTGAATGTCAATGTCAGGGCGGCGATAGCAGTTTTGCTATAATTGGTTACTCTCAGAAGATGGTTTACCCTTATGCTTTTCGAGTTATTTACGATTTTCATTTAGATAAAAATTAGATTATTATTTCAATAAATTAAGGTGTACGTACGATTATATAAATGTTGGCTTTGAAGAAATACTGCACCTTATCGGCTAAAAAACTTATCTGCCTCTTCTCTGTTTCGGAGTTTTTCTATATTTTCGCCGTATTAATAATGTGCCGATTATCATTTGATGTGGTTTCGTAAAATACAACGTAGCCAATCGGCACATTAGCATATTATTCAATTGGTATATTATTATGAACTTTACCACCCTCGTTGAATTACCCAAAGGATTGCCACCTATCACTCATGCCCGGCAATTATTACTGTTAGGGTCCTGTTTTGCAGAGAATATCGGCAATCTGCTGAAAGATAATTTCTTTCGTTGTGATATCAACCCTTTTGGGATACTATATAACCCGTTATCTGTCTCGGAGGCATTAAGACAAATACTTTCGGGAAAAACATATACGACTTCCGATTTATTTTTCTTTCGCGACTGTTGGCATAGTGCGATGCATCACGGAGCATTTTCGGCGGCATTGCCGAATGATGTATTACAGAATATCAATACGCGCTTGCAACAGGCTCATGCCCGAATAAAGGATGTCGATTGGCTGCTGCTCACCTGGGGAACAGCCTGGGTGTATGAACAGGGAGAAAATAAACGCATTGTATCAAACTGCCATAAACAGCCGGAAAAGTTATTTGTACGCCGAAAGCTTGCAGTTGAAGAGATCGTGAAGGAATATACATGCCTGCTTCGTGAACTTCGGGAACAGAATCCCGGCTTGAAAGTACTTCTTACTGTTAGTCCCATTCGGCATATACGCGATGGCATGCATGCCAATCAGATTAGTAAAGCCACCCTGTTGCTGGCTACCGAACAACTACAAACTCTTTTCCCTGAATTCGTTTTCTATTTTCCTTCTTATGAGATTGTACTTGACGAGCTTCGCGACTATCGTTTTTATGCCGATGACATGTTGCATCCGTCTCCCGTGGCTATCCGTTATTTGTGGGAACGTTTTTCCGAAGCTTTCTTCTCTGATGAAACGAAAAAGATTATGGAAGAATGTGAAAGTATCCGCAAGGCGCAGGCACACCGCCCCTTTCATCCGGGCTCAGAGGAACATAAAAGATTTTTAGGACAAATTGTGTTAAAAATAGAACGACTTAACCGAAAATACCCGTACTTAGAGTTTGAATAATGTAGAAATAATATGCCAATGTGCCAATATGCCAATTGGCTGCGCTATATTTTCCGAAGATATGCCGAATGGTACATTGGCATATTTGCACATTATTAAATTGAATAATTATTATGTTGTATACGATTGAAACTATAACCGAATGTATAGGTGCTCGCAGGGTGGGTACCCATGAAGCAACTATTGACTGGCTGTTGACTGACAGTCGTTCTCTCAGCTTCCCCGAAGAAACTCTTTTTTTTGCCCTGACTACCAAACGAAATAAAGGAGCACGTTATATTCCTGAGCTTTATGAACGTGGTGTACGAAATTTTGTTGTCACTCAGGAAGAGTTTAATGAATTGACAGTTGACAATGGACAATTGACAATTGCTATGCAGCATGCAGGCAGTGCAGCAACTGTCAATTGTCAACTGTCAACTGTCAATTTTCTAATCGTCGGTAATCCTCTGAAGGCTCTTCAGAAGTTGGCGGAATTACATCGTGAACGATTTCAGATACCGGTTATCGGCATTACCGGAAGTAATGGAAAAACGATTGTAAAGGAGTGGTTGCATCAATTGTTGAGTCCGGATCGGGTGATTGTACGTTCGCCTCGTAGTTATAATTCTCAGATCGGCGTTCCTCTCTCTGTATGGCAGATGAATGAAGAAGCTGAATTGGCAATTTTTGAGGCTGGTATCTCTGAGATGGGAGAGATGCGTGCTTTACAGAATATGATAAAGCCAACTATTGGCATCCTGACTAATATTGGCGGGGCACATCAGGAGAACTTCTTTTCTTTGCAGGAGAAGTGTATGGAAAAACTGAGTCTTTTTAAAAATTGCGATGTCGTAATTTACAATGCCGACAATGAGTTGATAAGCAATTGTGTGAGTAAGTCAATGCTCACTGCCCGTGAGATAGCATGGAGCTGCCGGGATGCAGAACGTCCTTTGTATATAAGCAGGGTGGTAAAAAAGGAAGATCATACGGTAATTTCTTATCGTTATCTGGAGATGGACAATACCTTCTGTATTCCTTTTATTGATGATGCTTCTATTGAAAACTCACTGAATTGCCTTGCTGCCTGTCTTTATCTGATGATGCCTGCCGATCAGATCACAGAACGAATGGTGCGGCTCGAACCTGTGGCCATGCGTCTTGAAGTGAAGGAAGGAAAACATGGATGTGTACTTATCAATGATAGTTATAATTCCGATCTGGCATCGCTTGATATTGCTCTTGACTTTCTCGTAAGGCGCTCTGAAGTAAAAGGAAAAGGGATGAAACGTACACTCATCCTGTCGGATATATTAGAGACCGGACAGAGTACCACGACTCTTTATCGTAAGGTAGCCCAATTGGTACAAAGTCGTGGCATTGACAAAATAATAGGTGTGGGACCGGAGATATTTTCCAGTGCTGCCCGTTTTGAGATAGAGAAGTACTTCTTCCATACTACGGAAGAGTTGATGGAGTCGGATGTGTTTCAAAATCTGCATGATGAGGTGATATTGATTAAAGGTTCCCGTGCATTCAATTTTGATCTTGTTTCTGACAGGTTGGAGTTGAAAGTACACGAAACGATACTGGAGGTAAATTTGGGGGCTATGGTGGCCAATCTGAATCATTATCGCTCTATGCTTCAGCCTGCAACAAAAATGGTATGTATGGTTAAGGCTTCGGCCTATGAGATAGCCAAAACATTGCAGGAACACCAGGTGGATTACTTGGCCGTGGCCGTGGCCGATGAAGGAGCGGAACTGCGTAAAGCGGGTATTACTTCTTCTATTATGATTATGGATCCGGAATTGACTGCATTCAAGACAATGTTTGATTACAAGCTCGAGCCTGAAGTTTATAACTTCCACTTGCTCGATGCGCTGGTAAAAGCGGCGGAGAAAGAAGGCATTACAAACTTCCCGGTACATATCAAACTTGATACGGGCATGCATCGTTTGGGTTTCTCCGAAGAAGAAGTGCCTGTGCTGATACGTCGGTTGAAGAATCAGAATGCACTGATTCCGCGTTCGGTATTCTCCCATTTTGTAGGGAGTGATTCTCCTCAGTTCGATGTTTTTACACGTGGTCAGATTGAGATATTCGAACGGGCTTCCAAAGAGCTGCAGGCTGCTTTTCCGCATAAAATCCTGAGGCATATCTGTAATACGGCAGGAATAGAACGTTTTCCTGATGCACAATTTGATATGGTTCGGTTGGGTATAGGACTTTATGGAGTCAGCCCGATTGATAACTCTATTATAAATAATGTCAGTACGCTTAAAACTACTATTCTGCAGATACGGGATGTGCCCGCAGAAGATACGGTGGGATATAGCCGGAAAGGACATCTGACCCGGGCTTCGCGTATTGCTGCTATTCCGATTGGTTATGCAGACGGGTTGAACCGTCATTTAGGGTGTGGACATGCTTATTGTATGGTGAATGGGAAGAAAGCGCCTTATGTGGGTAATATTTGCATGGATGTCTGTATGATTGATGTAACTGATATCGATTGCCAGGAGGGCGATGCAGCCATAATCTTTGGTGATGAACTGCCTATAACTGTGCTTTCGGATACATTGGATACTATTCCTTATGAAATCTTCACAAGCATCTCTACGCGGGTGAAGAGGGTATATTATCAGGAATAAGAAATGGAGAAGGGAGAAGGGAGAATGGAGAAGTGCCATGCGGCCTAATAGCGCAGTCTCTTTCCTTCTCCCCTCTCCATTCTCCCTTCTCCATTTCCTTTAACTCCATAAAGGAGTTAAAGGTTTTGTCCTCTGTGGTGAAATCACTATATTTGTCCCGAAAAACTTATATATACTATATATCTTATGATAAACTTGTTATTATTAGGCTTCCTGCCCAGTGGTTCCGAATGGATTATTATTGCACTTGTAATTCTGTTACTTTTTGGTGGAAAGAAAATTCCCGAGCTGATGCGTGGCCTTGGTAAAGGTGTGAAAAGCTTCAAAGACGGTGTGAATGAAGCGAAAGATGAAATCAATAAAGCGAAGGACGAGATTGACGAACCGGCTAAAACAACGGACAAGGATAAGAAATAACCATGGCTGAAATGACTTTCTGGGACCATCTGGATGAACTGCGCCGGGTGTTGTTTCGTGTCATTGGAGTCTGGTTTGTGTTGGCGGTGGGATATTTCATCGCTATGCCTTATTTATTTGACAGCGTGGTGCTGGCTCCTTGCCACAATGACTTCGTGTTCTATGATCTGTTGAGGTATATTGGTGAGAAGTTTGACCTGACGGATGACTTTTTTACGCAGGAATTCCAAGTAAAGCTGGTAAATATCAATTTGGCAGCTCCTTTCTTTATACATATGTCTACCGCTTTTTGGATGTCGGTAGTGACTGCTATGCCCTATATTTTCTTTGAAATATGGCGTTTTATCAATCCGGCACTTTATCCTAAAGAGAGGCGTGGTGTGAGGAAAGCGCTTAGTATAGGTACAGTTATGTTTTTTCTGGGTGTATTGCTGGGATATTTTATGGTTTATCCGCTTACACTTCGTTTCCTCTCCACTTATCAGCTTAGTGCGGAGATCGAGAATGTAATCTCATTAAATTCTTATATAGATAACTTTATGATGCTGGTACTCTGTATGGGACTGGCGTTTGAATTGCCTTTGGTCACATGGTTGCTATCACTACTGGGGCTTGTCAATAAAACATTTCTTCGGAAATATCGCCGGCATGCAATTGTCGTGATTGTAATAGCCGCCGCTATCATTACTCCTACAGGTGATCCGTTTACATTGAGCGTTGTGGCAATTCCTCTCTATTTGCTCTATGAAATGAGTATCTTGATGATTAAGGACAAAAAGAGTGATTAGTGAGCAGTGATTAGTGATTAGTGCCATGCGGATCATAGCGCAGCTCACTAATCACTAATCACTATCTCTCCCATCCTTTTTACCTTTCGGAGTCTGGGATGCTCGAAGTTTTCTACAACTTCGTGTTGCCACATCACCTCAAACGGTACATGTACCGCGTATCCGCCAATGGCTAATACCGGCTGGATATCTGATTTTAGGGAGTTACCTATCATCATGAATTTTTCGGGGGGTACTTGCAGTGTATTTATTAGCTTAGCATATTCTTTTTCGGTTTTGTCCGACATGATTTCTACATAATCGAAATAAGAAGCCAACCCCGAACGTTGCAATTTCCGCTGTTGGTCGAGCAGGTCTCCTTTGGTAGCTACTATTAGCCGATGGCGATTGCTTTGTTTTAATGTTCGGAGGGTTTCTTCTACTCCTGGCAATAATTCTATCGGCATATTGAGCAGCGACTTGCCCAAAGACAGGATCTCGTTTATTATTTCGGCTGATACATTGTGGTTACTGATACGCAGGGCAGTTTCTATCATCGACAGCGTAAATCCTTTTGCTCCATAACCATAACACTCTAAGTTATTCATTTCTGTTTTGAATAGTTCGGCAGAAATTTCTTTTGTGTCTTTGTATATGCTTAATAAATCGGCAAATTTCCGTTCAATCTCCTGGAAGAAAGGTTCGTTACTCCATAGGGTGTCGTCAGCGTCGAATGCTATAATCTCTATATCTTTCATCTTTTTTGTATGTTTATGGCAAAAGTACATAATAATCTTCTAAATTAGCAAGATTGGAAAAGATTCCTTTGATAAGTACGTCTATCTTTGCAGTGTGAAATAATCAAAGAATATGGAGCAAAGAACATCAACAACTGAAGAGTATCACAGATGTGTCAATATTGTGATTGAGTACATTAACAATCATTTGGGTGAAGAGATTGACCTGGAAAAACTGGCCGAAATTTCCCATTTCTCACCCTATCATTTCCACCGCATTATGAAATCGTTTTTGCATGAACCGTTGGGAGCATTTATTGTACGCACAAGGATCGAGACTGCAGCCCGGTTACTACGTTACAGTTCAATGTCTGTGAGTGATATTGCTTATCAGATAGGTTATGGTTCTCCTTCTTCGTTGTCGAAAATCTTTAAGCAGTTCTATGGTATTTCACCCAATGAGTATAGAAACAATAAAGACCACGTTATTATGAAACCATTAGAAATAAATCCGGCACTGGACGTGACAATGGAAGTACGCGAACAGCAACCGAAACAGGTAATTTATGTCCGATTGACAGGAGCGTATATGGCTCTGGCATATTGCGAAGCATGGAAGAAATTATATGCTTACGTGAGCGAAGAGAAAATAGATACCCGCTATATGGAATATATTTGTATCTACCATGATGATCCAAAGGTGACCGAACCGAAGAATCTGCGGACAGATGTCTGTTTTACTGTGCCCTCGCCTGCACAACCCAGAGGAGAGATTGGCGTGAAAGAGATTCCGGGAGGAAAGTACCTGATATTTCTCTACAAAGGACCTTATGCTAATTTGGGTGCCGTATATGACACTATTTACGGGCATTGGATACCACAGGGTGGCTATACGGTCAGCAATTCACGTGGGTATGAATCCTATCTGAATAGTCCGGAATCGACTCCTCCGGAAGAATTATTGACGGAAATATGTATACCGGTAGAATAGCCTATCCGAATGGATAATGAATACCATCTGGCATACTTCTCTTTGCGAGAAGCATAAAAAGCCTCTTCTCTCGAAGGGGCTTTTCTTGTTTACTTGCCTTTAGATTGAAGCGAATTCAATGTATCATGAATTCTTTATGGCAGTAAACGTTAAAGCGAAAAAAAGGGAAGTCTCACGACTTCCACAATTCTTCTAACCTTAAATCTAAATCTCTATGAAAAAAACGTAGTGCAAATATAGCGGTTTGTTCGCTATTCAGGTGTTAATAAACCGCATAAAGAAAGAATAAAGGCTAATGATTGCAAATGTTATTTAAAACAAACTTGCTTATTTGCCAGTTTTATCAGACTCAGATAGATAGGGTTTAGTTCCAGTAGATCAGGCACTCCGGTGATAAACATTTGTTTCCGGGCACGGGTCATGGCTACGTTTAATTTACGATCTATCAATATTCCATTATCTTCTGTCAGGTTTGAGAGAAATTTGAGCTGATAGGGGTAATTGATGCAAAATGAATAAATAATAATATCCCGTTCACTTCCCTGAAAACGCTCTACAGTATCAATCAATATTTCATTGAGTGCAGGGATGTTCAGCCGGGCTATTTCTTGTTTGATAAGTGCTATCTGACTGCGATAGGGGGTGATGATCCCCAAAGTACGTGTCGTATTGAAGTTCTCTGCTCCTTCTTTTTGATAGATTGTCAGAGCCAAACGGGCTGCGATACGAGCCTCGGAGTGATTCATTTTGGCGGAAGCACCTGCAGGTTCCGGTTCGGAGGGATAAAAAGCAAGGCGGGTAATGGCTGATGAATCTTCCTGTTGATGAGGGAGTCCTACAGGGAGTAGGCGCCCTTCGTAGAAAGTGTGGTTGGCAAAGAGGGCTACTTCCGGGTGCATACGTCCTTGCCGGCAAAGCATATCGAAGGAGAATTGACAACTGACAGTTGACAGTTGACAGTTAGGCAGTTGACAGTTGACAGTTGACTGTGGACAGTTGCTGCGCTGTGTGCATGTTGCATCGCAATTGTCCACTGTCAATTGTCCACTGTCAACTGTCAACTGCCTAACTGTCAACTGTTCATTGTCCATTGTCAATTCTCTAACGGCTCGATAGAGACGTTCAAAGAGAGAGTCTTTGAGATTTGTCAACCCGATGGCACGCAACTGTTCGTCATGTACTTCTGATTGCTCTTCTCGTTGAAGAACTACGGCCGGCAGCTGCTTATGGTCTCCGATAAGGATGAATTTGCCAATGGCATCGTTGCCTGTTGTGTTACGTGCACAGAGAATACCTAACAACTGTGGTTCAAGAATTTGGGTGGCTTCGTCAATGATGGCTACATCAAACGTTTTTAGTCTGAACAATTCCGGTTTACCGGATAGAGGCTACTGTACCTACGAATATCCGGCAACGGGTGATCCTTTCCACCACTTCCGAACGGCGGCTACAGAGGGATAGTTCATTTTCTATCAGGTGGTTGCGATAGGCTTCGTCACAGGAAAGTTCACTACCGACACGGATAAAATCTACTTCAGGCTGTATGGAAGAGAGGGATTTACAGATTTCGTCTACAGCCCGATTGGTATATGATAGGAGAAGTATTTGCGTATTCTCTTCCTGATAGAAAGTCTCCACCATTTTTTTCAGGGCACAAGAGGTTTTTCCCGTGCCAGGAGGTCCTATCAGCAGAAAGTAATCCTGTGCTGCCTGTGCTTTGAGAGCAACACGGCTGAAGTCATCCGGTGTAGTAGAAATACGGGTGGAAAAAGTTTCATCGAAAGCGGGAAGACGCTGGGCAAGCAGCAAATCTCTGCGCTTTTGAGTGGCCGATGCAAAAGCCGACAATCCCTGATACATGCTTCGGAAAGTAGTGTCCATTGTATCATGTTCGATAGCGTACAGACTTTCAGGAGGAAGGACGGACGTATTTTGTTGGGTAGCTCTCAACCGGATGTGTATTTCATTTTCGGTGAGAGATTCTATGTTGGCTTTGAATACCATTTTATTGGTGACGTTGTCTGTATCCGTGTTGCGTTCGTATAAGACTATGGCATCCCCTTGGCGGAAATTAGGTAGAGCTTCTTCCCGGATCTCCCCTCTAGATAGGATAATACTTGCTTTGTGTTCATCGGCAGCATGGTTTTCTTTGATACGAAGGTCATATAGAATTTCTCCGGCCTCACATTTTTCAGCTAGTGTTGAAAGCCATAAAGCGGCTGCTCCTGTGCGGCCTTCATAATCTACATCACCTGATTTAGAGGTGTATAGCTCTTTGGTGATGAAGTTGTAGATTGTGTAAAAATAAGCCTGCTCCAAAGAAGAGAGTGCCGAGAGGCGTTGGGCAAATACATCAATGGAAGGACGAAGGAATTGTTCCCAGAAACGTCCATGAAGCCCTCGTTCATTTAGTGTTTCGGCATTGATTGACTGTAACTTTTTGGCTGTATATTCCGGACTGTTACGTAACTGAATACCATATTCGTCGGCTACAATGCGATTACGCAAATCGATAACCCGACGTACCATTGCCCATGACGGGCGGGCGGGATAGAGTAACGGATAACGCGTATATAGTAGGTAAGCTTTTACCCGGTGGTGATCCATTTTCATCGAATACTGGAGCACTGCCTGGTAGAGAAGCATCTGTACCTTATTATTTTCTTTGGGCTCTATTTTGTTACGGATACTGTATTCGTCACCTTTTCCGGATTTCATTTCGATGAATGATGACATATCCCGCTGCATGTAGTCCAGACGTCCCTGCAACCCCAATGCTTCGCAAATATAAGAAGGTTCCAGTACGGCATCTGTTTTATCCATTTCATAACCGGGGGCGTGGAAAGTATCGGTCACTACCTCCCGGATATGTTCAAAATGTTTTTTGCAGTCGTCAAAGAACTGCCGTTCTTTTTCCTTATCCTGTAAATCGGCACAAGCTGCCAGTTCGATAGGGTAGCGGCGGAAAGCTTTCTGCATACACGAACGGTAGTCCACTTCTCCGTCCGCATGGATCCATTCGTCTAAAAAGAGGTTGGCAATATTTCCCAAGAGTAAGGGACGTGCATTCTCTATGGGTTGCAAACGTGCCAGCAGATAGTTGGCGGGATGGTGCCCGTAGTCGCGAAAACATTCTGCCAGCGAACTGATATCTATCAGGTAATCCGGTTCAAGAACGATGAAAGAGGGAGTGAGTATTCCTTCCTTATCAATAGCCACATCGAGGAGGTTGATTTGTGCATGTCGCCAGAGAAGTTTACAGGTTTCCGTGAACTCTTCATTTATTTGTGGAATGTTGTATCGCACTCGCAATGGTTCGTCGGTAATACTATCCAGCGGATTGACATATAAAAAGAATTCATCTGAATATTGAAAACAGACCCGCATTCTTTCTACTTGTTTGTGAGCCAGTGGAGCAACGATATAAGTAGCATCTGCCTTAGGGAGTAGCCGATACAATGTTTCGGGGATATCGGTTCCGGAAAGTTTCTTCAGGAAAAAGGCAATAGTTTTCGCATCACGCAGTAGTTTCTCTCGTTGGGGAACTTCTCTTCGGTTTAAAACAGCGTTTGAAGTGAGACGGAAGGTATGTAAACGGTTTTGTTCTGCAATGGATAATTCTATGCGTGCTGCTACGAAGCTGATTCGTGCGGACAGATCGGTCATTTGCAGACTTTCATTTGGCATTTGGCTACGACAAAGACGCTCGAGCAGGTCGCGCATTTGTTTATAAGCTATGCCGAGTTTGTCATCCTGAGTACAACAAGCAGTGAGCAGGATGTCGAAAGACTCTTTGATTTCCTCTTTTTCCATGGGGGACAAAGATAAGGAAAAAAAGAGCTGCATCAACCATTCGTTGACACAGCTCTTTGCTATTTATAAATCTTGTGTGTGAAAGATTATTCCAGTACGATAGGTTTGTATTTCGGTACCAAAGCTTTCATTACAATCCAACCAACAAGATAGGCTACTGCGCAAACGCAGAAGATAATGAAATAACCGGCTGGTTTACCGGAGAATCCCATGAATTCCATAGCCGGACGTACAAACTGTGCACCCTGAGCCAGCAAGTCTGGTGTCATTTCCACTTCGTTTCCGTCTACAATTGTTGAACCGGAAGCATATACAAATAAGTTACCTGCTACTTTCTGAAGGATCATAGAGCCGAAACCACCAGCCATACCACCGATACCGGTAATACTTGCAATAGCTGTTTTGGGGAACATATCACTTACAGTAGAGAAGATATTTGCTGACCAGGACTGGTGAGCGGCACCACCTATACCAATCATAATAACAGGAAGCCATGGAGAGATAGTACCCAGCGGTTGAGCCAGCAATACTACCAGCGGGAAGAATGCGAAAATCAACATCGCTTTCATACGGGCTGCATACGGGTTCATACCTGTTTTATTAATAAAGATAGTAGGAAGTTTACCTCCATAGATAGACAACATGGTGATTGCATACAACGTAAAAATCAATCCCATACCCAAACCACTTGAAGTCTTGATACCGAACTGTGTGAACAGATAAGAAGGAGTCCAGAAGAGGAAGAACCACCATACGCCGTCTGTCATAAACTTGCCGAAAGCGAATGCCCAAGTCTGTTTGTAACTGAAACACTGCCAGAATTTCATCTTCTTTTCGTTCTTTTCCTCTACATAAGTACCACCTATTTCGTGTTTGTCCTGTTCGATGTATTCCAACTCAGCCTTATTCACGTGTTTACTCTTTGCGGGAGGAGTATACATGAATACCCAGAAGCCCATCCAGATGAAACCAAGGGCACCAATAACAATGAATGCCATTTCCCAACCCCAGAATTTAGCAAGAACTGGAATGGTTAACGGAGCAATCAACGCACCGATAGAAGCACCGGCATTGAAGATAGAAGTTGCATAAGCGCGGTCCTTCTTAGGGAAGTATTCGGCCGTTACTTTAATAGCTGCAGGGAAGTTACCGGCCTCACCGAGTGCCAATACGCAGCGGGCAGCCAGGAAGCAATACATACTAACGGTAGCAATAGTGACTACAACAGTACCTGTTGCAGCAGCTAGCTCAGCAGCACTGTGAAGACCCACTACATGCTCAGTTACTATACCGCAGACTGCATGAAGACATGCACCTAGTGACCATACACCGATAGCCCAAAGGAAACCTTTCTTTGTTCCCATCCAATCAACGAAACGTCCTGCAAACAACATGCAGATTGCATATACAATGGAAAATACAGAGGTAATAGTACCGTAATGTGATTCGTCCCAGTGGAATTCAGGTTTGATAAATTCATCCCACGTCAGCGATAGCACCTGACGGTCGAGGTAGTTTACTGTTGTCGCGAAAAATAACATAGCGCAGATGGTCCATCTGTAGTTTGTCATTTTACCCATCGCATTTTGAATTGTACTCATGATAAATGATTTAAAATTATTAGTTCTGATTCTGGGGTCAAAAATACACATTATTTGATGTAAATCAACATATTTATTGTCTCTTTTGCTGTAAATTTTGTCTGAATACTACCAAAATTGTCCA
>OOAF01001703.1_pt1 | contig 16308 bp, 9 predicted proteins | sample 1671251 | NCBI WGS metagenome assembly OOAF01 (sample SAMN06348137, study PRJEB24527) | human gut metagenome | biome: human gut; feature: ankylosing spondylitis patient; material: feces | host: Homo sapiens | place: China | collected 2015-10 | reverse complement strand
GTGCTGACAAAGACGTCGGACGCCTTCATGAAGGGATAAGGAGGCTTCCGGAACCCCAGAAAACGGACGGAATCCTGCAATCCCAGTTCGTCGCGCAATCGTTTGAGCGGCTCCTCCAGCGCCCCTGCGCCTACGATCTGAAACCGCAGACGATAACCGGCATCCTTGAACATCCGTGCCACGCGAACGAGCCGGTCGTGGCTCTTCACCTCCGACAGACTGCCTACTGCCGTTATGGTGAACCCATCGTGCGGAACGGCCGCGGCATCGGCCTGCCGGCGAATGGAATCGCCGTCTATAATATTGTATATTACCGTCTTGGGAACATCGATACGGTACATCCGCTCGAAACTCTCCTGCGTGATGTGCGAACAAAAGACGATCGTATCCATGCGGCCGTAGGCCAGCTCCTCGTCGCGGTCGCTGCGAAACGTCTTACGCGTCCAATGGAAGAGCCGCAGATCGCAATGCAGCCAGGCCACGTTTCGTTCGGCACGGTCGCGCACCATGTCGTGAAACAACAGGGCATCGCCTTCCAGAAACGAGACGATCGCGTCGTAACGCCCCCGTATTTTCCGGCGGGCCCTTAACCGCAACAAGGTGCGTATGCCGTGGTTGCGATAGAGTTTCAGCGATTTGCGGTGCACGAAATTCCGCTCCCGTTCATAGAGCCAGAAGACCCGCACCTCGGGCGGGACGTCGCTCAGATAGCAGCCCTCGTGGAAGACCAGGCACAGCGATACTTCGTAGCGCGTGTAGTCGATATGGCGCAGGAACTCGATCAGCGCCTTTTCGGCACCGCCGCCGCCCAGCGAATTGATGATGAACAGGATTTTTTTCATCTCATCTCTTTTTACGGAACACGAAATGGGTCAGGTAGTACCAGCCGTAGTGCTTCACGACCCGCCGCAAGCGTTTTCGCGTCGCCGGCGGAAGCTGCGCTTTCACCTCGTACATCCGCGCCAGTTTCCGGCGCATATCCGCGACGGCCTCCGCGAAATCGGGGGCATGTCTGCGGCGCATCGCCTCCCGGAAATTGTAAAGGCAGTTGCGCACCAGCTTGTCGCAGATCGCGTCTTGCTCAGTCCGACCCTCGAACAACCGCTGCCGGCGGACGAACTCGAAACGCTCGAAATTGGCCAGAAAGAAGTGGTAATGCTTCGGTGCGCTGAACGAGTGGCAAATGCTGCCGTCGCGCTGGACATAGTGGTAGCAGACCTTCTCCACATGGGCGATCCTCCGGCATCGGGCGACCCATTCGTGGACGACGCGGTGATCCTCGAACCAGACGTCGAGCGGGAATTGCAGTCCCTCGAACAGCGTCCGGTCGAAAAGTTTGGTGCAGGCCGAAGCGCTGATGCGTTCGAGCAGCAGGTCGCACAATACCTCGTCGGGCGTGCGGACGGTCACCGGCCCCGCGGGTTCGGCCGGCTGCGGCGTCCCCTCCTCCTCGTAGATCAGGTCGCCGTAGGCGATTTGCGCCCCGCTTTCGACCGCAGCGTCGTAGAGCCGCCGGAACATGTCGGGTTCGATGTAATCGTCGCTGTCGACGAACCCCACGTAGGGAGCCGTCGCAACGGCCAGCCCCGCATTGCGGGCACGCGACAACCCCGCTTCGGCGAGGTGCAGCACACGGATGCGCGCATCCGCAGCCGGATAGGCGTCGCACAACTCGGGGGAGGCGTCGGTCGAACGGTTCTCGACCAGAATGATCTCGATGTCGCGGAGCGTCTGCGCCCGGACCGATTCGACGCAGCGATCGAGCCACGGCGCCGTATTGTGCACCGGCACGATCACGCTGACTTTCGGGGATGCGGTCGCGCTCATCGCTCGTCCTCCTCGATTGCCCGCAGCGTCGCCGCAAGGTATTCCCCCCCCCATTTCATATCGGGTTCGAGATGGTTGCCTTCGGCCCATTCGTTCCATGCGTTGATGAAGACGAAATTCTCCTCCGCCGAATAAGGTTTGAAGCGGCGCAGCACCTCGCGCAGCCAGCGGCCGTATTTCTCGGGCGTGGCATTGTGGAACAGGAACATCCGCTGCTTGCGCCGCGCCGTGTTGTCCCACGACGGCGTCACCGAAGGGTAAAGTTTATAATCGGGGGCCGGACGGCTCAGGCTGTATGCGACGTAGGCGTCGTAATCGGCTTTGCGCATCTTGCGGCGGTCGCCCCACAATTTGCGCAGGTGGTACATGAGCTTCTGCCGCCACGGACGATGCTCCCAGAAATCGGTCATCGCAGGAGTGAAGGGCTGGAACTCGATCGCAGCGTCGAATCCGACCGCCAGCTCTTCGCGTCCGGCGGCGTTGAAACTCTCCACGCGGCAGAGATAGAGTTCCACGCCGCGGGCGGCCGCCTCCTCGCGCCACACCTCGATCGTGCGCCGGATGTCGGGGAAGAGCGCCGAACGGTAGACGGCGAAGACCGGCTTTCCGTCGACACGGATGTAGCGCGGATCGCGGAATACCTCGTCGAGCAGATAGCGGATGTGCGCGCGGTCGTCCTCCTCGGAGTACTCCTGCCGGATCAGTACCTCCTGCTCGCCGCCGTCCCACGCCCGCGTCCAGTTCTCGTTGGCCCAGCAGAGCATGAAGGGGAAATCGGGCTTCCCCGAAGCGAGCATCTCCTCCACGGGACGCTGCATCAACCGGTGACCGTTGAACCAATAGTGATAGTAACAGAATCCCGACAGCCCGTAGCGTTCGGCCAGCGCCGCCTGCTGCTGGCGCACTTCGGGCACACGCAGGTCGTAGAACCCGAGATCGGCCGGCAGGTGGGGCTGGTAATGCCCCCGAAAGAGCGGCCGTGCCTTCACCACGTTGCGCCACTCCGTGAATCCGGCGCCCCACCACCGGTCGTTCTCCGGGAACGGGTGGTACTGCGGCAGGTAGAAGGCTATCACTCTCTTGGCATGTTGCTTCATACGATTCGTTTTAGCGGAGCTCTCCGGCGCGCGGCACGTTCCGTCCGCAGCGACCGGCAACATCGGGTTTCATGCGCTTTCCGGAACTCCGATTCCATCCGCAAAAATAGCAATTTAATCCGAATCTTCGGTTATTCCCGACCGCAAGAACCGGTTGCGAAGTCATTTTATTTCCGCCTGGCCGTCAGATTCCGGGAATTCCGCGACGCATGTCGGCAAGCGATGCAAAGTTTTTCACCGTGAGGAACACGGGATCGTATTTTTTCGTATTTTTGCGCCCGATAAAAATCCGAACCCGATGCCGCGCGGAATTCTTACCATCCTGCTGCTTGTCTGCTCCAACGCCTTTATGACGCTGGCGTGGTACGGGCACATCGTATTCAAGTCGAAACTCGAACGGGTGTCGCTCGCAGCCATCGTGCTGCTGAGTTGGGGCGTCGCCCTGTTCGAATACTGTTTTCAGGTTCCGGCCAACCGGATCGGCAGCGTCGAATACGGGGGGCCGTTCACGCTGTGGCAACTGAAAGTGATTCAGGAGGTAATTACGCTTATCGTCTTCTCCTCTTTCGTGTTGTTTTTCAGCAAGAACGAATCGCTTCAATGGAATCACATCGCAGGGTTCTGCTGTCTGGTACTGGCCGTCTATTTTATTTTCAGGCCGTAGACGGACGCCGAAACGACCAAAAAGGCCCCGACGTGCGGTCGGGGCTTTTTGCTGTCCGTTTACCGGATGAAATTCGTCCGGACAGGCTCCTCCGGTTCCGGAAGAGGTATCTTGCCCGTTTGGATATTTTTCAGCAGCCACGCCATGTTGTCGCCCAGTGTGCGCATGGTCTGCATACCTTCGGCATCCTGCGTCGCTTCGCCGGGCAGCCGGCCGTGTACGCTGTTCCAGTATTGCGACGATACGACGGGCATGTTGTTGATAGTGAAATACTTGTTCAACCTGTCGAACGTCGCGCTCGCACCGCCGCGCCGGCAGACGGCTACGGCTGCTGCCGGCTTGAAGCGGAGCAACTCCCCTGCCGAGTAGAAGAGCCTGTCCAGAATCGCGCACAGGGAACCGTTCGGGCCGGCGTAGTAGGTCGGTGAACCGACGACAAGACCGTCCGCTCCGGCCAGTTTTCCGTGCAGCGTATCGTACAATTCGTCCCGAAAGACGCAGCGGCCGAGCTCGCCGCATTTGTTGCAGGCGATGCAGCCCTGCACGGCTTTCGTGCCGATCGAGACGATCTCGGTCGTAATTCCCTGCTTTTCGAGCGCCGAAGCTACCTCGGAGAGTGCAAGAAACGTATTCCCCTGTTTACGGGGACTTCCGTTAATGAGTAAGACTTTCATAATCTTGTTTTTTATTGTCATTCGTTCGGATCGGCCGGTCGATCGCCGCCGGACTCTTTCCGCCACAACTGATAGCTGTTCACGAAGTTCTGCCACATATTATTTATTGGCATTCATATTTGCCTGAATATTAGCAATTAGAATAACTGCTGCCTTGTATCGAGTAACAAAATAGCAACAAAACAAATGGCAAAAAGAGCCCTCTCAACAGATGCTATTTTCCTATGCCCGCGAAGTCTTCCTATTAAATTCCTTTGCAAAAAATTAGATGCCCCATTATCACAAAAGAAGGATTAAGACACCAATCTTAACCCTTCTCTGCCATATTGTCAGTGATAGCGTGATATTCCGTCAGTTGCTTCTGCCAAAAATAAGCTATTTTATAGTTGGCATACCTATTGATATAAACAATTTGGCTTTTAATCTCAATCAGATAGGAGGTGCTTATGACATAAACAGACTACAAATCCGCAAGGCGAATTGCTAACCCTGAACAACGATGGCTATGGGTAATGAAGAACCATATTCTCTCTTTAAAACGGCTGCAAATATAACGATTCACCTATGATTTTGCAATAACGCAAAACAATATTTATGCCGGCCATCCCCAAAAGAATAATAAATATGAAACATTATTACGTAAATAAAAATCCTCAAATCAGAGGAGAACACGAAGTTCATTCTTCGGATTGCATCTACTTGCCAACACTTGAAAATCGGCAATATTTAGGTTATTTTAATAATTGTGCCGAAGCCGTTAAAGAGGCGCGTAAATTTTACGCTAACGTAGATGGCTGTTTCTACTGCTGTCCTCAATGCCATACAAAGTAAAGATGGGCAAGAATCAACATGTCGTAAAAACTCCGGATGGGTGGGGTGTACGAGGCGAGCATAACACTCGGATTACTCAAAAATTCGATACTCAGAAAGAGGCAATAGCTAAGGCAAGAGAAATAGCTATCAACCAAAAGTCCGAACTTTTCATTCATGGCGAAAATGGTCGGATTCGAGAACGCAATAGCTATGGTAATGATCCTTATCCTCCCAAGGGATAATTTACGTTCTTTACCCCACCTTAATCGGGTGGGGTATTTTTTGCACAACATATTGCATTTTTTCTTGCACTTTCCAATACGAAATAATCTAAACGCTTTAGCACACCGTTATAATGATTATCTTTGTAAAGCAAATAATTGCCGAGACAAATGGGGATAGTGAATTTCGTAAAAAATATAGGTCGCTCCAAAACGCCGCCCTCTATTGATATATCAATTAGAGATCATGATAATTACCCGACAGAGTATATCAGAACGCTGACGTTCAACGAAGCGTTCAACATTTTGCTGTCTCAAGATAAATTCATAGCCCGAAGCGACTACAAGCACCTTGTTGAACAATACCGTGATTTATCGCAATCATACGCAATACTCGCACAATCGAATATACTGAACGAGTGTGTAGCCAAGCACAATCTCGATATAAAAGCTATAAACTGCTTTCGGACGGCATTCGATGAAATGGCCGACTTTGCAACGGAATCGCCGACGATTCGTAAGCACAATGACGCCTATATTTCGCACCATATCAAATCGGAGAAGTTCTATCTCGACAACATTCTCAAAGCCTGCGATCCTGCCATATCGCTCGACCGGGAACAGCGGGAAGTCGTGCTTTCGGAAGAAGATCATACGCTGGTAATCGCTGGGGCCGGGGCGGGTAAAACGACAACTGTGGCTGCCAAAGTGCGCTATCTTGTAGAAAAACGCGGCGTTGATCCGAGCAAAATTTTGGTTATCTCCTTTACTAACAAAGCTGTCGAGGAACTCCGAGGACGCATCAATAGTAATCTGGGCATACCTTGCCCCATCAGCACCTTTCATTCCGTCGGTTATACGATTTTGCGACAGGGTGACGAGGACCGTAAAAAGATAGTCGGGGAAGGATACATGTACACAGTTATCAATAACTATTTAAAATCGTCCGTGCTGCGTAATCCCGAAGTAGTGGATAAATTGATTCTCTTCTTCGGCTCCTATTTCACCGCGCCTTACGAGGGAGAAAAGCTCAACGAATATTTTCAGTTCGTCGCCAAAGCGGACTGCTCGACCCTGAAAGGCAATCTGCGCGAATACGTTCAACATATCGTCGATCGTAAAACGCTGAAGACGCAAACGTTGAATAACGAGGTTTTGCGGTCGATGGAAGAGGTGCGGATTGCAAACTTTCTATATATGTATCAGATAGAATACGAGTATGAACCGATATACCAGTATCCTATCCTCGATGCGAACAAACCCTATACGCCTGACTTTCGTATAAAGCAAGGCAATAAAATTTCGTATATCGAACACTTCGGGATAACAGAAGATCATCGAAGCGATCGTTATACGCCGGAGGAGTTGGAGAAGTATATCTCTCGGATCGACGACAAAAAGCAGGTGCATGCAAAGCATAAGACCGATTTGATATATACATACTCGCAATACGCCGATGGCCGGGACTATCTTCTTCATTTACGAGAGCTACTCGTCGCGCATGGGTATGAGTTGAACAAACGTCCGACGGAGGAGGTCTACAAGAAATTGATCGAGACGGAAGAGAGCAAATACATCACACGCCTGACTTTTTTGCTCTGTACCTTTATCAACAACTTCAAGACGCAAGGCTACGGACTGGAGAAGTTCGCAGAGTTCAAGGCTGCGAATAAGAATGTCCGTACCAAATTGTTTCTCGACATCTGCAAAGTTTGCTACCATGAATATCAAAAAGTATTGGAGGAGCAGCATTGCATCGACTTTCAAGATATGATCAACGAGTCGGCCGAGTTGATTCGCCAAAAGCGTATCGGCAAGGAACAGCTCGATTACAGATATATCATTGTAGACGAATATCAGGACATTTCACGGCAGCGTTATAACCTGATCAAAGAGTTGTCGCAGTTGTGTAATGCCAAAATCATGGCAGTAGGTGACGACTGGCAATCTATCTATGCGTTCAGCGGCTCTATCCTTCCGTTGTTTACCCGGTTCTGCGAAGCCGTCGGTTATGGGCAAGAGTTGAAAATCACACGCACCTACCGTAATGCTCAGGAGATAATCGACATTGCCGGAACATTCGTACAGAAAAATTCGGCGCAAATCAAAAAGGAGCTCGTCTCTCCGAAGCGAATCATCAATCCGGTTATCATTTACCCGTATGTCGAAACTTTCGATAAAGGAAAAGAGCGGCCGGAAGGAGGCCGTTACCATTATTTGGGGGTTGCTGTGAATAACGCAATCGAAGAGATATTGGGATACAATTCGGACGAAGGCAAATCCCGAATCGTTTCTATTCTTTTGATCGGCCGCTACGGATTCGATGCGAGGAATCTCTGCTATTCCAAGCAATTCAACTACGACGAGAAAACGGGGAAGGTTTATTCGGTAAAATACGGAAGCAAAATCAAACTCCAGTTTCTGACGGCTCACAGCTCGAAAGGGTTGAGTGCTGACAATGTGATTATCATCAATGCAAAGGATGAAATCTACGGATTTCCATCGAAAGTGGATGATGACCCGGTGCTGAACTTGGTTGTATCGAATGATACTTCGTATAACTATGCCGAAGAGCGGCGGTTGTTTTATGTAGCACTGACCCGAACCAAGAATCGGGTATTTATCGTTACTCCCGAAAAACGCCCCTCGGAGTTTATCAAGGAGCTGTTGAGCGATCCGAAAAGCTATCCCAATGTTACGCTGCAAGGAGAGCTGAAAACCGACCTCGCCATCTCGAATGTCGTGAAAGATCGTTGCCCGATATGCGGCTATCCGATGCAATTTCGGTGGAATAAAAATTACGGATTAAGACTATGGATTTGCACCAACGATCAGGAAATCTGCGGATTTATGACCAACGACAAGCGCGGCGGTGAGCTATCCATTCAGAAATGCGACTGGTGCAAGGATGGCTACTTGATTGTCAAAGGTGGCCGCAGTGGCCCGATTTTAGGTTGTACAAATTATAAATCGGACAAATCTGGATGCGGCCGACTGCTCAGTCTGGAACATTATCGTGTATGGAGAAAGGACGACTTCGGCATGGAAGATCCGTCGAAAGATAGACCTGCTTACTTCTGTATTCCTGAATCTTCCGCAGGGAACTCACAAGCTCCTGAGATGATTCCGGCAAAGGCAAATCCTGTGATGAAGAAAAAGGCTGAAATCTACACGATCGGCTATTCGGAACGGATGATCGAGAAAGACGGATTCAAAGTGCTTGTAGATGCGAATGGCGACATACTTACCGACATGCAACTTCTCGCCAAGTTGCGAACTCTAAGACAAACAATCGCACAAGAGAACGGAGTGGCAGCGTCTCGCATCATGTACGATTCAGTATTGGTATTATTGGCGACAGACAGACCGTTGACCCGCGAAGAGTTTATCGACATAAAAGGAATCACTATCAGTACATATATGCGATTCGGTGAACGATTCATTGCAGAAATCAAGAAACACGTCGAATCCTAATTGCAGAAAAAGCGATGCGTTACACGCATCGCTTTTTCTGCATGAATAAAATGCTACAAATCGTCCATTGCCGCCGAACGGACCGTATCCGTATTTATTTTGTCGTAGTATTTGAGTAAAACGAAATACTGTCCGAAATCACCTTTCTGCAAAGATAATTGGATATCGCCTTTCGTCGTCTCAAAGGTCGTGTACCAAGTACAGCGATCCATCATCAGTTCATGCAATTTTTCATTGTTCGTATTTGGGTTGGTCTCCCTTGAAACTGCTCCACTACCTCATTCGGTTCGCCATATTTTTGAGTTAACATGGATTTAAGATGGTCATAATCTCTTTCCAGCGAGCTCCAATCATCATGCGAGGGAAAGATTACACCGATTGTGCTGACTACATTTACAGCTTTTAGCGTGGAAACGCCTACCGTACAACTTTTGAAGCCAGCGAAATCACCTTGCAGAATAGCTGTACCGTCCTGCGTCCCAAGATATGAAAACCCGGCTGCTTTCATTTTTGACACATATTCATTAAGAGTTCCGTCGATAGGTACTCCTTTGAAAGATAGATGCTCCGATTTGTCTTGCGCCGATGAAATAAAAATTGTGCTTACAAAAAGCAATGAAAAGATTAACCGTTTCATAATAAGATTGTTTGAGCTATTTTTATTTTGCGAATAAATCATCTAAGGCGCGCTTTATCGCTTGACGAATATCGTCCGCTTCGGTCGAGCCCTGTCCCTCTGCGGTGCAGGAGCAGAACATTTCGTGCGTATACGCCGATATGAATTGGATCGTCACCTCTATTGTGTAGCCTAATCCACGGTTTCGCCTGCCACTTTCGCCATAGTTTACAATTAGCGTCTCTTTTGCTAATTCGGGATTCAGTTCCGGCAGTATTACATATCCTTTTTGAATCAGTATTCCTGCAATGACATCGCTGGGGTTGACGCTTTTGGTCGTCGATGATCCGTAGATTCCATACTGTCCTCCGTAGGTGCTTCCCGTGCTGGATGTTAATTCCTTAGTTGGTGAAATGTAGGCATATTTGAACATTTCAATCGGAGAATTTTTTACAACTACCGGAGCTCTGAGTGGGGCACAAGCATTCATCAGTAGGATGATGCAAATCGCCAAAGTCAATCTTTTAAGAGTATTCATATGCAATCTGTTTTTGTTCTCCAGCTGCCACAAGAACCTTTATAAAACACGGAAGCGTGGAACTGCAATGCCACGTTCTAAGTCGGAGGTCGTAGGAATAACCTTTATTCAGAGATATGGTAATAGCAGCCCACGCTATACGCGTGAGAACCATTACGCCTTTCTCTCTGAATAGTCTTGAATTTCCTACGTTCCCGACTTCGAGATAAGCATAACGCTTCTTTTCATATGTTTGGAAAGAGTTGTCTCTATCCAAATACAAAAGTAATTAAAAAACAGAATAATTCATTATTCCATTTGCGATTTTCTGAAACAGGGTTTCAAAATTTCGGCCCTTTGTATTTTTGTTGCCTTACGGGTTGGCAAAAGGCATTTCGTAATTTCTCGAACCGTGAATTTGTAGTCGTGTTTTTCGGAGTATAGTTCTCCGCTGTATTCGAGCGGCTTACCCTTGATAAGTGTTGCGGTCTGTTTGTCATTGAAACCAGCGGTTCGGCAAACGCTCTCCATTCGGATCATTTCGCGGAAATAGGGAAACCACTTCACGGCTTTTGAGAGAGCCGTTTTCAGTAGCGACATTTCTTTTTCGTGTCGCTTCGTCAGGTTCGCCGTCTGGGCTGCGTGCCGTGCCTGCATTGCCGTAAGTTCTTGGCTATGGTCGCTCTGCATGGTTTGAATCTTCGTTTGCAGAATTTCAATCATTTCATCACGTGCGGTAACTTCTTGCCGTAGCACTCTGTTTTCCTGCTCCTGCCGCTTGACTTTCGAAGTTCCGATCATCGACCCGATACCGTCGAGAATGGTTGAACCGACCTCGGCGGCGGAGTTTTTTAGCCGCTCAGTTTTCAGCACCCCTTTTACTGCGTTCAGTTCGGCTGTGGTTTGATGCAATTCTTCACGCACCGCCTGTTCCTGCTTCGTGGCATGTTCAACGGCTTTGCGCTTCTCCTCCTCGATGCGGAGCAGTTCGCCGATATTGTCCTGCAAGTTCTGCTGTCGGGCAATGGCGTTGCGATAAAACTCGTGCGTCGTAACATGTCGGGCTTTCGAGCCGTCGATACCTCTTTGTAGTCCGTATTTAGCCATTGCTGCGGCATAGGTATCTTGATACTCTTTCAGTTTGACACGCGACATTACATCATCAGCGCACAACCGAGGACGGGACGCAGATTTTGTGCGGTATTTCCGCTTGTCGGGTCCATCGGTTTGCTCCTTTCGGACTTTACGACGTTCGCCAGTTACGATAGGAACGACCGCAGCGTGGATGTGCGGTGTCGCTTCATCCATGTGCAATACTGCCGAAACGACATTTTCGGCTCCGAAAGTTCGCCGCAGCCATTCGAGGTTATCGGCACACCACGCTTTCAGACGTCCCTCTTGGACGATGTGTTGCATATCCTCTTGTGTACCGGTCAGCATGACACGAATTATTCGCACTTGATTCGTGCCGATTTTGCGGGTCAGTCCTGCATGTTCGAGCCGATGGTTGATCGCTTCTGTTCGGTCGGCGACACCCTCCGGATATTCGACGAGTTCTTCGTTCAGGTAGGTCAGTTCAGGTATGGCATTGGGCGGCATCTTAGTACGTGCGATATGGGCGGTCATCGGCACTTCATTGTCCGGCGACTTATCCAAATGCAATACGACATATCCCATGATTCAGTAATAATTTTGCGGTTGATGATTTCGGTTGTCGGGTTTTCGACCGCATATGCGGTCGGCGGCCGGAACGGTCGCAAGGGGTTTCCAAAGGGTTGCCCTTTGGCCTATTGGGGCTTTTTCAGCGTCGGCGTGCCGATGCGTTGAGAAAAAGCCCTAATAGGCTATGGCTTTTCTGTAGAGGAAAAGCCGCGGGCGCGAAGCGGCCGAATGGTGGGAGACATTACAATTTGCGTCCGCGCGACCGCCTGTGCTCTTTCACGGGAAGACGACTGCGCAGATAGGATTGGTCGGAGAGGTTCCGGCATGCCTTTTTCAACTCGTCCGTCGCTTTGCGGCCCGCATCGTCGTTGTCAAGATAAGCATAAACCTGTTCGTGCGACGCGATGAACGGTAAGGCTTTGGCAAGGTTCGTTACCGAGTTCAGCACGACGATATTGTGCGGCGGGGTCGGGTTGCGTTTGAATGTCAGAAACGATAGGTAATCCATAAACCCCTCGAAAACGAGACACGTCGGATAATCGCCGCGGCGGGTCGTCGGGGCTTTCGAGGTGCAGCCCTTGAAATAGCGGTTGCGCAGTTCCCAACCTCCGGCATCGTTGCGGAATCCGATGGCGAAATAGGATTTGCCGGCCACACGATAATGCACCTCCGAACAATGTGCACGAGCTGCGGCAAGGTCGATGCTCCGTTCCGTGAGGTAAGCGAGCAAGGCAGGATTTTCCAACGGACAGATTTGCTCTATCGTGATAACCGATTCGTGGTGTGGCGGTACGGGGTTGCTGTACCCGTGAAAAGAAAAAGCGGGCGTTTCGGAAATCCTCTGCTCCAGCCGCCGCATGGCCTCCCCTGCACTGCACCGCTCCATGCGCATCACGAGGTCGATCAGCGTGCCGCCCTCGCCTGCACCGTAGTCGATCCACAGGTTCTTGTCGTAATCTACTTTCATGCGGGGTGTGCGATCTTCGCGCAGCGGCAAATGATACAAGCCGTAATAACTTCTATCCTTGGCCGGACGGATGCCCTGTGCGGCGAGGTATTCCCGTATCGGGAACTTATTGATTGCTTTTGCGTCCATAAGCTGTTTTTCTTTCACTCGGTTTATCGGTACGGTTCGGGGTTTAACCCGCCGTACCGGTTTAGAATGGTTTAATAATATATACCCCCGTCCCGGACTAAACCGCACGTGGGGTCAATAATGAAACTCGGGATTATAGCGGTAGAACTTATCCTCCTTGACGATCATCCGCTTGTTCTCCAGAAAGACTTTGAGCTGTTTGGCCTTGTTGATGCCGAACGAATGGCCGATGGCGGCATAGCTGCTCTGCAACCGTCCGATAAGCGACGAATAGGAAACCCGGTCAGCTTCGGAAAACAACAGCTCCAGCGCTTCGCGGTGCTTGGCCTCGCAGACCTCGGCATAATCGAAACTCTTGGCGGCTGTCGTCGGTCGAAATTGGTAACCCTTGACCGGCTCGGGCAAGGCGTCGGCGTTGATGCGAAAGGCGAACGGCTCGAAATCGCGGTCGCGGATGTGCATCGCCGCGACGGAACTTACATCGCGGTCGAAGTCGTCTTTGGTAATTTGCAGCACGGTTTCGGCCTTGTTGTTCAGCTCCGTGCCCAGATGTCCGCGCGTGTTGTCGTCGCCCTTGTTCAGATGCAGCACCGTATGGATGTGGATACGCCGCTCGTCCGTCCATTGCATCAGCTTCGTGATGAGGTCGGTCGCCTCGCCCGGGCTGTTGATGTCGTGCGCCAGATCGCGGATGCCGTCGATAACGACCAGTCCGAGGTCGTCGAGGTCGTAGATCGCCTCCTCGATCTTCCGCAGCCGCTCTTTGGTGGCATAACCGCGCAGGCACAAGAACTCCAACAACGGCGGATGCGTATCGGTCGGCAATCCCGCCAGCCGCAGAATCCGGCACAACACCCGCTTGCAATGGAAGCGGCTCTGCTCCGTATCGACGTAGAGGATGCGCCGCCTCTCCGGCGGCAAAGAGGCCGAATAGTTCAACACCGTGCCGCCCATCATAGCTGCCGCCACGATTGCGCAGACGTTGAACGTCTTCTTGCTCTTTGCCTTACCGGTAGAAGCGCTGAAATTCCCCAAAGTCCCGATAACCGAATCATCGACCCGCAGAATCACGGGAGGAGCCGTGAACTCGTCCGTAACGAACAGACGGGCCGAACGCCATGAAGAAGCCGGAACCGAATCGGAATCACGCTGCGCATTCATCGCTACTTCTTCTTCGAGGAGCGGCCGAGCAGGTATTGCTGTGCTTCGGCTTCGATCTGTGCCTGCGTCTTGATAGGATTGCGACGCAACCATGCCTCCAGCTCCGCGCGCTCGAAATAGAGCATCTTACCCTGCGGCTTGTAGTGCGGAATCAGATTGCCCGACGTCAATTTGTAGAGGTAGCTTTTCGAGAGGTTCAGAAAACGGCTGGCCTCCTCGAAGCTCAACACGTTTTTGGTGTGAAACACCTGCTTTTCGAGTTCTGCAACTCGCATCTCAATACTTTTCTCCATAATTCGATGGATTTTAAATAAAACAAATGGAGTGCATGCCCTCCGTGTCTTGTAACCGTTACGGGGCAAATATATTGAGGATAAGCTTGATAGAAGATTGACCTATCTTTGAGGTCTCAACCTGTTCTTAAAGTCTTTTCACTTGCATGAGATACTTTTCAAGGGTTGCGTATTTTCCCTCTACACCAACGTCGCGGATGTAGTTGGTCGCTGTAGATAAGTCGCTTTGATTGATGTATTTATCGCGTGATGTATCTTTCGAGAGGAAAAGTTTGTGATTGGCGATGACAGATTGCCAGTTGGGGGTTATCAATCCGCGGCTGCTCAATCCCGAGAAAAAGAAGGCGACGAGGCGGTTGTTGTTCGACCGCACGATCGCTTCGGGTTTGCAGGCAAAAATGGCTTTCAACTCGTCCGCCGACAACGATACGTTGAACATCTTGACGTCGTTGATGGCCGCAGCGAGGTGGGCGATCTGCTCGTCGGTCAGTATCGAATCGAACGGATTCTCCGTTTCCGCAATGGGCGGCGCAGCAATAGAAGCCGACTTCTGCGAAGATTCCGATATGGATATTTCCCTTTGCCGCAAGTAAGCGGCATAACGTTCTCGGACGACAATGTTTACGACAGCAGAAAAATAAGGAAGTTCGGCATCATAGGTCGTGTTATCCCGCTCGTATCGGGAGTAGTCGAACGAGGGTGCGGAGAATGCAAGATACTTTTTCTTTTCATCGGCATGCAGCGCCTCGAAGAATCCGCCCTCCCAAAGAAATGCAGGATCGGAGTAACAGAACCGGAGGTCGGACAATACAGAGTGATGTAGATACAACTCGGCCAGCTCGTCGGCAATCCGGTTATACTCCAGCCGTTCCTGCTCTTGCCGCTGGTCGGGGGCGAATCGGGTGGTTTTCGTCGCAATACGCTCCTCCAATACCCGGCAAGCGTGTTTGATACAACGATCGAATATTTTTTGCAGCTCGTCGAACTGAGGTTTCAACTCCATGCCTTCCATAATCCGTATTTGTTCCTGTCATACATTACGAAGATACGAAAAACGGTTGAAAAAGAAAAACGTGCGAATCGTCGTTCGCACGTTTGGTCTTCGCTTCAGTCAGTCAGATTCGGAATCAACCCGATGGCCTCCTCTTTCTTCTTGTCCACAATTTTGGCGTAAATCTGCGTCGTGGCGATATTCTTATGGCCGAGCAACTTGCTGACGGTATATAAATCGGCTCCCAAAGTCAGCATCATCGTGGCATGGGTATGACGAGCGACGTGAAACGAGATGTGTTTGGTTATTCCGGCGACTTTCGCCCAGTGTTGCAACGTGTCGTTCACCGTCCCCTCGTGCGTCAGTGGAAAGATAAAATCGCTGTCGTTCGCCTCGCCGCGCTCCGGTAGCCATTTCAAAGCCTCGTCCGAAATCGGCAGGTAAAGCGGTTCTTTGGTCTTCTGCATCGTGATTTCGATGCGGACACGCCCACCGCTCCGTTGCAGGTCGCACCACCTCAATTTGCGAATGTCGCTGACGCGCAGCCCGCACAGGCAACTGAAAAGAAAAGCCCGCTTGACGATCTCGTGCCGACATTCGGTATTTATCAGCGTCTTCAACTCGTCGAGTGTCAGATACTCGCGGCGGCTCGGTTCCTGCCGCACTTTACTTGCGAAATCGAACTCTTTGGTCGGATTGACGGTGATGATCCCCTCTTTGTAAGCGCGGTTGATGGCCGTTCTCAAGGTACCGTAATAGGAGACGACCGAATTGTTGCTCAACCGCCCTCCGGCTTTCAATACGCCGTATTTACTGGCCTTCGGCATCTGTCGCAGGTAATCGGTAAACTCCGAAAGAAACTCCTTATCGACGTCCCGAAAAGCGATATAGTCGCCGCGAAACAGCTTCAATGCCCGGACGGTATTGAGCACCGTTCGTGCATAGTTCCGGCTTCCCTGCTCGGCGGACTGCTTTCCGATATTTTCCAGATAATCGAGCAGGTTCACTCGGGACTTGTTCGTGTTCTGGAATCCGTGCGCGTCGTTCTGCACCTCGACGATCCGTTTGCTCTGAATCGCTTTGGCAAGGGCGAGCGTCGCTTCGTTCTTCGCCTTATCCTCCCGCGTCCGTTCGGGAATAAGGTATAGCTTCAGAAACTCGTATTTCCGTTTGCCACCGACATAGTTCTCCTTGCGGATCAC
>OOAF01001696.1_pt1 | contig 16379 bp, 15 predicted proteins | sample 1671251 | NCBI WGS metagenome assembly OOAF01 (sample SAMN06348137, study PRJEB24527) | human gut metagenome | biome: human gut; feature: ankylosing spondylitis patient; material: feces | host: Homo sapiens | place: China | collected 2015-10 | reverse complement strand
GAAGATGAAAAAGAAAAGAAACTGACATTATATATAGGAAACCGGGTCGGGGATGACAGATATGTGATGTTAAATGATTCAAAGATTGTGTATCTGGTTTCTGATGCAATATGTGGAAATATATTAAATGAAGAAGAATAAAAACAGGTTATAAGCAGTAAGATTTTATATTCTTTTAATTGACTTTGCAGGAGAAACGAGAGAGAATGTTATTCATATCAAAAAGGCATTAATGCAGAAGGATGGATGGAAATGAAAGAAAAATTAATACGTTTTATGCAGGGCAGATACGGTATCGATCAATTATCGAAGTTTCTTCTGATCACGGGATTGGCGGTAGTTCTTTTATCGGCGTTTTTCGGAGAAACCGCGGTGAGCATGCTTTTATATATTTTCGGCTGGGGAGTCGTGATCTACTGTTATTTTCGGATATTTTCAAGAAATGTACAGAAGCGGTACGCAGAAAATCAGGCATATCTTATGAAAACATACAAGATAAGAAATTGGTTTCAGAATCAAAAAAACATCTGGCAGCAGAGAAAAGTGTACCACATTTATACATGTCCGTCATGTAAACAAAAAATCCGCATCCCGAAGGGCAAAGGGAAAATTGAAGTAAGATGTCCGAAGTGCGGTACGACTTTTATAAAGAAAAGTTAAGCTGTGCAGACAACGAAAATATAGAACTGAAAAGTAAGAAATCCCCGTAACAATGAACTGCTCCAAAAAGTCTGACTTTTTTGGAAGAGTTCGTTGTTACGGGGATTTTGTTTTCGGTTTCAATAACGATATCTTTACCAGCTAGGGAAGAAAAGGTTATTTCCGATGTTGACTCCCGGTCGGTTTGTAGATCCTGCATAGAGGAAATAATAACAGTCTGCCACTGCCGCAAGTCTTGCGCCGTTGATCGCATCTTGCGCAACCTGCATAGATAAAGAGGTCGGACCTTTCTTCAGAACAGCGTCAAGACGACCTGTCCATACCGGTTCAAACTGTCCGCTTGCATAGATAACTCCTCTGATCGTATTCGGAAAACGAGGACTTTCCACACGGTTTAATATTACAGTTGCGACAGCAAGCAGAGAATCATAGTTCTGATGAGCTTCACACTGCAGGATCGCCGCAAGAAGTGTGACGTCATCCGCAGAAGCGTCGATCTGTCCGCCGTTGTTTGTAATAGTATCGTCGTAGCCGCCGTTTTGCTGGAGCTGCTCCAGTCGCTCTGCCTCAAGGCGGGCAGCCTCTTCAGCCTTTGCTTTTTCTAATTTGGCTTGTACTTCCGTAAGATTTGTTGAAGTCGCCTTTGCTTTTTCCTGGAGTTCCGTCTGTTTTTTCTTAAGTTCATCTTTCAGATCAAGAAGTGAATCCTGCTGAGTTTCTAATGTGTTTTTCTGATCTTCGATATTTTTATAAATATTTTTCAGATCGTCAAGGGCAGTTTTGTCATATTCGCTCAGATTTTCGATAAAATCAGCTTTGTTTATAAAATCTGCCATGTTTTCCGCCGAAAAGAGCATCTCAAGCAGTGTTGCGTTCCCGTGTTCGTACATATATTTAATACGGGATTTCATATTTTCATACTGCTCATTTTCGTTTTCTTCAGCTTCGACAAGTGCATCGGAAGTACGGGCAATCTCACCGTTTAAGATCTCAACCTGCATTTCTGTTGCAGAGATCTCTTCGCTCAAAGAGAGAATATCTTTGTTGATACCGTCTAATTCACTTTCGAGTGCAGAAGTCTGTCCTTTTAAATTGTCAATGTTGTCATCTGCAAATGAAGGAAAAACTGAAAGTACAATTCCGAGAGAACTGATCAGGATGATGCCTGATTGTATCCACCGTTTTTTGTAGAATTTCATAGCTTTAAATTCCTTTCTTGAAGCATTTTTTAAGTGCTGAATAATCATTATACTACAAATTGCGTTATTTGGCAAACTTTGATATGATAAAGGCTGAGAAGGCCGCTTTTAAAAGCGGCGAAAGACAGAACGGAAAAGAAAGAGGTATATCTATGACGCATAAGATAAAAATGATCGGACTTGACCTGGACGGAACATTGCTGACGGATAAAAAAGAACTGACTGTGCGGACAAGAGAAGTTCTTGCAAAGGCGATCAGAAGCGGAATCGTCGTACTTGTAGCTACGGGGCGTCCGTGGATGGGAGTTCCGGAAGAATTGAGAGAATTTCCGGGTATGGATTATGCGCTGACGTCTAATGGAGCAAGGATTATCGACACTCGTACGGGAAATGTAATAGAAGAACATCTGTTGTCTGTCAAATCAGCGAAAAAGGCGTTGGAAATTTGTCGAAAATATGATACTCTACAAGAGGTATATTTTGATGGACAGGGATATGCTCCGGCAGAAAAAATGGAGTTTGTGGAACGATATCACAAAAATCCGAATATGTGGGAATATATGCGTAAAACCCGTATTCCGGTGGATGATATTTTTGAACTGGTAGACAGAGAAAACAGAGGTCTCGATAAAACGCAGGCATTATTTGCGGATATGTCCGAGAGAAAACGTGCGTGGGAAGAACTTGCCCGTCATGAGGATTTGGAACTGGTCGGATCTCTTCGTTATAATATAGAAGTGAACGCGGCGGGAGTCAATAAAGGAACAGGACTTGTCAATCTCGGAAGCAGGCTTGGTATTAAGCGGGAAGAGATCATGGCGTTCGGAGACGGAGATAACGATACCGTGATGCTGAAAGAAGTCGGTTTCGGCGTCGCAATGGCAAACGGAGAGCCGCAGGTGAAAGAAGCTGCAGATTATATCACACTGTCAAATGAAGAGGACGGCGTTGCGCAAGCGATTGAAAGATTTGTTCTCGGAGGAGGAGAAGCAAGATGTTAGAAGCATTAAAAGTAATTATATTCGGTATTGTGGAGGGAATCACGGAATGGCTGCCGATCAGCAGCACGGGGCATCTGATCTTGTTGGAAGAATTACTGCATTTGAAACAAAATCAGGCGTTTCTTGACATGTTTTATGTTGTGATCCAGCTTGGAGCGATACTGGCGGTTGTCGTTATGTATTTCCATAAGCTGAATCCGTTTTCACCGAAGAAAACCCAGAAACAGAAGATGTTGACGATCCAGTTGTGGGTCAAAGTGATCATAGGTTCGATTCCGGCAATGCTGATCGGGCTTCCGTTCAATGATTTTATAGAAGAAAAGTTCAACAATTCATATGTTGTTGCCGCGACATTGATCATCTACGGTATTCTGTTTATCGTAATCGAAAACTATCAGAAAGATAAGCAGCCGAAAGTGGAAAAACTTTCTCAGCTTACGATACAGACGGTTTTGATCATCGGCGTATTTCAGGCATTGGCGCTGATCCCCGGAACATCCCGTTCGGGAGCGACGATCGTGGGAGCGCTTCTCATAGGAGTATCAAGAGGAGTTGCGGCGGAATTTACATTTTTCCTTGCAATTCCGGCGATGTTCGGCGCAAGTTTTTTGAAACTGATTAAATTCGGATTAAATTTCACGGGTATGCAGGTATTTCTGCTTTTGTTGGGAACGGTCGTTTCGTTTGCGGTTTCCATCCTTGCGATCAAGTTCCTCATGCAGTATATCAGAAAACATGATTTTAAAGTGTTTGGTTACTACAGAATCGTACTGGGAGTCATTGTGCTTCTTTACTTCGGTATTAAGACGCTGCTTGCATAAGAATTGTTTCGGCGAAAATGTGTATTTTGCAAAAAACCTGTATAAAGAATGAAGATTTATGCATAAAGTAACGCATAATATACATAAAAACTGAAACAGAATGCATAAAATTAAAAAAAGAGCTTGATTTTTATGCAGAACGTGTTAGAATGTAGTGCATGGAATGCATGGTTATTCAGCATTGAGCAATGGAATTATAAACGGAGGGTGCGAAAATGAAAAATACGAAAATGAAAAAGTTTTTAGCAGTAGTTTTAAGTGCGGCGCTTGTTGCCGGACTGGCAGCAGGTTGCGGAAGCAAAGAAGACGGTAAAGAAGAAGATAAAGGAAGCAGCGCGAAAACGGCGAAAGTGATCGACGTTGATCTTACAAATGAAGAGTATGCGTTCGGTATTGATAAAGATCAGCCGGAACTTGTTGAACAGGTAAACGCATTTATAAAAGAAGTAAAAGAAGACGGAACGCTGGATGAGATCTGTGACAAGTATTTCGGCGGCGGAGAGCCGGCAGCAGTAGAATCCGCAAAACTTGACGAGTCGAAAGATCAGCTTGTAGTTGCCACAAATGCAGCGTTTGAGCCGTTTGAGTATACAAAAGGCGATAAATATGTCGGAATCGACATGGAACTGGCAGCTCTTCTTGCGGAAAAGCTTGGAAAAGAACTTGTAATCCAGAATATGGATTTTGATGCGGTATGTCTTTCTGTAGGACAGCACAAATGTGATATCGCTATCGCAGGACTTACAGTCAATGATGAAAGAAAACAATATGTGACATTCTCAGATACATATTATCAGGCGTCACAGCGTTTGATCGTTCCGAGCGATGACGATACATTCGACGATCTGAAAGATGCAGATGCAGTTGCGGCAAAACTTGGCGAACTGAAAAAAGAAGATAAGATCGGCGTACAGCAGGGAACGACAGCGCAAAGCTACATCGAAGGAGACGAAGCTTTCGGATTTGAAGGACTTCCGGCTACATGCCAGCCGTATAAGAGCGGATCACTTGCGGTTCAGGATATGCTGAACGGAAACATCAAATATGTGATCATCGATGCAGCTCCGGCTACAGCGATCACAGAAGCGATTAATGCAATGCAATAAGTTCTCGGAAGCAGAATGAGCAATCGGCGCAATACAGAAGAGGATTTCAAAACAGTATGAAATGAAACGGACGATTGAGCGGATGATTTCGGACTGAGAGTTTTGCAAAAAGAATAGAAAACAGTATTAAATCAGAAAGGGAAATACAGGTATGTTCCGAAAACGGAAAATATCGGCGTTTTCCTTTCTTTGGACGTTTGAGAGAAGAAAGCAAAGAGGAAAGTAATGGGTAATTTTAGTGCAAAAGTAGATAAGTTTATAGAAATATTTATCGATCAAAACGGCTATGTAAAAGTGGTGCAAGGTTTGCAGAACACAGTCCTTATTGCGATTGTCGGTCTGGTCATCGGTATTTTGATCGGGACTGTTATCGCGACGGCAAGGGTGCTGCCGAAATATAAAGTGCTCCCAAGAGTTTTGAACGGTATATGCAGCGTTTATGTGGCGATGTTCAGAGGAACGCCGATGGTTGTGCAGCTTCTTGTATTTTATTATGTACTTCTTCCGATCATCGGATGGAACATAACGGGAGTTCAGGTCGCGATGCTTGTGTTCGGATTGAACAGCGGCGCATATATTTCGGAAATTATGCGAAGCGGAATCCAATCGGTAGACGCAGGACAGATGGAAGCGGGACGTGCAGTCGGATTAAGTTTCGGGGCGAGTATGATGAAGATTGTCATTCCGCAGGCTGTCAAGAATATTCTTCCGACTCTCGGAAACGAATTTATCGCGCTTATCAAAGAAACATCGGTTGTAAGTTTCGTAGGCGCGGCGGATCTGTATGTGGCGTTTAACTATATCGGAACAAACAGTTATGAATTCATGGTTCCGTATCTCGTGATGGCGCTTATTTATATTGCATTGATCCTTGTTGTGACACTGCTTGTAAAATTATTGGAAAGGAGCCTGAAGAAGAGTGATAGACGTAATTAATCTTAGAAAAAGCTTTGGTGATCTTGAAATCTTAAAAGGCATCAATATCACGATCAATAAAGGCGACATTGTCGCGGTGCTCGGACCGTCAGGTTCCGGAAAAAGTACGTTTCTGCGCTGCTTAAATTGTATGGAAGATCCGACATCCGGAAGCATTGTTTTTAAAGGAGTCGATATCGCGGATATGAAAGTCGATATCAACGTGCATCGCCGCCATATGGGTATGGTATTTCAACATTTTAATTTGTTCAATAATAAAACAGTTCTTCAAAACGTAATGATGGCTCCGGCATATTTGCAGTGCAAGGATCTGAAAAAAGCAAAAAATAAAAACAGAATGATCCGGTTTAAAAATATATTCCGAAGCAAAAAAGAAGAACTTATCCCAATTACAACGACAAAAGAACAGATCAAAAGCGAGACGAAAAAGCAGGCTCTTGAACTGCTCGGAAGAATCGGACTTGAAGACAAAGCGGACGTTTACCCGTCTACATTGTCGGGAGGTCAGAAGCAAAGAGTTGCGATCATTCGTTCTCTTGCAATGAATCCGGATGTGATCCTGTTTGACGAGCCGACATCGGCGCTTGATCCGGAGATGGTCGGAGAAGTTCTTGAGTTGATGAAGAAGCTGGCTCAGGAAGGAATGACGATGGTTGTAGTCACTCATGAGATGGGATTTGCGAAAGAGGTTGCGTCCAGAGTGATCTTCATGGATGACGGGCAGATTGTTGAGGAAGCTGAACCGGAAGAATTTTTCGGCAATCCGAAGAATCCGAGACTGAAAGAATTTTTGTCGAAGATTTTGTAAAAAGAATCTGTAAGTTGAAAAACGTGTACATGTCTGTGCACAGAAGAACATATGAAAAGCAGGGTGGATGAGAAACTCTGCTTTTTGTTTTTGAAAGAATGAAAAGTCCGAAGCAGACTTTTTGCTTTTATTTAAAGCGAGGTGGAAAATGAGATACGATCGAATTTATAAGGCGAAGTTTATAGAACGTCCGAACCGGTTTATTGCCTATGCAGAATTAAACGGGAAAAAGGAAACGGTTCATGTGAAAAATACAGGAAGATGCGCCGAGCTTCTTCGGCCGGGAGCAGATATTTATATTCAGGAAAGCGATAATCCGTCCAGAAAGACAAGGTGGGACTTGATTGCCGTAAAAAAGGGCAGTCGAATGATCAATATGGACTCTCAGATTCCGAATAAGGTTGTAAAAGAATGGATTGAACAGGGAAATCTTTTTGGAAATGTGACTTTGATCCGGCCTGAAACCGTATACAAAAATTCTCGTTTTGACCTGTATGTGGAAGCGGAAGATCAAAACGGGGGAATCCGAAAGATTTTTATTGAGATCAAAGGTGTGACATTAGAAGAAAACGGAGTGTGCCGCTTCCCGGATGCGCCAAGCGAACGAGCCGTAAAACATCTGGAAGAGCTTTCCGATGCAAAGAAGAATGGATATGAGGCATATGTGTTTTTTGTGATCCAGATGAAAGGCGTGCGTTATTTCACGCCGAATACAGAGACACATCCTCAATTTGCCGAAGCGCTTCAAAAGACGGCAAAGGAAGGTGTAAAAGTGCTTGCCTATGACTGTGATGTGACAAGCGATGCGATCGAGCTGAGCGATGCGGTAGACGTCGTTCTAGGCAATCCGATCTTAAAAGAATCTGTCCGGCCTCTTGTAGAGTGGTTTCGTGAGAATAAGCGTGATCTTCCGTGGAGAAAGAGGATTAACGCATACAGAGTGTGGATTTCGGAGATTATGCTTCAGCAGACGAGGGTGGAGGCGGTAAAGCCTTATTATGAGCGCTTTTTAAGTGAACTTCCCGATGTGAGCGCACTTGCATCTGTCGAGGAAGACAGGTTATTGAAACTGTGGGAAGGATTGGGGTATTATAACCGGGCCCGCAATTTAAAAGCTGCGGCGTGTCAGATTATGGAACAATACGGAGGAAGGTTTCCTTCATCATATGAAGAAATACGTTCGCTGAAGGGAATCGGAAATTATACTGCGGGAGCGATCGGATCATTTGTTTATCACATTCCGAAACCCGCAGTAGACGGAAATGTTCTGCGCGTAGTATCGAGGCTTACGGCAGATGAGGGTGATATCAAAACGGCGGCTGTAAGATCAAAAGTAGAAGAATTGATCGAAGAAATCATCCCGAAAGATGCGCCGGGTGATTTTAATCAGGGGTTGATTGAGTTGGGAGCGATCGTCTGTGTTCCGAACGGAGAGCCGAAATGCGCCGCCTGTCCGCTTGAAGCGCTGTGCAAAGCACATAAGGAAGGACGGGAAATGGATTTCCCGGTGAAGAAAAAGGCGAAAGCAAGAAGAATAGAAAAGAGGACGGTGTTTATTTTTCGGGATAATGAAAAAGTGGCAATCAGGAAACGGCCTCAAAAAGGACTCCTTGCCGGAATGTATGAATTTCCGAATGTGGAAGGGCACCTCAGGACAGAGGAAGTGATCGGGTATGCGCAGACGGCAGGGCTGACTCCGGTACGTGTAAAACGGATTGGAACGGCAAAACATATTTTCAGCCATGTAGAATGGCATATGACAGGATATGAACTGCTGGTCGATGAACTGGAAAAAACGTCGGCGCCAAACGTCGGTCAAATGTGTGTGGAAAACGGAGCGGATGGATCGGAAAATATATTTGTAAAGATAAAACAATTAGAGGAAGAGTATGCGATGCCGTCTGCATTTGATAAGTTTGTAGAGCACACTCGGTTTTCTTGAAATGTATGAGATACTGTGGTAAACTGTTGCTGTATGTATTGAATGAAGTCAGAACAGACAGGAGTGTGCTTGGATGAAAGAAAAAGAACAGATCTCAAGACAGCAGCAAAAATCCCGGGAGACGAAAGAAAAAATATTCAAGGCAGCGAAACGCATTTTGCAGAAGGGCGGATACGAGGAACTGTCTATCAAAAATATATGTGAGGAGGCGGGTGTCTCCAATGGAAGCTTTTACCACCATTTTAAGACAAAAGATGATCTTCTTTCTTACTATATAGAAGATCAGCCTCAGATCGAACCGAATCTTTTGGAACTTCCGGACAGCGTACAAGCAGTAAAAGACGGTATTATCCAAGTGTATTTGAATTATGTAAAATACTGCCGTGAACTTGGAGTTGAGTTTATGTCCGGTTACTATGATACGAAAAACCAGGCGTTGAATGCAGATATCCGTACAGAACGTCCGTATCCGATCGTGACAGTAAGAGCTTATGTCGAAAAGGCAGTGCAGGCAGGCGTCGCAGTATTGAATGAGCCGATCGAAGAATTTACGACAGATATCAGGATGATCGTAATCGGGAATGTGTTTGAGTGGTGCATTAAGCATGGAAAGGCTGATTTTGAAGGAAATATGAGCCGGTCGCTTAGATGTTATCTCGACGGGGCGCTTCGCGAAGCGGTTCGCTGACGAAAGACAAACAAAACAGAACATAAAAAGCGGACGGAGCTTATAAAAGGAACAATAGATAAGAGATAATAAAAATGGAAAAAGAATATGATTTTATTATAAACCCGAAAGCGCGTTCAGGAATGGGAATGAAAGCATGGCAGAAAATAGAATCAGAATTGAAGGCACGACATATAAATTACCGTGTATATCTGACAAAAAGAAGAGGTCATGCCGCTAAGACGGCGGCGTTTATCACGGCAGATGATAAACGGCATACGATTGTTGTTTTAGGCGGAGACGGCACAGTTAATGAAGTCGTAAACGGGATAAAACGTCCGGATCTGATAACATTTGGGTATATCCCTATAGGGTCGAGCAATGATTTCGCGCGGGGATTAAAACTTCCGAAAGATCCGATGAAAGCACTTCAATCTGTATTATCTCCGAAGAAAGTGATTTCTGCCGATGTAGGACAGATTTCAAGAGAAGGAAAAAGCCGGAGATTTATTGTAAGCGCAGGGATGGGGTTCGACGCAGGAGTCTGTCATGAAGTGTGCGTGTCACAATGGAAAAAGCGGCTGAATAAAATAGGGCTGGGTAAACTAAGTTACGCAGTAGTTGCCCTTGACCGTCTGAAAAAAGACCGGCCGACAAAGTTGACGGTAACGCTGCCTGACGGGAGAAAACAGATGTTTGAAAAAACTCTTTTTGTGGCTTTTATGAATCTTCCATATGAAGGCGGCGGTTTTCGATTTGCCCCGGAGGCGTCCGTGACGGATGGCTGCATCGATATCGTGATAGCGCACCATATGTCTCCTTTGAAGGCGGTGTGGCTGTTGCCGAGAGCGTTTTTTGGGAAACATACGGGAGCAAAAGAAATTACGATCATTCGGAGTCCTTCGGTATCGGTTGAGGCGCAGCGAAGCCTTCCGATCCATACAGACGGAGAGGCGGCGTTTTCCCGATATAAGGCATCGGTGGAGATACTGGAAGAAAAATTGCATATCATTGCAGGATAACAGCCGGAAAATTTAATAAATGTTTCCTAAATGTTTTATGAAGAAGGTTGTTGTACATTTTAAATCGTGCTATAATCGTTGCAATCGCAAAGATTAAAAGATTGCATATGAAAAGGGGCAGTCGTGTAATGGGCAAAAAAGAAAGTGGTAAATTCGGAAGCTGGCTGAAAAAGTATAAACATGCGTGGGTATTTTTGTATATTTTTATCTACATGCCGTGGTTTTTGCTTTTGGAAAAGCATGTAACGACAAACTATCATGTGATCCAGACGCAGTTTGATATGTGGATTCCGTTTGTTGAATATTTTATTATTCCGTATTTGATGTGGTTTGCGTTTATCGCGGCTGCATTTGTGTATTTTTTCTTTACGGACGTACCGGGATTTTATAAAATGGCGAAGTTTATGTTTACCGGTATGACAATATTCTTGATCATATCGACGATATTTCCGAATGGGCAGGATCTTCGTCCGGTCGTATTTGAGAGAGATAATGTATTTGTGGATATGGTGCGGATGCTGTATCGTGCGGATACATGTACGAATGTATTCCCGAGTCTGCATGTATTTAATACGCTGAGCGTGTGTATCGCTGTCCATGAGAGTGAAAAACTGAAAAAACACAAAGCTGTCTGCAATGCGGCGTACATATTGGCGGCGCTGATCATTCTTGCAACGATGTTTTTGAAACAACATTCTGTTCTGGACGTATTCGGAGCGGTGATTATGGCGTATGTACTTTATAAAGTCGTCTATGAGCCGGAAAAGAAGATGATACCTCAGCTCTCAAAACAAAAATTTTCAAAGCAGAAGCGGATTGCCGCTCATAATAAATAAAAGAGCAGCGGTAAAGATAAACAGGATAAAGATAGATTAATTTTAACAGGAACATTTTCGACAGGAGCGAAAATGGGAAATGAGAGGGAATGAACATTATGAGAAAAGTTATGCTTACAGGTGACCGTCCGACAGGAAGACTTCATGTGGGACACTATGTAGGATCGTTAAGAAGACGTGTGGAGCTTCAGAATACGGGAGAGTTCGACGATATTTTTATTATGATCGCAGATGCTCAGGCGCTGACGGATAATGCGGATAATCCGGAAAAGGTGCGCAGCAATATTATTGAAGTCGCTTTGGATTATCTTGCGTGCGGACTTGATCCGGAAAAATCGACGCTTTTTATCCAGTCGCAGATTCCGCAGTTATGTGAACTGTCGTTTTATTATATGAATCTTGTGACGGTGTCAAGACTTCAGAGAAACCCTACTGTAAAAACAGAGATTAAAATGCGTAATTTCGAGACGAGTATTCCGGTAGGATTTTTCACATATCCGATCAGTCAGGCGGCGGATATTACGGCGTTTAAGGCGACGACTGTTCCGGTCGGCGAAGATCAGATGCCGATGATCGAACAGACAAAAGAGATCGTTCATAAGTTTAATTCCGTATATGGGGATACACTTATAGATCCGAAGATCCTTCTCCCTGAAAATCAGGCTTGTCTGCGGCTTCCGGGAATTGACGGAAAAGCGAAAATGAGCAAATCACTCGGGAACTGTATCTATCTGTCGGAAGAGCCGGAGGAGATTAAGAAGAAAGTGTTCAGTATGTTTACCGATCCGACTCATATCCGGGTGGAAGATCCGGGAAAACTGGAAGGAAACACAGTATTTACTTATCTTGATGCATTTTGCAGACCGGAATATTTTGCAGAGTTTTTGCCGGAATATTCGGATCTGGACGAGCTGAAAGCACATTATCAGCGCGGCGGACTCGGAGATATGAAAGTGAAACGTTTTCTGAATAATGTGCTTCAGGCCGAGTTAGAGCCGATCAGGAACCGCAGAAAAGAATTCAGTAAAGATATTCCGGCGGTTTATGAGATGCTTAAAAAGGGAAGCGAGAAAGCGGAAGCGGTTGCAGCACAGACACTTGCAGAAGTAAAAGCTGCAATGAAGATCAATTACTTTGACGATACAGAACTGATTAAAGCGCAGTCAGAACAGTTTGCAGAATAAGAAATGATATCAAAAAACTCAGGAGAAAGTTCTTCTGAGTTTTTTTGTCGGCGACGGGGAAAATCCGAGCCTGATCAAGAATTATTTTACAATAAAAAAGATGCTGCATAAGCAACATCTCTTTTCGTACGTGCGATAGAAGATTCGAACTCCCGACCTTCTGGTCCGTAGCCAGACGCTCTATCCAGCTGAGCTAATCGCACATTTGCTGTTTCGTTCACAGCGAAATTTATTATATTATAGGTTTTGAAATATGTCAACCCTTTTTGGAATAAAAAATAAATAATTTTAAAGAATGATTTTCAAGGGGTTCTCAGGCAAACAATCTTGCCATGTCTTCGGGCAGATCGGCGGTAAATGTCATTTGTCTTCCGGTTATCGGATGGAGAAAGCGAAGACAGTGAGAGTGAAGCGCCTGCCGGTCGATCAGTTCCATATCCGGATTGTACAGATAATCTCCGATCAAAGGAAATCCGAGGTGTTTCATATGGACTCGGATCTGATGTGTGCGGCCTGTTTCTAAAATAAGAGAAACGAGTGAAAGCCCGTTTTTTTCAAAAACTGTGTGGTAATGGGTAATTGCATGTTCGCCGTTTTCAAAATCGATCTTCCGTTCGATGAGAGAACTTCCGGTTCGTCCGATCGGAGCATTTATCGTTCCTTCAAAAGGAGTGACGTGTCCGCGTACAATGGCGAGATATTCCCGTTCGATCTGATGCCGGGCGGTCATGGAAGATAAGATATTAGAGCTGACCATATGCTTCGCAACGACAGTCAGACCGGAAGTGTCCCGGTCAAGACGGTTTGTACAGCGGAAAATAAAAGGTTTGTTTTGTTGTTCATAATACCACATCAGCGCGTTTGCAAGAGAGTTTCGATAGTTGTTAAGAGAAGGGTGGATCGGCATTCCGGCAGCTTTGTTTATCACTATGATATCTTCATCTTCATAGACAATATCGATCGGCAGATTGACAGCGGGAATATTCGGAGAGGAAGTTTCTTCCTGAATGCGGACAGTCAGAATATCTCCTGCCTGAAGTGTTGTTTGCATATAAGACCATTCTCCGTTTTTTAAAATGCTTTCGGGCATTTTTTTAAGAAGTGTCAGATTTTGCATGGAATATCCGTGCTTTCGGAGAAAACTGTCAATACGGATGTTTTGTCCGCTGTCGGTTATTTTATATGTGATCGTACGTTCCATAACTTCTCCATTTCGTTTCGGCGCGCAAAACGAGGCGGCAATTTTTATATGCCGGGTTTCGCATGTCTGTTTTTGTATTGCGTCAGTTCAGTCATATATTATAACAAAGACAGACAAGACCGGTCAATAATGTAAAGCAGTCGTGTAAAGTTCGCGGGAAAAGGTGGAATGGAATGTACGTGTGTGGTAAACTATGTATAATGCTGTTTGTGAATTAATTTAGAGAGAGGATTTTTATAAATGGATATCAATCAAAAACTGACAGAAGAACTTGATGTGAACCGCTGGCAGATTGACGCGGCGGTAACTTTGATCGATGAAGGGAATACGATCCCGTTTATATCGAGATATAGAAAAGAAGCGACCGGGTCACTCAACGACGAGCAGCTTAGGAAGCTTCATGAAAGACTTCTCTATCTGAGAAATCTGGAAGAGAAGAAAGAGCAGGTGATCTCGAGCATTGAAGAGCAGGGAAAGATGACAGAAGAACTCAAAGAGAAGATCCTTTTAGCTGAGACGCTCGTGACAGTGGAAGATCTGTATCGGCCATATCGTCCGAAGCGGCGGACGAGGGCGACGATCGCGAAAGAAAAAGGATTAGAGCCTTTGGCAGCGTATATGATGCTGCAGCAGGCAAAAGAACCTTTGGAAGAAACCGCAAAGCAATATATTTCGGAAGAAAAAGAAGTAAAGACAGAGGAAGAAGCAATCGCCGGAGCAAAAGACATTATTGCGGAAATCATTTCCGATAATGCGGATTATCGTACATGGATCAGAAAAACGACGATGAAAAAAGGAAAAGTCGTTTCTACAGCAAAAGATCCGGAGACAGAATCTGTTTACGAGATGTATTACGAATTTGAAGAATCGGTTGAAAAGCTTGCCGGACATCGGATTCTTGCGCTGAACCGTGGTGAGAAAGAAAAAATACTGACGGTCAAAGTAGAGGCTCCGGAGGAAGATATTCTGAGATATTTAGAGAAAAAGACGATCGTAAATGATAATCCGTATACGACTTCGGTCTTAAAAGAAGTTGTCGAGGACAGTTATAAACGTCTGATCGAGCCTGCGATCGAAAGGGAGATAAGAAATGAACTGACGGAGAAAGCGGAAGACGGAGCGATCGACGTATTCGGGAAAAATCTGCATCAGCTTCTCATGCAGCCGCCGATCGCGGGGAAAGTAGTGCTTGGATGGGATCCGGCGTTTCGTACGGGATGTAAACTGGCAGTTGTCGATCCGACGGGAAAGGTGATCGGAACTACGGTCATTTATCCGACGGCTCCGACGACTCCGCAGAAGATCAAGGCAAGTAAGGACTTGCTAAAGAAGATCATTCCGAAATATCATATTTCACTTATTTCGCTTGGAAACGGAACTGCTTCCCGTGAATCAGAACAGTTTATCGTGGAACTTTTGAAAGAGATACCTGAGCAGGTTCGGTATGTGATCGTCAATGAAGCGGGAGCTTCTGTCTACTCGGCAAGTAAGCTTGCAAGTGAGGAATTTCCGAAGTTTGATGTAGGTCAAAGAAGCGCGGCGTCCATCGCGAGAAGACTTCAAGATCCATTGGCCGAACTTGTGAAGATCGATCCGAAGTCGATAGGCGTCGGACAATATCAGCATGATATGAATCAGAAGAAACTGGGAGAAAAGCTTGGGGGAGTCGTAGAGGACTGCGTTAATAAAGTCGGCGTTGATTTGAATACGGCGTCTGCGCCGCTTTTATCGTACATTTCGGGAATCAGTTCGGCGATTTCTAAAAATATTGTAGCCTACAGAGAGGAGCACGGAAAGTTTACGAGCAGAAGAGAACTTCTGAAAGTGCCGAAACTTGGGTCGAAAGCGTTTGAACAATGTGCGGGATTTATGAGAATCCGCGACGGAGAGAATCCGCTTGACGGTACGGGCGTCCACCCTGAATCATATGAAGCGGCAAAAGGCCTTTTGCAAAAGCAGGGGTATTCACCGGAAGATGTGGCGGCTCATAATCTGGCGGGATTATCTCTTACGATAAAAGACTATAAAGCGACGGCAGAAGAATTAGGAATCGGCGAGATCACCCTGCGCGATATCGTAAAAGAGTTGGAAAAGCCTGCGCGCGACCCGCGTGACGAGATGCCAAAACCGATTCTTAGAACGGACGTACTGGAAATGAAAGATTTAAAAGAAGGAATGATATTGAAAGGAACGGTGCGAAACGTCATTGATTTCGGCGTGTTTGTGGATATCGGAGTTCATCAGGACGGTCTCGTACATATTTCCCAGATTACAGACCGTTATATCAAACATCCCCTTGAGGCAGTGAGCGTCGGAGACGTTGTGGATGTAAAGGTGATGAGCGTGGATATGAAAAAGAAGAGGATACAGCTTACGATGAGAGGAATTTCCTGAAAAACGAAAAAAGAAAGAAGAAAAAAGATTTGAGAAGACAGCGGGAGGTATAGGAATGGCAAAATACAGACATATTGTCTTTGACGTGGACGGAACACTGATCGATACGAGAGACTGCATATTATATTCATTGCAGGAGATGCTCATGACGGTAAAAGGAGAGCGGTACGAGATAGAAGATCTGAAGTTTGTGCTGGCTAATACATCTGTGAAAAATATGCATCTTCTCGGGGTGGAAGAAGAAAAAATCCCGGGCGCAGTCGAAATGTGGGTGGCAAATGAAGAGAAGAACATCGATATGATCCGCATTTTTGACGGAATAGAAGAACTTCTGGAAAAACTGGAGAAAAAAGGAAGTACGCTTGGTGTCGTAACATCAAGAACACGCGAGGAACTGGAGCTTGTTCTTGATCAGCTTCCGATACGAAAATATTTTTCGATATGCATATGTGCCGATGACACGAAAGAGCATAAACCGTCGGCACAGCCGCTGCTGAAATATATGGAACTGTCAGGAGCGCGGAAAGAAGAAACCGTCTATATCGGAGACAGCGCTTCAGATAAGATCGGAAGAGCGTCGTGTAGGGAAAGAGTGTAGATCT
>OOAF01001685.1_pt1 | contig 16590 bp, 8 predicted proteins | sample 1671251 | NCBI WGS metagenome assembly OOAF01 (sample SAMN06348137, study PRJEB24527) | human gut metagenome | biome: human gut; feature: ankylosing spondylitis patient; material: feces | host: Homo sapiens | place: China | collected 2015-10 | reverse complement strand
ATCGGACGTCAGCTCGGCAGCGGCGGCAAGGCCGTCGGCGAACGGCTGGCCGAGCGTTTCGGCATCCCCGTCTACGACAAGCGGCTCATCAAGATGGCCGCCGAACACAGCGGCTTCGGCCAGGAATTCTTCGAAAAGGCCGACGAAAAGCCTGCCAAGGGGTTCTTCGCCACCCTGCTCGGCTATCTGCGCAGTCCGTTCGCGGGCGACGACGCGATCTACAACAACCCGCTGAGCCACGACGCGCTGTTCAAGATGCAGAGCGACGTAATCCGCCAGCTGGCCGAGCGCGAGTCGTGCATCTTCGTGGGCCGCTGCGCCGACTACATCCTGCGCGAACATCCCCGCTGCGTCAACATCTTCGTCTCGGCGTCGCGCGAGGACCGCATCGAACGGCTCGTGCGCACGCGCCGGCTGACTCCCGAAGCGGCCGAACAGCTCATGGATTCGACCGACGAAAAGCGCGCCGACTACTACAACTATTACAGCAACCGCACGTGGGGCGCCGCCGCGACCTACCACCTCTGCATCGACTCGTCGGTGCTCGGCATCGACGGCACGGCCGCCTTCGCCGAGGAGTTCATCCGCAAGAAACTGAACCTCGCCCGCAAGGATTGAACGCTCCCCGACCTACGACCTCCCCTTATCGAGAAAGCAGCCGTCCGACGATCGGACGGCTGCTTTTTCGGATTTCTCAGGGCCTATTCCCGTTCGATGCGCAAATCGTCGAACCACATCCGGCAGGAGTTCGATCCCGTCACGGCTCCCGTTCCGTCGAGCGACGTAGCGATCGTAAAGGTCGTCGCGCCCGTCGCGCCCGTCACACGAAGCGTATGGAGCGTATACTCCATATACCCTTTGGCATCGGCGCCCGTTTCGACAGGCGTACGATTCCGGAGCGTCTGCGTCTGCGTGCCGTCGTCGAAGGTTCCGTCGCCGTTGACGGTCACCACGACGGTCGTTCCCGCCCCCTGATTGGGAGCCGTCTCGAACTTGCCGGTAGCCAGATTGGGCTCATAATAAGGCGCGGCGTTGAACGACAGCACGACATTCGCCGGCGCATCGACGCCGAGCGACGCCAATGTCGGCGTAGTCAACTTGCCGATCGCGGAGGCGGAACCGAATTTCAACGCACCGCAGACGGGAAAGAGACCCGTATTGTCCGCCTTGTCGGCCGACCACGCATAATCCGACCAGTGCACCGCACGATACGAAGCGTGCTGCTTCGTGCCGAACGCATCCTCCATACATCCCATCGGATGGCAGACCGACACGGGCAACGCATCCTCGACCGACTCTTCGGTATAGTCGATCGAAGCCTGCGTCCCCTTGACCTTATGCGCCCATGCGTTATCGATCGACGACCCTCCGTAACGTGCATCCTCGAAATCCTTATACAGCAACACCTTGTCGCCGAGAACGGGTGCAGCGTCGGTCGTCACGGAGATGTCGGTCCACGCGGAGTCTTCGAAGCGCGCGGCATCGGTCGAAACGGCCTGTACGCGAATCGTATACGACGTCGCAGCCTTCAAACCTCCGAAAGCGAACCGGTTGTAGAGATAAGAGTAGATCGTTCCGTTCTTGCCTCCGTATTTGAAACTGTATTTGTCATACGACCGCAGCACCTTGTCGCCCTCCAACAGACGGATATTGAACGTCCGCCCCTGCGTTTCATAGGTGTCCACCGACTGCTCGAACTCGGCTACGATCATGCCGTGCGTCTTGCGGAACACCTTGATCCCGGGCGCGGGAAGCTCTTCGGAGAGCGTCTCGACCGTCATGCTGCCGTCGGCTACCAATTCGTTGACATCCAACGGCATCGTATAACGCACCCCCGCTTCATAACGTTTGGAGGCCCTGACCCGCAGCGTTGCCTTCTTCGAACCGGCATAGAGCGTCACGGTCATCGGGTCCCCTTCCTCGACGACGGGATTGACCAGCAGCCAGCCGGAGACCGGTTTTTCCAGCACGGGCTTGCCGGAAAACGAAAGCGTCGATTCCGCACTTGCCGACACCGGCGTAAGCGCCGCCTCCGGATCGGTCAGATCGGCAGTAAAATCACCCGACAGATCGCGGTTGTCCACCGCAAGAACGATCCGGTCGAGCGGCTGGCCGAACAACTCGCTACCCGTCAGATCATCGACCGTAAAAGCCAGCAGAGACAACTTGTTGCGAAGCGAAAAACGCTTCTGCGCGGCATCGTAGGAACCGATCTTGAAATCATTGGCGCCGATCGATGCCGCCGTACCGTTTTGTGTCTGTTCCGCGTCGACGGTCACGGCCAGCGTCGCGGTCGACGTTCCCGCGTCGGCCGAATAGGGATAATAGACGTACTGCGGGACAGCTCCCTTCGAGAGCGCCCCCTCGAAGCGTCCCACCGACTCTCCGGCTCCTTCCGAAAGCAGGAACGAAACGTTGGCATCGCCCTTGTCCGAAAATACGCCCAACCGATCCTGATTCTCCCACAGCACTTTCAGGCCGTCGTCGCCGAGTACCGTACGCGACCCCTGCTGCAACTCCGCCGTGAGCCGGACCGTCGTCTCCGGGCGCTGCAACTCCGAACTTCCGTCGTTCGTACAACCGGCCATCACTCCCGCAAGGGCCAGCAAACACATCATTTCACGTATCATTTCCTTATCTGTTTTTTTTTACGATTCATACTTTGATTTTATTTTCAGAAACCGTCGCCTCCGCTGCCGTAATCGCCGCCCGAAGCCGAGCCGCCCGGAGTGCCGCCCGTATCGAACCCGTCGCCGCCGTCGCCATAGGATCCCCCTCCGGCCGAACCGCCCGAGGAGGCGGAACCCTCCGTATCGAAACCGTCCCCGCCGTCGCCGTAATCGCCGCCCGAACCCGAGCCCGACGATCCTTCGCTCTGACCGCCGTCGTCGCGCACGATCATCAGATCATCGAACCACATGCGATAGTAGCCTTTCTGCGCAACGGTCGAGATGGAGACGCGGGTATGCGAATCGGCACCCTTGATCCGCACCGAATGCTCCGTCCACGAATAATGTCCGTTGCCCTGGGCATCGGTCTGATCGGGGGTGAGATTGGTGAGCGTCATCTCGGTCGAACCGTTCTCGAACGTACCTGCACCCGCCCAGATCGAGATATTGAAGGTCGCGCCGCAGAGAATATAGGGGGAAACCATCAGATTGCCCGTGGTCAGATTCGGTTCGGTGTAGGGACAAGCCTTGAACGAGACGACGATATCCGAAACTCCGCTCAGACCGTACTGCCCCAGCGCCGGCGTGGTCATACGGCCGTAGGCCGAACCGCTGCCGAACTTCACGGCCCCGCAGATCAGGAACAGTCCCGTATTCGACTTTCTGGCGATATCTTTTTCACCGATATCGCTCCAATCCCAGCCGCTCCAATATTTGCGACGATACTGTTCGGGCAGCTTGGCCGTATTGAAACTGTCCTCCATACAACGAATCGGGTAGACCACATAGAGTTCGATGCTCTCCTCGGCATCGTAATCCAGATCGAGCTGATTGCCCGACGGGTGCTGTCCCCACGCCACATCGATGGCGCTGCCGCCGAACCACGCCTCTTCGAAATCCTTGTAAAGCAGGCAACCGATCGGCAACTGCGGCCGCGGATCGGTCGTCGCCTCGCAGCAGACCCAATTCGAATCCCTGTATTGCTCGGAATCCGAAACATACTGCACATAGAATCTGTAATCGGTCGAGGGCTGCAATCCGCCGAACGCCTGCCGGTTGTAGACGTAAGAGAGGTTGTAGGTAGCGTTGCTGGCGTAATTCACCCGACTCTGCTGACGGACGACCACGCTGTCGCGGTCGACCAACACGAAATTGTAGCGGCGGCCGTAGGTCGTCGTATACGGATCCTTCATCCACTCGAAGACCAGCATCCCGTGCGTCTTGCGCAGCAGACGCACCTCGGGATCGGGCAGCAGCCCGACGGTCGTCGCCTCCAACTCGGCGGCCTCCGACGCTCTGTAAATCGTCCCTTCGGCAGGTACGGCACGCACCGAGAAACGATAGGTCGTACCCATCTCCAACCCCTCGACGGCGGCCGTCGTCAGCGGCGTCGACCCTTCGGCCACCCGCACGCCCTGTTTCGTATACAGTTCGTAATCGTAGCTCTTGGCGTTGCGCACGGCATCCCACGAGAAGGTGAGCGACCGTTCGGCGATCGCGCATTCGAGCCCCTCCGGCGCTGCCAGCTCCCCGCCCAGTTCGAGCAATTCGCCCTCGGCTTCCTCTCCCTCGACGAGTGCCGGATCGTCGATCCGCACGCCATCGGCCCCGGTCGAGAGCCGGAACCAGAGCTGCGTCACGTCTTCGGCAATGTAGAAAGCGGTCATCGGACAACTCCACCCTGCCTCCGGCGCGACCGCGAACGGCACGTCGATCCATTGCGTCGCATTGCGGCTGGCCTGCAACCGCACGCTTCCGGCCGCTTCGGCCGAAGGCAGATAGAGCCCCGTCGAGAAGCGCAGATCGAGCGCACCCTTCACATCGACCGGTCCCAGCGTAAAGAGTCCGCCCGCAGCCAGGACGATATTCCCGCCGCCGCTCGCACCTTCGTATCCCGTCGAAGGAGCGTCGGCGGCCACCGTCGCCCGTTCGGCCCCGTAGACCGTTTCGAGCGCACCGCAGCCCGCGACGCGGAAATCCTCGTAATCGGAGGGTGCAACGGCCTCGTCGGCACCGGCGCCGAACGAATCTTCATAGTAGCGCAAGCGGGAGCCGGCGCCCTCCTGACGCACCTCGACCTCTTGCGTCGTACCGTCGCCGCAGCCGATCCGCAGCACGGCCGTCCGGGCCGGGCCGTCGTTGGCCTCCACGCTCAACGTCACCGTACAGCTCCCCGAAGCAGCCGAAGGATCGGTCCGCACCCACGCGGCGGAGGACTCCGCAAACACGCGCCAGTAACCGTCGGACTCGACCTCGATCGACGGGATGCGGCCGTCGGCGGTCAGTCCGTTCTTTCCGACCTCGACCCTCGCGGCGCTGACCTGCAACAGGCTCACCGCATCGCCGCCGTCGGCACACCCCGCCAGCAAGGAGACAACTCCCCAAAGCGGGATGAGAATAGATAGAAATGGATTATTTTTCATCGTCTCTTCGCTTTATCAGTTCATATCCGCAGTAAACTCCTTGGGGCGGCGCATCGTCTCCTCGTAACGGCGGCCGAAACGGTCGGTCACCTCGACATGCAACGATGTGCGCGGCGACGAAGCCACGACACGGAACATGTGCGAGTGACGCAGCGACTCCCAGTCGTTGACCGGATCGAGCCCGTTCAGAATCCGCGCATAGTCCAGACAGATCGTATGCAACGGATCACGATGCCACACCCGTTCGACGGGCAACTCACGGCCGTTCTCCGTCACGCGGAGCGTCCACTGCGAATCCCAGTTCCAGACATTGATGAAGACCGTATTGTCGGCCACGTCGAAATAGTCGTCGCCCGCACCGTCGTCCGCACGCCGCGGCCATTGCGAGAGAATCTCGATCACGGCCGGCGTGTAGAATTCACGCACCTTGTTCATGTCGTAGGTGCGGAACTGCTTGTCGCGATCCTGACCGACACCCTTGTAGTACCAGTTCAGCTCGCGGCCATCGGCCTCGTAAACGGCGTAACCGGCCGGCGACCCGTCCTTGCAAACCCCGACGCCCGACAGTTTGCCGGCCCACCACCACGTCTCGCAGACGGCGGCGACATTGTGTTCGAAAATCGCTCCCCGCTCCATATTGGCATTGTAATGGGTATGTCCCGTCAGAAAGTGGACGTCCGAGAATCCTTCGAAACAATCGAACAACTCCTGCGTTTTCCCCGCGGGATTGAAACTCTCCCTATTCTCGAACGCCGCGTTGTAGTTGTTCATCGCCGGACAGTGCATCCCCACGACCACGGGCTGCGACTTGTCGCGCAAGGCCGCCAGATCGTCGCGCAGCCATGCCAGTTGCTGGTCGGTCACATAGGAGTGGTAGTTGCGTTTGCCCATCGAACCTTCGGTGCCGCCCGTATTGATGTAAACCGTGTTGTCGAGCATGACGTAGTGCACTTCGCCCACGTCGAACGAGTAATAGGTCGGACCCAACGCCTTGCGGTAGGCCGCTTCGGCGGCGAAATCACCGGCGAAATAGGGATCGTTGTCGTGGTTGCCCATCGTGTGGTAGATCGGCACGGGATACCCCTGCATCGTGGTGCGGTAGTTGCTCAGGCTGTAAAGATTGGAGTACCAGAACTCGTCCCACGTCATGTCGCCCAACACCATCAGATAGGTAGGCACGCTCTGTGCCGAAGCGAAGGCCGTCGTCTCGGCGATAAACCCCTCGGCGAACTGCCGGAGGTCGCCCGTCGCCGTGGGACGGTTGGCCAGATGAAGGTCGGCGGCCACGATCATCACATGGCGCGACTGATCGACGCGGCGCAACTCGAAATCGTGCTGCTCGCAGACATCCGCCGCCTCCGCGAGCGGCGCCCAGAAAGCCGGAGCGGTCGTGTCGGTGCTCTCGGCCTCGTAACCCGACGGCAACGAGACGAACACATACCCCTGCCGCTTGTCGGACGCGAGCCAATAGTAACCGTCGGCATCGGTCACGGCGGTCTCGAAACCATCCGACACGCGCACGCCGGCCACAGGTTCCAATCCGCAGTAGACGACGCCCTTGATCGTCGCCCCTTCGCGGTCGGGAATCCGTGTCGGATCGAGCGTTATGCGCAGGTTCACCCGCGCCAGACGTTGCGATGCCGCCCCTCGCACCAGTGTCAGGTCGTAACCGCCCGAAGCCATGCCGGCCGGAACGGTCGTGCAGGCAAAGCTCTCGGAGACTTGTGCAAGCGGACTTTCGAAGCTGCCGGTTCCGCTCTCGAAACGGACGACATCGCCTTCGGCGAACCCCGTTCCCAGCATCGTCAATGTCTGACCGGCGTGAACCGGCTGCGGCGACGCAATCCAGAACCCCGTAACCAAACGCCCGTCGTCGGACAGAGCCTCCTGCACGGGATCGTCCGTGCAGGCAACCGCGCCCAAGAGGACGAAGAGGCAGCAAAGGGCAATTTTATAACAGCGTTTCATAATCGGTTCTCATTGTTTAGTTGTTCGACTGTTTCACGGCGAGCGACACTTCGCACGCCGTTCCGGGAATGTAGAGCCGCACCGCGCCCTCGCGCGATGCACCCGTGTCGTTGACCGCGCAAACGACATTCAACCGGGTGGCGGTACGTTCGCCCAGCGAGAGCCATGCCTCGTCCTCCGGCGACACCTCGGCACGCCATTCGGCGTTGCAGGTCACCAACACATCGAACGAAGCAGCAGACGCCGCCACCTGTTTTTCGGTAAAATTCGTCGCAATCGCAGGCGCGGGCGCCTGCTGCCGCACTTCGAGCGTGCGCATCAGTTCGCCGCCGGCATAGATCTCCAAATGGTCGTAGCGCAACTCGGCACGGTCGTTCTCGTCGACGGTCACCGAGAAACGCCCGTCGAAATCGCCCTCGGCGGGCCACACGTCGATCCACTCGTCGCCGTAACGGCAACGAATCGACCATTCGGGGACATTCGAGTAGAGCAGAAAGGTTTGCGAACCTCCTTCGGTCGTAAATTCGAGCGATTCGAGCGCCGGTTCGAACGTCAAACGCGCCCCTTCGGACGACTCGTCGTCGCAGGCGGACGTCAGCACGCAAAGGCCGGCGGCAAGGAGCAAATAGTGTATCGTCTTCATCGTTTCAAGGTTTTTGGGATTGTCGCGCCGCCTGCAAACTCCACCACACGGGCGTGCGCATGTTGTCGCCGCCGCCGGGCCACGACTCGGCCAGACGCGCGACTGCCTGTGCATAATTCACCGGGTTGGTCGTGGAGGTGTTGACCGGATATTCGAAACGCGTGGGCAGAATATGGTCGTTGCTCGTCGCCGACCCGATCGTCAGCTCCGGATATCCGGTGCGGCGATACTCGTTCCACGCCTCCATACCGCACCAGAACAGGGCGATGTATTTCTGTTCGATGATACAGCGCAACGTCCCGTCGTAGGCGACATTTTGCAGATAGGCCTCGATCACGCTTTCGGGCAACTCGGCGCCCGACGTATCGACGCCGTGCCAGTAACCGATCGAAGCGCGGATCGCCGCTTCGTAATACTCCTCGGCCCCGACGCCCGCAATCACGCCGCGCTGCGCGGCTTCCGCAAGCAGAAAAAGCACTTCGTCGTAGCGCATCACCGAAAAAGGCGACGTACTCTGCGCCAGCACCTCCCAGTTGAGATTGGCCACGTTCTCGGTCGTAGTCGTCTCGTCGACCGGTTCGCCGCTCGGATAGCCGCCCCATGCGTCGCCGCGGCGCACGAAATAGATCGACAGCCGCGGATCGCCGATGGCAGCCATGCGGTCTACGAACGATGCGGAGGCCCGACGGCCGTAGGTGGTGAAATTCTCGTAGGTGGTATTCTTGAAATAGTTGACGAAAGGCACGACGCCCGTATAGAAGAGCGTGGCATTATCGTCATTGCTCTCGAACAGCGGATAGAGCGTCGGCTGCGAAACGAGCGAACGGATACGTTCCGATATGCCCAACTCCCCGTCGCGGTTGATGCAGCGCATCAGCAGCCGCAGGTGCAGCGAATTGGTGAACCGCTTCCATCTGGCCATGTCGCCGCCGTAAAGCAGGTCGCGCGAAGGCGATTTGAGCGATTTCGAAACATCGTAGAGGCTGTTGGCCAACTCCAAATCCTCGTAGAGCCGTTCGTAAATCGACCGCTGCGTATCGAACAGCGGCTGGGCGAGGCCGTCGCGTCCCTGAAACGCCTCCGTAAAGGGGACGTCGCCGAAACCGTCGGTGCAGTGCGCCATGCAGAAGGCGCGCATCGTCAGCGCGATGGCCTGGCAGTTGACGTCGTTCTGTTCCAACGCCAGGCGATACATGTGGTCGGCCGTGGCCGCCCACTGGAACTGCGTGGCCCAGTGGTCGGAGGGAACGCCGTTCGAAATCACGTAACGATGGAAGGCATTGAGCGACGAACCCGACACCGTGTACTGGATCAGTTCTCCGTTGATGTACCACGTGCGGTGGAGCAGGCATTCGAACTCCTTGAACACCAGATTCTCCAACAGGCTTTCTGGGCCTATCTCCCACATTTCCATCTGATTGGGATTGGTGTTGTACTCCTCGAACGAAGCCGTACAGCCCATCCCCAGAAACGCCATGCAACACGCCGCATAGCATCTGAATCGTATCGTTTTCATCGCGTCAGAAGGTTAGTTTAAGATTGAATCCGTAAGTCCGCGTCATCGGATAGCCGCCGGTCTCGACACCCTTCGAGAGCGACCCGCCGGCCCACGACGCCACTTCCGGATCGTACTGCGGCCACTTCGTCCAACAGAAGAGGTTCGTGGCGAAGAAGCCCAGCTGAATGGACCGCACCACACGCAGCCGGCGGCAGATCTGTTCGGGAAAGCTGTAATCCAGCCGCAGTTCTTTGAGTTTCAGGAACGAAGTCGAGTAGACGTGCTGCTCGATGTTGTTGCGGTACTGCGCATAGAGGTTGTAATACTCGACGACATTCTGGGTCACCGTACGGTTCTTCGAATAGGTTCCGTCGGCATGGAGATTGACCCCGTCGGCGATCAGACCGTCGTAACGACCCGGCAGGGAATTTTCGAGTTTGCCCAGCGTCGAGAGCACGGCGCTCGTCACCGAATAGGCCCGTCCGCCCTGTTGCGCCGTGAAAGTCATCGCCAGCGACAGTCCCTTGTAACTGAGCCGCGTGTTCAGACCCGCCTTGTAGTTGGGATAGATGCTGCCCAGATCTTTGAGCGTCTCCGTCAGCACGGGATTTCCCGTTTCGGCATCGATGATCCTGGCTCCGGAGCAATCCACGAACTTCCCGGCCTCGTCGACGTAGAAACTTCCCTCGGGCGCCGTCTCGTAGCCGATTCCGTAAAGGCGTCCCAGCACACCGCCCGGATAGGCGTAGGTGAAGACCGTCGAACCGACCGTCAGCTTCGAATTGAGCTGCCACATCTCCACGCCCGGCGCCAACGCCACCAGCTTGTTCCAGTTCTTCGACCAGTTGAGACCGATGTCCCAGCGCCAGTTCTTCGTCTCGACGGGACGCAGATCGAGCGCCACCTCCACACCGCGGTTGTTGACCTCGCCCGCATTGATGAGTTTCGATGCCGCACCCGTGGCCCAGTCGGCGGGAACGGTGATGATCTGGTCGGTCGTCGTCGAATCGTAATACGCCACGTCGAGTCCGATGCGTCCGCCGAAGAGACGGGCTTCGATGCCGGTCTCCCAGCTCTCGATGTTCTCGGGTTTGATGTTGTAGTTCTGGATCGCGCTCGAAAGACGATAGCCTCCCTGGAAATCGCTGTTGCTGTAAATGGCCGTCAGCTGATAGGGGTCGGTATCGTTGCCCACATTGGCCCACGATCCGCGCAGTTTCAGCATGTCGACCCACGGTGCGCGTTCCCGAAAACCGAGCGCCTCGTCCAGCAGGAAGCTGACTCCCACCGAAGGATAGAAATAGGAGTTATTGCCCGGCGCCAGCGTACTCGACCAGTCGTTGCGTGCCGTCAGATCCAGAAACAGCATGTCGCGCCAACTGAGGTTCACATAACCGTAGAGGCTGTTCACCCCCTTTTCACGCCGCGTGTTGGACGACAGCAACCGTCCGTCGACATTGACCAGCAGAAAGACGTCGGGTTCTTGAAGATTCTCGGCCGTCTGCGTCACATTCTGGAATTTCTGATACATCCGGTTGCCGCCCAACGCCGCCGAAAGATGGAAATCGCCGAACGAGTCCTTGTAGTTGAACATGAAATCCGTGTTCATCTCGAAATTGCGCACCGTCTGCTCGCGGTACCACCCCTTGGTGTGCCCGATCGAATACTGCGGTTTGCGCTGCGTGCGAAAATCGTTGTTGAGATCCATGCCGCCGCGCAGCATGAGCGTCAGCTTTTCGCGCCAGATATTGACGTTCACCGAGACGCTGCCGTACACGCGGTCGCGATCCTGCGTGTTGAGCTGCTCGTAAACCATGAAATAGGGATTGTCGCTGCTGGGGTTGATCAGATTGCCCGATCCGGTCGTTCCTGCGGCATTCATGGCCGCGATACGCCCTTCGCTCCACTCGGCGTACATATCGTCGACGCTCACCGACGAAGGATTCCAGATCAGCGCATAGAGCGGCGAAGCCGTGCTGTAACCGGCCGAAGGAAGATTGTCGCTGTTCTTGCGATAGTAGTTGGCCTTACCGCTCACGGTAACGGCCTTGGAAATGCGGGTCGAGAAGGAGAAGCTGAGATTCTGGCTCTCGTAACCCGTATTGGGGACGATCCAGTCGTTGCGCATGTCCTTGAACGACACGCGGGCCGAATTGCCCTTGCCGTTGCCGCCCTCGATGGAGATCGAATTGGAATAGGTGACGCCCGTACGGAAGAATCCTTTGTACCAGTCCTGCGCCACCCACGGTTTGCGCGTATACTCGTCGGTATCCCAGTTGCGGGACGAGTAGATGTAGCGCATCTTCGAGGGATCGTAGCGCTCGCCGAAAGACGAACGGGCGTGATAGCGGGTGATCTTCTGCCCCGTGTCGCTCTTGTCGGCCGCCACGTTCCAGTAGGAGTATTCGGGCGGCGTGGTCACGCCGTCGATCTGCGCCGACTCATAGACGCCCGATCCGTACTCCTCCTGAAAATCGGGCCAGAAACCGGCCTGTTCGAGCGTGACATTCGAATTGAATGTCACGCGCAGCCCTCCGGATTTGAGTCCCGACTTGGTGGTGATGATGATCGCACCGTTGGCTGCGCGCGACCCGTAGAGCGCCGTGGCTGCGGGGCCCTTCAAGACCGATACCGACTCGATATCGTCGGGATTGAGATCCGAAGCGCCGTTGCCGTAATCGATCGTACTGACGGTGCTACCGTAGGAGCCGTTCTCGGTATTGGAGGTCATGCCGCTGTTGATCGGCACGCCGTCGACAACGAACAGCGCTTCGTTCTTGTCATAAGCCAACGACCCCTCGCCGCGCAGCGTCACGCGAATCGATCCGCCGGGACCGGCCGACGAAGTGTCGAAATTCAGACCCGCCACCTTCCCGGCCATCCCGTTGAGCCAGTTGTTCGTGACGGTGTTGTTGAGGTCTTCGGAGCCGACCGTCGAAACGGCGTAGCCCAGACTTTTTTCCTTGCGCGTCAGTCCGAGCGCCGTCACCACCACGGCGTCGACCTGCTGCGATTCGGAGAGCATCTCCACATCGAGGCGGGGGCGCGAACCGACCACCCGCTCCAACGGTTTATAACCCAGATAGGTAAACTGCAACGTGTCGGTCGAAGAGGGGACGCGGATCGAGTAACGTCCCTGCAAATCGGTGACGGCATGGTTTCGGAGCGACCCCTTCACCACCACCGCCACGCCGACCAACGGCACGGCGGCCTGACTGCCTTCACGACCGACAACGGTGCCTTCGACCATCCGGGACTGAGCCTTTGCGGCTTCCCCGGAAACTACGGCGAGCAACAGAGCCAGGGACAGGAGTCGTAGAATTCCCCCCCCCCTCTGCCTCATCGGTTTCAATGAGGTTAATTGTTCCATTTTAAGAAGTTTTAAGGTTAAAAAGAGGTGCAGACGAGGTGCATCTGCGCCTCTTTGCTCAGACTATCGCATGTAACGCAACGGCCGTTCGGGCAGCGCACGCAGGAAATAACCGAGAATCATGCCCGCCTGCCGGTCGGAAGCGGTGATGTAGCGGTGCTGTCCCGCCTTGTCGGGCGTGAAGAAGATGAAGCCCTGCTCGTCGACCGTAATGCGGCCGGGGATGCTGAGCGTGAGCGACGACGGCTCGTGCGGCAGGACGTAGTAGGTTGCGATCACGTCCCACGTAGGACGGTCGTAGGGCATCTCGTGATAGGCCTTGTAGGCTTCGACCATCGGATGATGCTCCGCCCAACCGAAATCTTCGGCGATGCTGCGGCCGGGATAGACCACCTGCTTGCCGATCTCGAAGGGCGTCAGCACGATCGGCGAGGGGCACTCTGCGAAGAACTTGCGCGCGGCCGGAATGTCGTTGATGACGTTGTACTCGGCGCGCTTCTTCACCCCGAAGCTGCCCGCCATGACCGAAAAATACTTCACCTTGCGCGCCACCAGTTCGCGGCCCGTGAGCGGCGACACCTCGTCGCCACCGCTGGCGAGCAGCGCCGCGAGATTGCCCGAAAAGCCCACCGAGACGACTACGACCGAATTGTCGGGCTCGGCCGCCAGCAGCCGGCGGTACATCGCCACCGGATCCTCCCAGCTGCCGGGCTTGCGGCTGCGCTTGAAGAGCGGTTTGCCGTCGGAGGCCTTCAATTCGCAGACGGGCGTCGTATAGTCCCGATCCTTGTTGTCCACCGCCCGGGGCGTGTAGGCGATCGGAATATCGGGATAGCCGTACCATGTATTCATCAGGTCGATGAACTCGAACGAGGTCGAACTGCGTTTGTTGAGACTCACGCCGATCAGACGGATATGGCCGGCGTCCATGCCCTTATAGAGCAGGTCGAGCGCCAGCGCATCGTCGATGTCGTTGCCCATGTCGGTCTCGAAAATGACGGGGACAGCCCCTTTCTCCGGCGCTGCGGCGCCGGCGCACCACGGCAGCAACAGCGCCGCGGCAAACAGAATCATAGAAATTCGCTTCATATACATTCAGGTTAGATCAGTTCAGGTTTCCCGTACGGCGTCTGCACCGCCGTTCCGCACAAAACGCGATGCAAGACAGCCGGATAAAAATCCTCCGCGACCGCCCGCCCTTCCGCATCGCACCGACCGAAAGCGCCTTCTTGCAGCCTTCACCGCCCGGCCGCCCTTCCGAGCGGGGCCGATTTCGTATCGGAGATTCGGATACCGAAGCCGGAGAGCTTGCACAATCGTTTGCGCAAATATATGAAAAAATCAGGCATTTTTCAAAATTTTATGCCGATTATTTTTCAAACGCGATCGGAGACCCAAACTACAATCCGCAAAAACACCTTGCGGGGCTCTTGGCGGGCAGTCCGTGTTCACCGTCGGCGAGAGGTCGGGCCGAGACGTCCGGAATCGGTCGGAGAGAGAAGCCGAAGCGGTTCCGCGAAGATCGGGCGTGCCCCGAAAACCGACAGGGGCGGGTGCATTCCCGCCCCTGTGTCCTATGCAAAACGTTTTCGCCAGGCCGAGCACGAGTCCCGAATCCGCCCGGACTACGCCGAAACGAGAAAACGACCGTCGCAGACCGATGATGTTATTCGGCGTCCGTCTCGTACCCGTCGCGTCCGGCGCCCCACATCAGCAGGAAGACCGCCATGCCGACGAGTGCCATGGCGATCATGGCGATGTAGGCGTGGTTCCAGCCGTAGTGCTGCGCCAGATAGCCCAGTCCGGCACCCGACACGATCGTCGAGGCGTAGCCGAACAAACCGGTGAAGCCGTTGGCCGTGGCGGCCGCCTTCTTGGTAGCCTGCTGCGCGGCGGCGATGCCGATGAGCGCCTGCGGCCCGTAGATGCAGAAACCGGCCATCATCAGGAAGAGGAACGTCAGCCACAGCGGCGCGCCGACGGGCAGCTGCCAGAAGAGGAAGATGAACAGCGCCGCACCCGCCATGCAGAAGACGCAGGTGCGTTGCGCGCGCCCGCCGAGGAACTTGTCGGTCGCCCAACCGGCCACCAGCATACCCACGATGCCGGCGATCTCGAACATCGCCACCAGCCAGCCGGCGTGGCTCATGCTGACCCCCTTGGACTGGCTCAGCAGCGTGGGACCCCAGTCGAGCACCGAGAAACGGACGATGTAGACGAAGAAGTTGGCGAAGGCCAGAATCCAGATCAGCGGATTGCCGAAGACCTTGCGGCGCAGGAAGGCCTTGTCGGCCGCCGACGGAGCGTCCCCGCTCTTTTTGCTCTCGGTGCCGGGCAGTTCGGGCAGTCCCACCGAAGTGGGCGTGTCGCGCAGCGAAATGAAAAGTCCGATCGCGCCGGCGAACGAAATGCCCGCCGGAATCCAGAAGCACCAGCGCCATGCGCCGACATGGGCGTCGCCCGTGCCCATGTGGCTCATGATGTAGCCGCAGAGGATGACGACCAGTCCCGCGCCGATCGAATGCGAGGTGTTCCACACCGACATCTTGGTGGCCAGCTCCTTGGGCGGAATCCAGTGGGTGAGCAGCCGCGCGCAGGGCGGGAAGCCCGTCCCCTGCAACATGCCGTTGACCACCCACATGACGCCCATGAAGAGGATCAGCGTATTGTTGAACTGCGAACCCGAACTCTCGCCCGTGATCCACTCGCTCACGTCGACGCCGAAACCGAAGGCGAAATTGGCCAGCGCGCAGAGCGCGAGTCCCGTGGCCATGAAGAAGCGTGCGTTGAGCCGGTCGGCCAGAATACCGTTGACGAAACGCGAAAGGCCGTAGACCAGCCCGTTGAGCGTAAGGAAAATACCCAGGCTGGTTTTCGAAATACCCAGGTCGGCTTCGAGCCCCGGCATGGCCAGCGAAAAGTTCTTGCGGACGAAATAGAAGAGCGCATAACCGATCATCGTGGCGATGAGCGTGCGCATCTGCCAGTACTTGAAGCGTTTCTGTACTTCAGGTGTAAAACTTTGCATGTCGTAAGTCAGGTTAGCGGTTTGCGAAGGCCCGGCGACCTGCCGGCTCCCCGCGGGTTTTGCGGTTACCCGAAAGGCAAAGGTAATCAATTCTTTCGATCTTGTCAACCCGAAGTGCAAGAAAAGAGAATCCCGGATTGGTTTCCGTTGTGTTTCGGAGTATTCCCGCTCCCGAACTCCCGCCATTCCGGCAGCGGAAGCCCCCCCCCGACAGCCCGCCGCGGGAAAAAAGGTGCGCAGCCCACCGAATATCCGGAACGAACGAAGCGCACATGCGCGCGCAGTAACAGAGAAAGGAGCAACAATTTCGGATTTCGCTTGACCGATTCCGAGAAAATCACTATTTTTGTTTGAATATATACCTAATGATACGATTATGACATTGGCCGAAAGACACGATTTCATCATGGATCTGCTGCAACAGCAGGGCTCGGTAAGCGTCGCCGCTCTGGCCGAACGGCTCAAAGTCTCGGAGGTGACGATCCGCAAGGATCTCACGCTGCTCGAAGAGAAGAAGATGCTCTACCGCGCCCACGGAAGCGCCATTCTGATCAATCCCTATATCAACGACCGTCCGGTCAACGAAAAGGAGAAACACAACGCCGCCGAGAAGCGTGCCATCGGCATCCGCGCCGCGTCGCTCGTCACGCCCGACGACTCGATCCTCATCGCGTCGGGAACCACGATGCTCTTCCTGGCCCGCGAGATCAAGGCGCAGGGGCGGCTGACGGTCATCACCTCGGCGGTCAACATCGTCCCGATCCTCGTGCGCGACCACAACGTCGACGTGGTGCAGCTGGGCGGCATGGTGCGCAACACCTCGGTTTCGGCCGTCGGGGTCTATGCCGAACGGATGCTGCAAGACTTCTCGTGCAGCAAACTCTACCTGGGCGTGGACGGTATCGACCTCGAATACGGGCTCTCGACGACCAACCTCATGGAGGCGGGCCTCAACCGCGCCATGATCCGCACCGCACAGAAAACGATCGTG
>OOAF01001680.1_pt1 | contig 16638 bp, 11 predicted proteins | sample 1671251 | NCBI WGS metagenome assembly OOAF01 (sample SAMN06348137, study PRJEB24527) | human gut metagenome | biome: human gut; feature: ankylosing spondylitis patient; material: feces | host: Homo sapiens | place: China | collected 2015-10 | reverse complement strand
AGCATAAATTCTGTGCATCGCGAAGCGTGTTGCTGGGAACGGAGTGAACAGTAACATTTATTTTGACTAAATGGATATGCTTTGTTACAATGATTGATAACGAGATTTTATCCAGAAAGGTTTTGAAAATATGAGCGAGAATAGCGAAGAAATTTTAAATGATACTGTTGTAGAAAATGATACCGTTGCAGAGAAGGATACTGCTGCAGAAAATGATTCAACAGCAGAATACGAAGTAGTCAGCATTCCGATTTCCGATGGTACAGAGCGGGACTTCGCAATCATGGATACCTTCGAAGTGGAAGGACAGAACTATATGGCCGTATCTCTGATAGAAGAGGATGAGATACAGGAAGGCGTTTACATTTATCGTTATCAGAACGCGGAAGATGGAGACGTAATTGTAGAGAAAATCACAGCACCTGCAGAATATAAAAAAGTATCAAAATTCTATGAGTGTATGTAAGTTCTCTGAATTTAACCGAATTATCAAATGGCGATTCGGTTATAAATAAACAGGATAATCCTGGTTTTTCAGATTTGATAATTAAGGAGGAAACGACAGATGGAAAAATCAACAGTTTATTTCACCGACTTTCGATGCCCGGTCGGCACAAGCCAGCTTGATAAGCTGAAAAAACTTTGTATTGCAGCCGGAATCAAAGACATTGATATGGATGGCAAATTCGTAGCAATCAAGATGCATTTCGGAGAACTTGGAAACATGGCTTTCCTGCGTCCGAACTATGCAAAAGTAGTTGCTGACCTTTGCAAGGAGCAGGGTGGACTTCCATTTCTCACAGACTGCAACACCCTTTATCCGGGAAGCCGTAAGAATGCACTGGAACACCTTGACTGCGCAAATATGAATGGCTTTAATACCATCACAACAGGATGCCAGATTATTATCGGTGATGGCCTTCGTGGTACAGACGAAGTAGAAGTACCGGTAGTAAACGGAGAATACTGCAAGACTGCACTCATTGGCCATGCAATCATGGATGCCGATATCTTTATCAGCTTAAGTCATTTCAAAGGTCACGAAGCAACAGGTTTTGGCGGTGCGCTGAAGAATATCGGAATGGGCTGCGGAAGCCGTGCCGGTAAGATGAAACAGCATGCCAGTGGAAAACCGGCAGTAAACGAAGAACTTTGCCGTGGCTGCCGTCGTTGTGCAAAGGAATGCGGAAGTGACGCGATTACATATCCAGACAAAAAAGCAGTCATCGATTATGACAAATGTAAAGGCTGCGGCCGTTGTATCGGAGCATGTAGTTTTGATGCTGTATACAATCCAAACAGCAGCGCAAACGAACTTTTGGATCGTAAGATGGCAGAGTATGCACAGGCTGTCTGTCATGGCCGTCCACACTTCCATGTAGCACTGGTTCAGGATATCAGTCCGAACTGCGACTGCCATGGAGAGAATGATGCACCGATCCTTCCGGATATCGGAATGTTCGCAAGCTTTGACCCGGTTGCTCTGGATCAGGCCTGCGCAGATGCCTGTCTGAAAGCGACACCAATCGAGAACAGCCAGCTTGGTGAACACCTTGCACAGCCTGACTGGCATTGCCATCACGACCATTTCAAAGATTCCAACCCGAATATTGAATGGCAGGCAACACTGGATCAGGCCGAGAAGATTGGACTGGGTACAAGACAGTATGAATTGAAAGTTGTAAAATAGGGAGACTCTCAAGATGAATATCTGCATTTATGGCGCAGCCAGCCCACAGCTGGATCAGATTTATTATGAGAAAACCGAAGAACTTGGCAGACTGATGGCCAGACGTGGACATGGACTGGTATTCGGAGGTGGCGAGACAGGACTTATGGGAGCTGCGGCCAGAGGTGTGGACGCAGAAGGCGGTTATCTCCTAGGAATTGCACCACGGTTCTTTGATGAACCGGGGATCCTGTATCAGCATTGTACGGAATTTATCATGACGGAGACGATGCGGGAGAGAAAACATCTCCTGGAAGAGAAGTCACAGGCGACAATTGTAGTTCCGGGAGGTATCGGAACTTACGAAGAATTTTTTGAAATTCTTACACTTAAGAGTCTGAACAGACTGGATCGCGCGATTGTTTTCTATAATATTAATGGCTACTATGATCTGATGAGACAGCTTCTGGAACATACTGCAAAAGAAAAGTTCATGGAACCGGCGATTTTGGATATGTGTAAATTTATGGACAAGCCGGAAGAAATTCTTGATTACATAGAGCAATATTTTGCAAAGAAATAATTTCGACGCGATAATCTTTCATTTCCCCTCGGAAGTACGAAAAAACGCTTCCGGGGGGTTTGTATTTCCAAAGTGAAGGGTAACTCACACGATATATTCAGGTGTTTACAGTAAATTCTCTCTCTGCTATACTATAAATCAAACGCCGGGTGCTGGCAAAAGGGATAAAGGTATTTACAAATTATAATGAAAAGGGGACAAAAAACTATGGAAAAAAGAAAAATTATTATGGACTGCGATCCTGGAATTGATGACGCTATCGCACTTGCTTACGCAGCAGCTCACCCGGAAGCATTTGAACTTCTGGCAGTGACAACCGTAGCCGGGAACCAGACCATTGACATCGTAACAAGAAATGCTCTGGACCTGTCAGCACTTTACAAATTAAATGTGCCGGTAGCTGCCGGAATGGTAGAACCAATCATCAGAGAACATCACACAGCATCTGAATTTCATGGAGAAAACGGACTTGGTGACTGCACGATTCCGAGAGCCGATGCAGAACCGGAAAAAGAGATGGCAGTCTTTTACATTAAGAGACTTCTCACCGAACTTCCGGAAGGAGAGAAAGTAACTCTAATCTGTACAGCACCGTTGACAAATATCGGTTTACTTCTTAAAATTTATCCGGAAGTAAAATCAAAAATCCAGGAGATCATTCTTATGGGTGGCGCAGTGGCAGGTGGAAATGTAACCGCATCCGCAGAGTTTAATATTTATGTAGATCCGGAAGCTGCAAAAATCGTATTTAAATCAGGCCTTCCAATTGTAATGTGCGGCCTGGACGTTACTGAGAAATGTGCCCTGACACGTTCCCAGATCCAGAAACTCAGCCAGTCTCAGAATAATCAGATTGCGAAGCTTTGTGGAGATATGGCGGGCTACAGCCTGGCAAACGGAAATAAATTCAGGGGACAGGTAAGTATCCATGATGCGGTTCCATATATGTATCTGACTCATCCGGAAATCTTCAAAGTCCAGAAAGTGCTACTGGACGTGGACTGCTCTGATGGTGAATCTGCAGGAAGAACCATCGCAGATTTCCGCTGGTGGATGCATGAAGAAGAGGAAGAGAACATCGCAGTTATGGATGCAGACGCTTCCAAATTCCAGGAATACCTCATAGAGGCAATCTATGAACTGGGAGAGAAAGTAAAATAGAATCATTACTGTTCACACTGCTTTGTGATCGGTAATCGCAGAATTTCATTGTAGCCTGCATCGAGGAACGTTACAACAGAATAGCAATAGCTATTGCAGAATTGTTTTTATAAAGAAATTTATTATAGAGAAACTCGTATAGAGGCAGGCAAAAAAAGGAATGGATAAATGAACTATATAGTTTTTGACTTGGAATGGAATCAGAATCCAGCGGGAAAGAAAACTCGCAACGACAAACTTCCATTCGAGATTATCGAGATCGGAGCTGTAAAAGTAAACAGCAAAAAAGAAATAACGGACAGTTTTCACAGGTTGATCAAACCACAGGTTTACAACTGGATCCATGACAGCATTCATGAGGTGATTCATGTGGATTATAAAGACCTTATGAGCGGTGTGCCGTTTGAACAGGCTGCCAGAGAATTTCTTGACTGGTGCGGAGAAGACTGGTATTTTTTTACCTGGGGAAATCAGGATGTGATGGAACTTCAGAGAAATATGAAGTTCTATGGAATACTTGACCTTCTGCCAGGACCGGTGACTTACTATGATGTGCAGAAACTGTTCAGCATCAGTTATGATGACGGTACGCGCAGATGTGCACTGGAGCATGCAATCGATGAGCTGAAAATAGAGAAGTCCCAGGGATTTCACAGAGCACTTGCGGATGCCTGGTATACCGCTGAGGTTTTAAAGAAGATAAATAACATCATAATCGTGAATCACCCGTCACTGGACGTATATCAGAATCCGAAGAAGAAAAAGGAAGAGATACACATTTCCTATCCGGATCATGACAAATACGTATCCAGAGAATTCAACACGAGAGAGCGTGTTATGAAAGACCGCGAAGTAACAAGTACCAGATGTCCGATCTGCCATCTTCCTGCGAAGCGGAAACTTCGCTGGTTTATGAACAATCCGAAGGTTTATTACAGCGTTTCTGTATGTGAGGAACACGGATTGGTAAAAGGAAAGATCCGTATCCGGAAAACAGAAGATGAGAAATATTTTGCAGTGAAAACATTGCGTTTCACAGATACAGAAGAAGCGGAGGAACTTCGTGAAAGAAAAGAAGTCCTCCGCCTCAGACGAAAACTAAAAAGAAGTGTTGAGAAGGAGGTCTGAAAGGATCTCCTTTTCATATTGTATTCCATATCCGACCATATGATCATTAAAATAATATTTGCTCTTGATACGTTTCGGTCCTACAGAATTATTAAGAAGCCACTGTTTCCTGACAAGCTGGCTCACATCTGTTCCTGTGGGAACTGTCACATACACATGTCTCATATAATAGAAAGAACAGAGATCTCCGCTATTTTTTAAGAGATGCTTCTCACATGGAAGAAACGTTTCCGGAACCGGATTCGTGTCTACATTCATATCTACTTTTTCAAAATTGTCAAAGCCATAGTCCAGCAGAGAGGTTGTATCCGGGAAAGCACCGTTTGTAGAATTTAGTACAACTGCGATCAGAATGGAATTGCCTCTCTTCGCATAAGTTACGAGGGTATTTCCGGCCACGTTTGTATAACCGGTCTTACCTCCGAGAACTCCGTCGTAAGCGTAGGACTGCCCGGACATCATTCTGTGGTGATTGAGAAGGTAACGGGTTTCTGACTGCTTGTTTGTCGGCGGAATCTCATAAGTCTGCGTAGTGACAAATTTACGAAACTCCGGATTATACCAGGCAGCTTTTGCAATCTTCATCATATCACTTGCAGTGGTGTAGTGAGTCTCATCCGGCAGGCCGTTTGGATTATTGAAATGTGTATTCTTACATCCAAGCTGTGCTGCCCTCTGATTCATCAGTTCCACAAACTTCTTAACAGAACCGCTTGTCTTTTCGGCAATGGCAAGAGCCATCTCATTGGCGGATTCCAGCATCAGCGCCATCAGCGCCTGCTCTACAGTAAAAACTTCGCCAGTTTCTGCGTAGATCGTGGAGCTTCCGGCCTCGATTCCGTAAGCCGCCTCCTGTGACATCGTGATCGTATCATTCATGTCGAGATTCTCACATGCCAGGAGTGCGGTCATGATCTTAGTGATACTGGCTGGATAGAGTCTGTCATCAGGATTCTTGGAATAAAGAACGGTATCAGTTACCGCATCCATTAATACAGCGGACTGTCCTTCAATACTTGGCCCGGCAGGCCATCCTTTGATGGAGTCAGTATCAGCAGCCTGGGAATAAGTCGCCGAGTGACCGGCTTCGGGAGTTGCAGTGGCACTCGCCTCAGCAGCATAAATAGCAGCCGGCTGAGTAACCAGCAGCCCGGCACAAAGCATTCCGGCAAGAGAACGCTTTATCATTGTATGAAATTTTCTCTTAAACATTTAAAATTACCCTTCATTAATAAATGCGCATAGAAAATTATTAACTATGCAGATTAGTTGTTCAGATATTGCTGTCCATGCGTTAATGAGAACGGAGAAAACAGTAACGCTTAGATAACTCCTGACGACGATTATATGCGATAAAAAAAGCAGCTATTTGTAGAATTGCTATGGTACAAGAGTATTTACAGCTGCGAAAAATCGACATACAGGATGATATTAAAGTCCAAAAAAATGTTAATCCAATACGTTTTGCAATATTCGGACAAAATATTCTACCTTATTATATCATTAATTACAATGGCTGTGTAAAATTTATATCCTTATATATTCTCACAAAGTTATCCTGTTACTGTTCACACACCACTATTCCGCGAGGTGTTTTGGCATGAATATGCCAAAATCCCGAGACATACAAGCCAAAATTCCATTGCCGCAGGCAATCTGGAATGAATTTTGGCAACGTTACTGCGAACGGAGTGAACAGTAACGTTATCCTGAGGTTAGCATAACCTTAAATAATCCAAAAAATACTTGACACAGGGAATTTCGTGACCTTATAATGAATCCGCATAGTGTTTTAAATATAAACCACAAAAACGTTGATGGAGACAGTAATTGCAGATGAACGCAGACAGCGAGTCAGGGAGGGTGTGAGCCTGATGGCAAGTAAATGCAGTGAAAATCACTCCGGAGTTGCAACTCTGAAGGCGATATGCAGATAGGAGCTGACGGAAATCCCCGTTAAAGGATTCATGTATCGGCAAAGATGCCCGTACAATGTAACAGGTGGTATAACGAACGTAAATAAACCTTCGTCCTTTTACATAAGGGACGATTTTTTTGTTTTATGGGATAAAGATGTGCACAAACGTCATTATCCTATAAAACAAAAATTTCAGGATTATTTTCGTTCTAAAACATGTTACTGTTCACTTCGTGCCCGGTAACAAGAATATACCAAAATAAAAACAGGAGGTAATTTACTGTGTACCAGAAAGTTGATACGAACTTAAATTTTGTAGACCGTGAGAAAAAAGTAGAAGAATTCTGGAAAGAAAACCATATCTTTGAGAAAAGTATGGAAAACAGAAAAGAAGGAGAAACCTATACTTTCTACGATGGACCGCCAACCGCCAACGGTAAACCGCACATCGGCCATGTGCTTACCCGTGTAATCAAGGATATGATTCCGAGATACCGTACAATGAAAGGCTACATGGTTCCACGTAAAGCAGGCTGGGATACCCATGGTCTTCCGGTAGAGCTGGAAGTAGAGAAGAAACTGGGACTGGATGGCAAAGAACAGATCGAAGAATACGGTATGGAGCCATTCATCAAACAGTGTAAAGAAAGTGTCTGGAAATACAAAGGAATGTGGGAGGATTTCTCCTCAACAGTTGGTTTCTGGGCTGATATGGAGCACCCATATGTAACTTACTATGACGACTATATCGAATCCGAGTGGTGGGCACTCAAAGAAATCTGGAACAAGAAGCTTCTGTACAAAGGATTCAAGATTGTTCCTTACTGTCCAAGATGTGGTACTCCGCTTTCCGCACAGGAAGTATCCCAGGGATACAAAACTGTCAAAGAGCGTTCCGCAGTTGTAAGATTCAAGGTTGTCGGCGAAGACGCATACTTCCTTGCATGGACAACAACACCATGGACACTTCCATCCAACGTTGCACTCTGCGTAAACCCGGATGAGACTTACTGCAAAGTAAAAGCAGCAGACGGATACACTTATTATATGGCAGAAGCACTTCTCGACAAAGTTCTTGGCAAACTTGCAAAAGAAGAAGGCGAGAAAGCATACGAAGTTCTGGAAACTTACAAAGGAACAGATCTCGAGTATAAAGGGTATGAGCCACTTTTTGCATGCGCAGGAGAGGCAGCAGCAAAACAGAAAAAGAAAGCTCATTTCGTAACATGTGACACATACGTTACTATGAGCGATGGTACAGGTATCGTTCATATCGCACCTGCATTTGGTGAAGACGACAGCAGAATCGGACGTAACTATGACCTTCCATTCGTACAGTTCGTAGACGGACAGGGTAATCTGACAAAAGAGACTCCATACGCTGGCGTTTTCGTAAAGAAAGCAGACCCGATGGTTCTCACAGACCTGGACAAAGAAGGCAAACTCTTCGATGCTCCGAAATTCGAGCATGAATATCCACACTGCTGGAGATGCGACACACCACTGATCTACTATGCAAGAGAATCCTGGTTCATCAAGATGACAGCAGTCAAAGATGACCTGATCAGAAACAACAACACCATCAACTGGATTCCGGAGAGCATCGGTAAAGGACGTTTCGGCGACTGGCTGGAGAACGTTCAGGACTGGGGTATCAGCCGTAACCGTTACTGGGGAACACCACTGAACATCTGGCAGTGCGAATGCGGACATATGCATTCCGTTGGAAGCCGTCAGGAATTATTTGAGATGAGCGGTGATGAGAGAGCCAAGACAGTAGAACTTCATCGTCCATACATTGATGAGATCACACTGAAGTGTCCGGAATGTGGTGGAGAAATGCACCGTGTACCGGAAGTTATCGACTGTTGGTTCGACTCAGGAGCAATGCCTTTCGCACAGCACCACTATCCATTTGAAAACAAAGAATTATTTGAGCAGCAGTTCCCTGCAAACTTTATCTCCGAGGCAGTAGACCAGACTCGTGGATGGTTCTACTCACTCCTTGCAGAATCCACACTGCTCTTCAACAAAGCACCATATAAGAACGTAATCGTTCTGGGACATGTCCAGGATGAGAACGGACAGAAGATGAGTAAGTCCAAAGGAAATGCAGTTGACCCGTTTGACGCACTGAACAAATACGGCGCAGATGCGATCCGCTGGTATTTCTACATCAACAGCGCACCATGGCTTCCAAACCGTTTCCATGGCAAAGCTGTTGTAGAAGGACAGCGTAAATTCATGAGCACACTCTGGAACACATACGCGTTCTTCGTATTATATGCAAACATCGACAACTTCGATCCAACTAAATACAATCTCGAATATGATCAGCTCCCTGTAATGGATAAATGGCTGCTCAGCAGATTAAACACAACTGTACAGGCAGTAGACAATGACCTGGCAAACTACAAGATTCCGGAAGCAGCAAGAGCACTCCAGGAATTCGTAGATGAGATGAGTAACTGGTATGTAAGAAGAAGCCGTGAACGTTTCTGGGCAAAAGGAATGGAGCAGGATAAGATCAATGCTTACATGACTCTGTACAACGCACTGGTAACAATCGCCAAGACAGCAGCTCCGATGATTCCGTTCATGACAGAAGATATGTATCAGAACCTTGTAAGAAGCGTAGACAAAGATGCTCCGGAAAGTATCCACCTCTGCGACTTCCCGACTGTAAACGAAGCATGGATCGACAAAGACCTCGAAGCAGACATGAAAGAGCTTCTCGAGATCGTAGTTCTCGGACGTGCATGCAGAAATACAGCAAACATCAAGAACCGTCAGCCGATCGGAACCATGTATGTAAAAGCTGAGAAGAAGATGGGCGAATTCTACACAGACATTATCGCAGACGAGCTGAATGTCAAAGAAGTAAAATTTGCAGATGACGTAGAATCCTTTATTTCCTACAGTTTCAAACCACAGCTTCGTACTGTAGGACCGAAATACGGCAAACTCCTCGGTGGAATCAAACAGGCTCTGACAGACATCGATGGAACAGCAGCAATGAAAGAACTCAGAGGCAATGGTGTTCTGAAACTGGATATCAACGGAAATGATGTTGAACTTACAGAAGAAGATCTTCTTATTGAAACAGCACAGACAGAGGGTTACGTATCCGAATCCGACGGCGAAACATCCGTAGTTCTCGATACAAACCTGACACCTGAACTGATCGAAGAAGGATTTGTACGTGAGATCATCAGCAAGATCCAGACCATGCGTAAAGAAGCAGGCTTCGAAGTTATGGATAAGATCAAAGTATATGCTCATGGAAACGACAAGATCCAGGAAGTCATGAAAGCACACGAAGATGAGATCAAATCTGAAGTACTTGCAGACGAAATGGTACTTGGCGAGACCGATGGTTATGTGAAAGAATGGAATATCAACAAAGAAACTGTAACCATGGGAGTAAAAAAATTGTCATAATTTTCGGCAAATATACAGATGACAGGCTGTCGAAAAAAGAGTATCATATTCTTTGACAGTCTGATTTCAAAGAAGAAATTGGAGGCAGAGCTACTTTGCCCCCAATTTCTCTGATAAAGGAAACGGAAAGATTATGACGAAATACCAGTTACTGTTTGCGGATCTTCCCTGCAATATTTTTTGCAGAGAACGAAACAGTAACGGAAACCAGATTACGGGAGGTATGAAATGACAAACGAAATGTTCAAGAAAGAGGCATTCAAGAAAAGCGTAAAAGACAACGTAAAATTCCTCTATCGAAAAACAATTGAAGAAGCTACACAGGAGCAGATTTTCCAGGCAGTAAGCTACACAGTAAAAGACGTTATTATCGATAACTGGCTTGAAACACAGAAAGCATACGACGAGCAGGATCCAAAAACTGTATACTACATGTCCATGGAATTCCTGATGGGACGTGCCCTTGGAAACAACCTGATCAACCTTTGCGCATATGGCGAAGTAAAAGAAGCCCTTGATGAACTGGGATTCGACCTCAACTGCATCGAAGATCAGGAACCGGACCCGGCACTTGGAAACGGTGGTCTGGGAAGACTTGCTGCATGCTTCCTTGATTCTCTCGCAACATTAAACTACTCTGCATATGGATGCGGAATCCGTTATCACTACGGAATGTTCAAACAGAAAATCGAAAACGGTTACCAGATTGAAGTACCGGACAACTGGTTAAAGAACGGCTACCCATTCGAACTTCGTCGTCCGGAATATGCCAAAGAAGTACACTTCGGCGGATATGTAAGAGTAGAATACGATCCTGAAAAAGGCGGAAATAAATTTATCCATGAAGGATATCAGGCAGTAAAAGCCATTCCTTATGATATGCCGATCACAGGTTATGACAACGATGTAGTAAACACACTTCGTATCTGGGATGCAGAACCGATTGTAGACTTCGAGCTGGATTCCTTTGACAAAGGTGATTACAAGAAAGCTGTAGAGCAGGAGAACCTTGCCCGCAACATCGTAGAAGTCCTTTACCCGAACGACAACCACTATGCAGGTAAAGAACTGAGACTGAAACAGCAGTACTTCTTCGTATCTGCAAGTTTACAGGCAGCAATCGATAAATATAAGAAGAAACACAGCGACATTAAGAAATTATATGAAAAAGTAACCTTCCAGATGAACGATACACATCCAACTGTAGCAGTAGCAGAGTTAATGCGTATCCTCATGGACGAAGAAGGACTTGGCTGGGATGAAGCATGGGAAGTAACAACCAAATCCGTTGCTTACACAAACCATACCATCATGTCCGAAGCACTTGAGAAATGGCCGATCGAGCTCTTCTCCAGACTGCTTCCACGTGTATACCAGATCATCGAAGAGATTAACCGTCGTTTCATTCTCGAAATCCAGGCAAAATATCCGGGAAACTACGAGAAGATCAAAAAGATGGCAATCATTTACGATGGACAGGTTAAGATGGCTCACCTTGCAATCGCAGCAGGCTACTCTGTAAACGGTGTTGCACGCCTTCATACAGAGATCCTGAAGAATCAGGAATTAAAAGACTTCTATGAATTGATGCCACAGAAATTCAACAACAAGACCAACGGTATCACTCAGAGACGTTTCCTGCTTCACGCAAATCCACTCCTTGCGGACTGGATCACAGAGCACATCGGACCGGACTGGATCACAGACCTTCCACAGTTAAAGAAACTGGCAGTTTACGCAGATGATGACAAAGCACTCCAGGAATTCATGAACATCAAGTTCAAGAACAAAGAGCGTCTTGCAAAATACATCCTCGAGCACAACGGCGTAGAAGTAGACCCGCACTCCATCTTCGATGTACAGGTTAAGAGACTTCACGAGTACAAACGTCAGCTCCTGAACATCCTGCATGTAATCTATCTGTACAATCAGATAAAGATGCATCCGGAAATGGAATTCTATCCAAGAACATTTATCTTCGGTGCCAAAGCATCAGCAGGTTACGCAACAGCCAAGAAGATCATCAAACTCATCAACTCCGTAGCAGATGTAGTAAACAACGACGCTTCCATCAACGGCAAGATCAAAGTTGTATTCATCGAAAACTACAGAGTATCAAACGCTGAGTGGATCTTCGCAGCAGCAGATGTATCCGAGCAGATTTCCACAGCAAGTAAAGAAGCATCCGGAACAGGTAACATGAAATTCATGCTCAACGGTGCTCCGACACTTGGAACCATGGACGGTGCTAACGTAGAGATCGTAGAAGAAGTTGGAGCAGAAAACGCATTCATCTTCGGTTTAAGCTCCGACGAAGTCATCAACTACGAAAACAACGGCGGATACGATCCAAACGTAATCTACAATACAGACGAAGAAATCCGTCAGGTACTGATGCAGCTTATCAACGGAACTTTCTCCAGCGATACAGAACTCTTCCGTGACCTGTACGATTCACTCCTCAACACAAAGAATACAGACAGAGCAGACCGCTACTTCATCCTCGCAGACTTCCGCTCCTACGCAGACGCACAGAAACGCGTAGAAGCAGCTTACAGAGATGAAAAAGGCTGGGCAAAGAAAGCACTTCTCAATACAGCATGCAGCGGTAAGTTTACATCAGACAGAACAATTCAGGAATATGTGGACGATATCTGGCATCTGGATAAGGTTATTGTTAGAAAGAAATAATATGCTTATTTAGAAGAATTGGATTCTATATTGCTTTATTTGCTTTATTATAGAAGAAAATGCTTCTATATAAGTCAGGAAAGCCTCTGGCGATACAGTTGTAAAATGTATAGGCAGAGGCTTTTTTATAAAAGAATGTAGAACAAATAGTTCTTTTGCGGAAAATGAAAAATTCAGAGATACAAAGAAAGGGGTTGATCAAGTTATGGGCGGAAAAGTATTGGAATTGGAAACGGATAAATTTATAAAGAAAATAAGAGATAAGTATAAAGATGAGCTAGAAGCAGAAGCAAAAGATGAGGTAAAAACAGAAGTAGCAATTCGTATGTTTAAGAGAGGTAATTGTAGTTTGGAAGAAATTGCGAACGATACACAGTTATCGTTGGAACAGATAAAAAAGATAAAAGAAGAACTGTAGTTGTAAAATGAATAAATGGCAGAGAATCAGATAAGGTTCTCTGCTATTTTTGGATGATAAGACAGATAATACATCATCTTGTGATATAGAAGAAAAACTCACCATATTTGTAACAAATTATAGAATTCAAACATGAAAAATCAAGGAAAATAAATGCTTTTGAAGTGCGTGAAATTTAAAAAAATCGTAAAATTCTTGAGCATTACCCTTGACAAAAACTGGCTAAAGCACTATTATTAACCATAACAGACAGATTATGTCTAGGAATCTTTACCCAAAAAGAAATAGTTATATTAAGGAAAGGGGAACTATAATCATGACAAAGATTAAAAACACAAAGAAGGGCATGGCAAAAAAGACATTAAGTATGTCACTTGTTGTTGCAATGCTTGCTACTTCTAATGTGCCGGTATGGGCTGCTGAGTTCAGCGATGGTACAGATGCTGCTGTAGCTACTGAAGCTCCGGCTGCTGAAACATTCTCTGATGAAGCAGATGCTGCTCCGGTTGTAGAAGATACAGATGCTACTGCAGCAGAAACTACAACAAACGGCACAGGATTTGATATTACAGCTACAGATTTTACAGGAATTACAAATAATGCCATTGTATGGGGAAATACAGTTTCTACTACTGTAACTGTAACAAAAAAAGCAGATAATACTGACACTGTAAATTATTATTATGTTTGGAAAGATAATGATGGACAGATTACTACTGAAACATCACTTCCTGCTAATGGACAGGTTAGCTATACCCCAGGTGTTGCACAGAGCGGAAAAAATATTACTCTTTTTGTATATGCAAAAAAAGGTGATACATTAGTATGGAGTTGGACATCTGATTCTTTCAAAGTACAGCCAAAACAGCTTAGTGATGTTATCAATATGGAAAATGATACTACTAAACTTAAGTTAAAAGATACATTCAAAAAAACTTATACTGGAAAAGCTATTGTACCAACTGTAGATGATATTGATTTTACAAATCTTGTAAACACTAAAGATGCTAATAATAATGCGATTTTCGCTGCATCTGATTTTGTTATCGGAAGTACTGAAGGTGATACTGTAAATGTTACAACCAAGGGCGTTAATGTATATCTTACAACAACAAAAGCTGGTTACGCAGGCAGCGTTGTAATTAATTATACAATTTCTCCTTTAACTTTAACAGCTGCAAATGTTTCTGATTACTTAGAAGCAACCTTTGTAACTACATCCAAACAATATACTGGAAAAAATATTACACTTAAAAATACAGATGTAAAAATTATAGATAAAAAGTCAGGTGTTGATCTTTCTTCTTATGTTAAGGGCGAAGATGTAATTTTTATTAGTGGAGCAAATTATATTAAAGCTGGAACTCAGTTTAATACTGGAAAAGCTGGAGATGCTGATTTAACATTCCCAATTGCAACACCAACTGAAAGCAAATATAAAAATTATACCATTACAAACGGACTTACACTTAAACCAACTAATAGTTTTTCTATTACAAAACGTGATTTAAGCACTGTAAATGTTTCTATTCCGGAACAGGCTTATCAGAATGGAGCAATTGTAACAGTTGCACCTTCAGTTGCAACATATACAGATAAAACAACTGGTGAAGTATTAGAATTAGCAGGTGATGTAGTGATTACATCTACTGCAACAACACAGGGAGTTCATGATGTAACAGTTTCTCCAGCTACAAATAATACAAACGTTGAGGGATCTACAACAGCAAAATTATCTGTTGCAGCAAGTTCTCTTTCAACAGCAAAATTTAGCGGTCAGTCTTATGCAGAGCAGGCTGAAGAATATACTGGCGAGCAGATTACTAAAGATTTAAGTAAGTTAGGTACTGTTAGCATCACAGATGTTAATGGAGCAACTACTGGAACACATAATCTTGTAAAAGATGTTGATTATAAAGTTGAATTTGGTAAAAACATTGATGCCGGTGTCGGAACCGTAACAATTGTAGGTCTTGGTAGCTATGTTGGAAGTACAAAAACTTATACTTTCACAATCAATCCAGCCGTTGTAGATACAAAAACTGTTACTGTAAGCAAATATGTAGAGAAAAAAGACACTACAACACCTTCCGATTATAAAGATGCAATGAGTCTTGTTGTTAAGGCAAAAAATGCCAACGGAAAAGAATTTGCTTTGACTGAAGGTACAGATTATGTAGTTGAAAAATATAAATTTACAACTAGCGCTGATGTTGATACAACAACTGGAGAAGTAGACGGTAAAGTAAAAGTTGTATTGAAAACGACTACTAAAAATGGTCATAAGTATCTGAAAAATACAAACTTCATTGTAAAAGATGGCGAAGATGCAGTTTATTCTTCTACAATTACAAAAACGACTTTAAAATCAGAAAATATCAAACTTAAAAAGACAGCGTATACTTATACAGGTGCTGCAATCAAACCAGATTTTGATGTAGTTGTAGACGGCAGAGTTATCAATCCAACACAATATAAGATTAAATCTCTGACAAACAACGTTAATGCTGGTACAGCAACAATGGTTATCACTGGTACAGACGATACATTTACATCTAAAACAGATGCTAGCGTTACATTTACTATTGAAGCTGCCGATGCTTCCAAACTTGTTGCGTCTGTAGGAAGCCAGACATACACCGGATACAGCATCCAGCCGCCAGTTACTGCAGCTACATTAAATAATGTTGCAATCAATGTAAAAGATAACTTTACAGTAACATATGGTGAAAATGTTGCGATGGGTGAAGGTACTATTACTTTGACACCAAAGAACGGAAACTTTACCGGAACAAAAACTATCACATTCAAGATTACAGGTCAGATGCTTAAAGGCGGTGACTTTAAATTCTATGATGCAAATGGTTTAACAACAGCACTTTCTCATACATATGATGGTGCCGCTTATACACCTGCAAAGACTGTATTTGATACTGCTGATACAGAAGTTAAAAAATATGATAATAACAACTGGGAATCTGTTGGTACTTTAACAGAGGGAACAGATTATGAAATCAAGTATGTAGATAATACATATGGTAAAAAAGATTCTTCTAATTCAAAACAGTATGGTATTGTTCTTGCAATTGCTAAAGGCACATATGGCGGAAATTATACAGATAGTACTACAGGTGTAACTAATGGTGTATATACAGACGCTGAAGGTAATAAAATTGAAAATGTTATCTACGCTGAAAGATTTGAAATTGGAACATTAACTATTAAAGATTCTAATATTTCAGTAGCTAACGGTGTATATGCCGGAGGACTTCCTGTTAAACCAGTTGTTGTTGTAAATGTTGGTGGAAAAACTCTTGTAGAAGGAACAGATTATGAACTTGAGTATGGCGCTAGTGATGATCGTACAAAAGTTACTACTACTAAATCCTTAACAGTAAAAGTTGTAGGAAAGAACGGCTACAGAACAGACGGAACTGTTTCTAAAAATTGGGGAATTGATAAATTCAACCTTGCAAATGCAGATGTAACCGTAGACGGTGACAAAGTTACTGTTAAATGTGGTCGTGTTGATGTTGAAACATCCGAATACACTGTAGAGCAGAAAGATGGTAAAGTTACTGTAACAGCTAAGAAAGACAGCAAGAACTATACTGGTTCTAAGACTATCG
>OOAF01001676.1_pt1 | contig 16715 bp, 14 predicted proteins | sample 1671251 | NCBI WGS metagenome assembly OOAF01 (sample SAMN06348137, study PRJEB24527) | human gut metagenome | biome: human gut; feature: ankylosing spondylitis patient; material: feces | host: Homo sapiens | place: China | collected 2015-10 | reverse complement strand
TTGTTTACGAAAATGCCTGCCGGAATGTAGATGATGCATACAACAGATTTTTTAAGGGGTTATCTGGATTCCCGAAATATGCTTCCAAGACGAAGCCGAACGGAAACAGTTTCACAACCAATTTCACAAACAACAATATTGAGCTGAAAATGATTGACGGCATCCCGTACGTCAAGCTTCCAAGAGTCGGATGTGTCAGATTTATCCTTCCAAAAGGAAAAACACTGACAGACATCCAGCCGCATGGAGTATCAATCAAAGCTGCAACGGTAAGCAAGGAATCAGACGGTTCATACCGTATTTCACTCAGAATGGAAAGCGTGATTGATAAGCCGGTATTTCCAACTGTTATCAACGCAAGGGAGATAATCTCTGTTGACCTTGGCCTGAAAGAATTTGGTGTTTTTGGAAATCTTGAAGAATCAATCCCCGTACCGAACCCGAGATGGATTAAAATTCACGCAAAGAGATTGCGGAGATTCCAGCAGAGCCTTTCAAGAAAACAATATGACCACAAAACGCATACCGGCTCAAAGAACTGGGAGAAAGCCAGGGCTAAGGTCGCCAAAGAACAGCGTAAGATTGCTGACCAGAGAAGGGATTTCCATCACAAACTCTCAAGAACAATTACAGATAACTGCGTTGCATTCATATGCGAAGACCTTGCAGTCAAGAATATGATGAAGAACCGCCATCTGTCAAAGTCAATCGCATCTGTTGGCTGGTCTCAGTTTTTAACGATGATACAATATAAAATGGAGCGTGCTGGTAAATATTTCAGAAAAATCAGCAGATGGTACCCATCATCACAGACCTGCGGCTGCTGCGGGTATAAAAATACAGATGTTAAGGATTTGAGCGTCAGAAAATGGATATGCCCGAAGTGCGGAACCTGGCATGACCGCGACATCAACGCTCAACAGAATATATATAAGATTGGAGCAAAGATGCTCCAGGACGAAGGGATACAAATTACCGGTCTCCCTGTAACAAACAAATCTGCAAACTGATTCTTCAGAAGTAACTGTTAACCCAGCAACGGGTAAAACCGGTCACATATAAACAAGCACTCCGGAAACGGAAATAACCAGATAACGAAGCAACGGTACCTCGGGGAAGCGTGGAAGCCGTGGTGAAAGTCCACTTAAAAAGCCTGCACCGTAGTAGGACTGTCAGCGTAAGGACACTGATAGAGAGTCTGAGTAAGACACGGCCGGAAGGCAATGCATCGGACAGATGAAGCAGGAAAGAAGATAGAATGGATGGCATAACCGGGTCGAAAGACTATAAAAGCCTGACGGACTATCGAAAGCTCGTGACTTCAGTCATGGGTTCTTCACGAGCTTGACAGAAGAACAGATTTTAACAGACTGTTTCTGGACAAGATGCTCAACAAGATGAACCTGATGGACGACAATGCAGATATCTTAGAATATCTTGATGTTGACGACAGCGACGACTATTATGATGATGACCGCGAAGAACATTTTGGCATCGTCAGCCTCGCATTAATGTTTGTTGTATTGGCTGCGATTACGGCAATTCCTTGCCTCGCAGACCTCATTTGAGTTTTTTTTGCAGCGGCTTCGCCGCTGCTTTTTCTTTGCTTATTTTTTACTTATATTTTTTTCTGCTTTTTGTTTTTTATCCGTATTTTTTTCTGGCATACTATATTTGTATCTAATAATTAAGAAAGGAGCTTGCGGATGAAATTTTCGCCAAACCCCCGCAGACGCTGTGGGATGGTGTTTAATTCAGGATTTATTTAGTAATATTTATTTTTCCATATTACTTATAAAAACCTAATTAAACAAAAAAAATAAAAAAATAATAGAAAGGCTTAATATAATGATTTTCTTGAAGATTTAGGGGTAAAGATTCCGGAAATTTTATACTGAACTTTTCTGTCTGTTTTATGAAAAACAGAATAACATGCACGTCAACGATGGCGTGAAAATATAACCGCGGATTTTATCTGCGGTTTTTTCTTGCATATTGCTATTGGGAATTTATTAAGAAAGGAGGGCAGGAAAGCTTAAAGCAGGCAACGTTACAAATTTGTTACAAAAATTTCAGAAAAGGAGGATTCCGTTTCTTTTCTTTCACCGCCTGCTTTAAGCAGTTTCAGTATACCGGCAAGCCAAATCATTCACATTATTCACAAAAAAACGAAACTATTACACTATTATACACTCTTTTTTTGTCGGTATGCAAAAAGACATGTGCCTCAATCACACATGTCTTTTTTTGCACCTCAAAACCACATATCATACAGCCCCTGCAGGATTTTAAGTTTTTCGTCAAGCCCTTTTTTCTGGCATTCTTCTATATCTTTTCTTAACTGCAGCTCTATCAGCCTCTCTTCTACTCTTTTGACATCTCCTTCTGACGCGGCTGCTGCATAAGCATATGCATACATTTTTCTTGTCCGGTGTTCGAAATCAAGCATGTAAATACGGTTTTTTCTGAAAAGCATATTAAGTTCTTCTGGTGTATCGCCTGCCTTCTCTTTATCTTTTGACATTTTTTTGACCTCCTTTTTTTTGTGTGTTTATTACAATATGCAGAAATTTTTTAACGCTGTTCCTATTTTGCGGATTTTTCTAACGGTTAGAAAGAAAAACAACCGGGATGAAATCTCCCGGCTGCATGTCTATTTAACTTTCACAATAAAGGCTCCGTCATCTTCATAAATTACATCACCAAGTTTTTTTACGTCTTCTTTTACTGCTGCTCCATATTTTTCAAGTTCTCTGGTTCCGAAGAAGATATACTCTATATCGTATTTTTTTATAATCTTCTTTACTTCTTCTGTATCAGTTGACGTGCTGTAAAGATAATCAATATCACTGATTCTTGCTGAGATACCGTCAAGGCTGTCTCGCCATAACCATTCATGGACCTTCCATCCGGCAGGTGTTGACATACCAGAAATAACTGATGCTCTTTCATATGCAGTATAGCTATCTCCCGGCGCTTCTGCAATAGCTCCGTCTATTTCATTATTCTCTGAATATTCCTTCAGCCACAGCAGAGCTTCTTTTTCTTTGGAAAAATCCTCTTCATCAAGATAAACCAATGCACTGGTGCCCTTTCGTGTTGAAGCATCCGTCCATGTTCCGAACCAGGAATTCGCGGCATTGAAGAAGTAACCAAACATCAGGACATTTAATGAAACAAGTATCCATGTAATTACTTTAACTGCTTTTTTCTTATTTTCTGATAATACATAGAGCATATATCCGCAGCAAACACTAAACATTATAAATGACTGATATGTAAGCTTAAACATTGTATTTGCCCTGGCATGTGTTGCTTCATAAATATCAATTACATATACCAGTTCAGGAATGATGACAAGCCCTATTGCGCTGCATCCTAATATAAAAGCAAATATATTTGCTGGCAGGATTTCACACCGTGCTGTCTTAAACCCTTCTTTCTTGCTGTCTGAAACTATCTTCGCAATAAAGACACAGGAAAAAACAATTACCATAAATACCGGAATACCCCAAAGGATACACAGCTGATAAAATGCTGAATGATGTTCTGCGATGCCTACTCCTTTAAATACACTCTGGAAATTCATTGTGAAAGGCATTACGGCAATCACCCCAACCACTACGACCATAACGGTCTGTAAAGCGGAATATACGATTATCTTTTTCCACTTCTCTTCTGAAATGATATTGGATGCGAAAATAGTTAATGCGATTACTACAATATATATAATAAAATCCCAATAGTTAGTCCAGTTAAACAACCCCCATACAATACCAATCACAAACAGTTGAGGAAATTTCCATAACGTTTTTACTGTAACACTGTTCTCTTTTCTCAGTTTCAGAAAGCTGTACAGTAATGCGATAACAAGCACTACAAACATAATATTTATCATATGAGCATGGAGGTCACCAAGAACGAAGGAATAACATGGAAATTCATGTATCGTCTGGTCGTTTTTTACTTCCGGGTTATAACCGATATATCTTGTTGCATCTGGGAACCAATATCCGGACGGCTCACCACTTACATTAAACAAAGGCTTTATGATTCCGTATACGATATAATGAGCATTGCCAGCAAAAACTGCCACACAAGCTGATAAAGCAGCAAAGAAATTGATTTTATAATTCCTCTTATTACTATACGCATTACCTGATGCTGCCGTTGCCGGTATCATTGCCTTTCTGTCTGTAAGCATCTGTTCAACTAATGCAAACACACCCATAAACATAAGGGCTGGAATCACGGCACGCATCATATTATACGAATACTCTGCTTTTGAGATACCGCCAATCATTGTTTTTGCAATAAATGCCGCATAATACTGTCCGCCGTAATAGTAATTGATAGGCTTTCCGGCAAACCATACATCATCGGGAGGAAGTTTTGACGAAACCAGCATTTTCTGCAAAAAGCCATAGTCCATAAACTTTTCTGTTCCATAAGCTGACGGGTTAAAACCAATCAGATATACCCAAAATAAGAAGATGATATAAAAGATGATTTCATATTTTGCATACTTTTTAAGCCCATCAGTGACCATTTTAAAGCATATCTTCTGCCCTTTATTTGCTGCTTTGTATATCGCAACATTAAAAACGGCGTATGCAATAAGAACACCGATTCCGGTCATATTTGTAAACGGAACCTTAAAAACTACACCAAGCACCCACATCACAAACCCAGGAAGCACGATGCCAAGCGTTTTTCCGAAAGGCAGCAGGCTTTGGCATTGCTTAAATAATACCTGAGATAAAGGTATTGACATTACCGTCATAAGCAATAAATATATCTCCCACTGCAGGAATATTGTACCATCATTTTTCCCCAGCATCATGTACGGCAGGCTGACCGCGGCAAGTACGCATGCTGCAAAAATCAGTATGACTTTTATAAACTCCTCTTTTGTAATCGTGGCAGATGTTGCTTTTTTTGAAATTTTGTTTGACATTTTTTTTGCTCTCCTTTTGTATTTTTCTATTTCTATTATGCCGAATTTTTTAAAAAAACGCAATTTTTTGCGAAAAACCAAACAGCAAATCAGCCCCACGCCAAGCAAAACCTGGTACGGGGCTGATTCTTAGGAGGGCTCATAGATGCATATATTATCATCTGATTTCTCAGACATATACAATATGCTAAATATTTTAAAAAAATAACGTTTTTACCATTGTTTTTTTTATTTTTTTTAGACTGTTTTGTATATCCTTACGCTTCCGTCCTCAAATACGCAGTCGTAAAGCTGTTTGATAACCTTATCACTACACGGATTATCTTCATAAGTCATACCATCAGTATAAACAATATATGTAATACCCTCACATTTTACAAGGTTCTCAATTTCTTCTTTATTATCAGAGCCATAAATTGTAATCGCATTATGGGCTCTTGTTTCAGTATCATATCCGGCAGACCAGGCATAATATGGCCAGCCGTTGTAGAGCATAATCCCAGCAAAGGTGGTCTCACTCATTGAATCTTCACCTGTCAGCACCAGGTCGGTCTCTTTTATATTGTCTTTCAGCCATCCTGTCAGCTTACTGTCAAGGTCAATACCAACAGCGTTCTTATCGGAATTATAAATGGTCAATAAATCATAAGCCCCAGTAACGGTAAGCAGAGAAATTAAAATTACAGCAATGCATTTTGTCAATATTCCGCGCCAGTCCTTCCAAAGCCTTACAATTGCATACGCAAAGAAGATATTCAAAAAGATTGTCGCAATAATAATGTATTTATGATTGACCGCAATATCTGGTGTCATAGATACAGTAAAAGCAAAAATTACCGGAAGAGTGAATGAAAAAATCATAGCCTTAAAGCACGGTCTTAAGACCAGCATCAGAACCACAACCCCGATAAAATAAATACCGGCAAGTTTTATAAGGTATGTGATAACACCAGGCATTGTCAGTTCATCAGCCAAAAATCCAAACTGGTAAGTCACGCCTATACTCTGCCCGACGCTCTTATCCATAAAGAAATTTGTCTGAATAAATGTCAGAATCAAAGTTATCACTGCTGTCACGGCATAATCAAGCTTATGGTCAGACCAAACCGCAAAGCCAAACAGAATCAGAAGTGTTGCCACTACTACTGCCCCATTCCAGAATGACAATGCCCCAAGCATAAGACCAACTACTGCTGCCGTTTTCCAACTGGGGGAAATTGTCCAGGCATCTTTTGATGCTACAATATGCTTGCCGACTATCATACATCCGGATTTCAAACGTGAGAGTCGTCCCTCACCGTTTACTTCTATATCATCAAGCCATTCAAGACGGTCTATGAAATACATGATTGCGATTGCCGCAATTAAAAGCCCGAAGCCAAGATGCCTCTGATTTAAAAATACATTGTAATTCCAGAGCCCCCAGTCCTCATGATTCGTATACCCAATAAACTGTGAATTATTAAAAAAATCAGACCATCTGCCGTCAGCAAGGGCGTTTACAATTTTATCAATGGCTGCAAAGCTGCTTCGGCAGAAGAACATGAAAACCGTAATTACGCCGGCTGCAGCATATCCGGTTACCTTTTTTGCAATAAAATACAAAAGTACCAGGAAGCTCCAAAGTGAAGTGGCAGAAATCCAGTTGAAAGCCCAGTCAATCCTAAGCCCTAAATATTCAAGGTTTCCGGCCAGAAATTGAAACATGAAATGATATTTTACATCTGCTCCTCCGTAATGCGGATACTGTGTCGGAAAGTTATCATGCAACGAAAACGACCGAATCATCGCTGTATGAGGTGCAAAATCGCTGAAAATAGTGACACCTGATTTTATCAGCTCTTTTCCGTTTTCTGTTGTTACATGGAACACATAAAACATCGTCCATAAAATAAACACAAAAAGTACGATAAAAAATGCAGATTCCTTTTTGGTAGTATTCAAAGACGTTTTTGTTTTATCTTTTGCGATAAGCAGGAATGCAATCAGCAGCATAATTGCAATTGAAGCGATATTTCCGTACACTTTAGGATGTGTCAACCCAAGTACTACTTTTGAAAAGTATGATACGATATATACAATCCATCCGGATATCAGATAACCAATGCCAATGCCTGCTGCGATTCGCCCCCAGATATTTACTTTCATACGTTTTGTAATCCATCCGGACATCAGATAACCACTGCCAATACCTGCTGCGATTTGCCCACAGATATTTACTTTCATACGTTTTGTGATTTCAAAGCCACACAAAAAGCTGACAACTAAAAATGCAATAGCGGGCATTTATTTATCCCCCTTTCTGTAATGCGGCAAAATATCGGTATGCTTATTGATATGTTTTTCGCGAAGCTTATCTACAGTATCAGAGATATCTATTTCATGCCGCTTGTCGTCGGCCATTATCCATGTCAGTTTTCTCGGCGTCATTTCGTCTTTTATAGAAATCACCGATTCTTCATATGTGATATCGCTCATTGACCAACCGTCTTTAAATGACTGATTATATTCATAACATTCTTTACAGTAAGGAATATACCAGCCACCATAATTTATCATCGGCGTGTCCATCTTTCCACATCTGGCGCATACATGTCTTGAAATCTCACTGTATTTATCTATAATGTCGTCTGCTTTACATTCTTTCGGAGTACCGGCTAAACACAGCCTTAATTCACCAAACTTCTCTTTTGCCATCACGACAAAGGCGCTGTTCAGGCATCCGCATCTAATCAATTCAGTCCGAAGTTCTTCACACAGTTCATGCCCAAACCTGTTCACCCAGCCATCAGGGATATCACGGCTTTCAAGGCTTAAAATCGGCGGAGTATTTTTTATCTCTTTTTTTGTCATTTTCATTCCTGTATACCAATGCCTGACCGGCACAAGGAACGGGTACCGCCTTCGCATATATTTCCATTGCTGTTTCTGCATAACAGACTGCTTGTTTATTTTTCGTTTTGTTTTTGCCATTATTTTTTCTCCTTTCAGGTTTTATATACAATATGCCGAAACTTTTGCAGAAGAGGTTATTTTTGCGGATTTTTCCGGGCAAAAAAATAAACCCTGCAAAAGGCAAGGTTTATTTTCTTAAAATTACTCAGCGTCTGCTGCTACATCCACATCTACGTTTTCAGCATCTTCGTCAGCGATGGAAACGTCGCCTAAGCTTTCAGCGTCAGCATCGGCATCTTCATCTTCTGTTGTGGCTTCTGTGTCATTACTTGCATCAGCTTCCTCAGCAGCTTTCTTTGCTGCGTCAAGGTCTTCCTCAGAGCTCTTGTCTGCCAGAACCTGGATTGCTTTTGTTGAGAATGTCAGATAATCATTCTGAACATCAACAGCGCATGTAACTGCAAGCTGTCCGTCTTCTGTCAGCTGCAGCTCAAGCTTAGAGTTGTTGCCTGCGGTCAGTTCTTTAACTTTGGATTCAAGTTCATCAGTATCTAAGAGACTGTCACCGAGAGCTTCTTCTTCTGGGTCTTTCAGCTTGTTTGCAAAATCCTTGTCCATAGCAATTACATATTTTCCATCTTCAAAAGCCATTTCAAAGCCAGGGATATCTGTTGACTGACCATATTCTGATGCAGCATAAATATCAAGCTTGCCATCTTTGATTGTAAGGAAGGAAGAATCCATTCCATAGTCATCAGCATTCAGGGCTTCACCGAATACTCTTAAGCCTGATAATTTCCATACTCCGTCAAAGTCTGCTTCTGCGGCGTCGTCTTTCATGACGATATCCTTTGCCGGCTCTTCTGCCTCTTCTTCGGAAGCATCAGCATCTTCTTCTGTTTCAGCTTCTGCGTCAGCTTCTTCTGCTGTCTCATCAGCAGCTTCATCAGCTGTCTCTTCGGTTGCTTCAGTTGTTGCCTCCTCTGTTTCTGCAGCTTCTGCAGCGAATACATTTGCTGCTGGCATTACTGCTGTGCCAAACATAGATGCAGCCAGAACGACTGCGGCGATTTTATTTTTCATGATTTTTTTACCTCTTTTTTATAATATTTTTTTGCTGATTTTCTATCAGCAATATTAATATGCTAAATAATTTAAAAAAAAGAAAAAAAATTGAGATATTTTTTTGTATTTTTTTAAGTACATACGAAACTGCGAGCATATGCTGATTTTCAGCCAATATTTGTTCTGAAGCAAAAAAAAGCCGCCCACAAGTATTTGTAGGCAGCAGAGGAAAACTAGTCAACAGACACATACTGACAGCTGTACGGTTTGATATCGTCAAGCTTAACCTTCATTGACGCTATATTCGCCGGTTCACGGTTAATCATGATATCATCAATAATAATTGATTTCTTCTTGATTTTCTTAATCCTGCCGATATACTTATCACCGGTTTTTTCCATCTCGAAGGCGATATCCTCATCTTCGTAAAAAACTTTATCATTGTCAGTATGTAATGTTTTTTCGATTTTAACTTTTACTTCCATAATTTTTGCTTCCTTTCTTATTTGTATATTTGTTTATTACATTTTTAATATGTCGAATTTCGATGCGACCAAAAAAGCAGCCGGCTAAAAGCCGGCTGCAATAAAATCAGTCATCATCTTTGTATCTTCCAAGAATTTCAAGAAGTTCAAGAAACAGGTTAATGATATCAAGGTAGATATCAAGAGCGCTGTCTATCGCATTATCCAATGTCAACGTATATCGCTGCGAACGCCATACATCATAAGCGATATATAAGCTAAAGATTACGGCACCAATCCATGCAGCAGCAATGCTGTACATTCCAAAAATCAGCATCACCAATCGGGCAAGAATCAGCCCGATTAACGAAGCAAACAAAATGCCTCCTAATTTACTGCAAAATTGCGGGCATATGATTGCAAAAAGCGTCATCGCCGCAGTAATGCATAACGTAATCATAAACGCTTCTACTACTATTTCGGAATCCAGTCCTCCATATGCTTCAACAGCGATAGAAATAGACATACCGCAGGGCAGCACAACCAAGTTGTAGCCAATAAAACTGATAACCGGATTATGCGAAAGGCCTGACATAAGGCAGCCGATAATTGCACAGACCAGATACCCAATCAAAAAAGCTGTCGGATTTAACGCCGCTACTGCATCTGTAAAATACTTACAGATGATAAAGTTAGCTGCAATGCCATACAGCAGCAGGCCACACAATGCCGCATTGTATCCACGTCTTGTCATCATCATACCGTCATAAGACTGTAATCTTCGTTCTTTTCTTTCTTTACTTAGACTCATCATAATTAATGCACCTCTCTTTTTGTATATTTTTACATATACAATATGCAAAATATCGCAAGTAGCAGAACGCGCCCGCCACAGCTTCTTATACAAGCACCTTTTCGCCCGGTATCTATTTTAGCGTCAGCAAACAATACTATTCAGTATTAACCATTCTCTATTCATTGCTCTCTTTATCGTTTTCTTCATCCACAGATATCATCTCATATACCCTATCCCAATACTCCCTCTCATATCCAGATGCGAAATCACGCATCATATCCACATACATCTTCCATTCATCTGAAGCTGTTTTTAAATACTCTTTTACTTCTTCCGGATACAGAATCAATACAGCTCGGTGTTCAAGCAACGGCATCTCTTCTGCTGTCCTTGCTCCTTCGTTTTTTGCAACAAACTCCGCCCAGTCAGCGTCTGTGTAATCTTTAAAGTCAAGACTTTTCATCCGGGTTTTTCTATACCTCAGCCTTGCAAATTCCCTTCCGTCATCTGTAATATTAAGCACTATCTCATGGCCAATCTTTCCGGTCTTAACTAAACCATATTCCTGCAACTCATCGACAATATCAAGTATTTCTTCTGCCCTAATCAGGCCAAACTTGCCGGATTCAGGAATACTGTTTATCTTTTTATCTTTCTGCCGTAAATCCCTTGCCACGGCTTTTGCTGTTATTTTTCCATCATTTTTTCTGATTAATTTTAATACATATAACGCAAGCAGATTTCCATAAAGCGGGATGCCGTACAGCCGCTCTGTCTCATCAGCCTTGTGTTTTTTTACCTCTGCAGCATGACCGTCAATAGCCGCCTGCGTCCATTGTATGACTTTGCTTGCCCTGATATCTGCTTCTTTAAATATCTCTTCATGTGTGTCAATCCCATCATCAAACACGAGCTTTGCATCAAGAGTCCTTGCTACCGCATCAAGCTGAAATGTAAGATATGGAGAATAGCTGACAGATTCGTTTTTATTCAGTTCTTCGGCAACACGTATACACGCCTTCAGGTCATTCTTGTGCGCATTCGCAAAAGTAACAGCATTCTCAAATGATGCAGCCTTTTTCATAAGAATTACGCTGCCATCAGGGCTTACCGTAAACATAACATCGTAAATGTAAAATCTGACCATACCGCTTGCCGGGAGTATCATTGGTTTCTGCAGCTCTACAGGTTTTAATATATATCCGTTTTTCTGTATATGTCTTACAAACTTGAAAAACTCAGCATGCGGCATCAGTGAAATCAATGCCGTGTCAATTGCCAAAGCCTGATTATTTTTAATATAATTCAGCACGCTCGCACGCAGATTATATTCAACATCTTTATTAAGCCTGATTTCAAAGGCGTCGCTCTGTGTGACCCTCTCAATTCTCTCCCTGACCATATCGTCAGTCCAGTTTTGCGGGGGAATTTGCTTCGGCATTATTTCCCCTATTTTTTTATCCATTTTTGGCTGTACGACAATACGCATTCTGACTGAGCCGAGGCTGTCTTCAAACACAGGAAAAATATCAAACTTCATTTCGCCACAGTTTACCTTTTCAGACTCTTCGTCTATTACTTTCACCAATCTCATGCGTTTCTCTCTGTCCTGCACCGTCTCAAAAAGGCTTCTGTCAATCTCTTCCTTCCCCTGCTCTGCAATCTGCGCCATCTTTTCTCTTTGTTTTTCAACCTGTTTTTCATGTGCTGCTTTCTTTTTTGCATCCTTTTTTGCCAGCTTTTTTAAGTTTTTGTTTCGCAGGCTTGTTTTTATTTTCTTTGGCCGCGGCGGCATTGCAAGACGGCATCCTTTCGTTACGTAGAACACCGGCTGGTCTTCAAACATACAGACAAGATTCCCGGCCGAACTGCGAATATAATCACATTTATCCAAGTCAACGTCAAGTTTTTTGCCACTTTTTTTAATAAGATTCAGCATCATTTCTTTTTCCAGCCATGTAGCCGGTCGTGATTTTGGCATAAATATCAACCTCCTTTTACTTAATATGCGGGAAAAACAACAAATAAGTTTTTTATTGCGAAAAAATAAGAAAAGCGAGCCGAAGGCTCGCTTTTCTTATTCAACCACATCCACAACACCATACGAATTAGGAATCTCTTTCACAATCTCAGCTTCATCATCTCTTCTCACATCATACACCGGGCCGTATTTATCAAACTTTGTCAATTGATACTTGTGCACGCCATCCGTACATGGCGATACAATTACAAATTCTTTTAGTTCTTCATTCTCTGTCAGTTCGTTTCTTGCATACATTGATGCTGTCGTATTTTTTACAAGCTCATACAACGCAATTTTGCGTTTTTGTAATATTTCGAACCATTCTCTCGCTTTTTCATCGTCTTCAAACAATGTTTTTCCTGAAATATACGGCAGCTTTGGAACCTGTGGCAAATTTGTCATTGTTTTTGCCTCCTTTTTTATGGATTCTTGTGGATATTTTTACTATATATCAGTGTAGCAAAACTGGCAAATTTTTTGCGGATTTTTGCGAGCAAAAGACTCGTGGGTTCGGGCTTTTATATAAAATCCAATTTAGCATTTTTGTAATGGTAAACCTATCGGCAATCAAGTAAATAAAATTTCAAAAACAATAAGGAGGAAATTACAAATAATGAAAAAAGAATATGATGACATTGTAGCACACGCAAAGCCAAAGTGGGTCGAAGAAGGCCGCAAAGAAGGGCATGAAGAAGAACGCGAAGACAATATCAAGAAAACAATACCTGTAATTCTACAGTTTGGAGGAACCATTCAGGATGTAGCAAATATATTCGATACAACGCCTGAAGAAATCCAGAAAATATTAGATGTTGAGAACAATTAATCGCAAACAAAAAAACATAAAAAATAAAACAATTATCATATTTTAAGGGCAGCGTAAGCTGCCCTTTTTGCTGGCCTTGCCAGGCTCATCATTACCAAATCAGCTTAACGCTAACTTAAACGTAATCATCAAAATCTATATCATCCGGTTGGCTACATACCTTCTTTTTGGCGTTATCATCAAAACCTACACCCAAATCTTCAGCCTGCGCGTCTTTCTTCTTCATTTCATATACAAGCATCCTTCTGTCTCCATGCGACAACATATAGCTCTCGTGTATATTACCAATCTTCTTTGCATTCCCGATACATTCCGATACTATCTTCCAATACCATTTTTCACCGTAATCTTCGGCAATCTCCATCATTGTCAATGCATAGTCTTTCCATACGTCAGACCGGCAGACCAGAAATGCTCCAATCTCATTTGCTTCATCAAACGATAATACAATACATCTATGCTCCAGCAGCGGCAGATAATCAGATTCGGCGGTATCCTCTTTCATATTCATGCCGTTTGTTGCCCAGGCAAACCAATCAAAATCATTATATTCAGATATATCTTTTCGTAAAACGTCAACAACATTACCGCCTTTTATCCATCCATAATCACGGTAAATCATTTCAGCAAAAATCATATAGTCATCTGTGACAAGCAACTCAATATTCTTGGCTTTTGGCAGGAATGGCTCACCTTTTACAGCAAACATCTTCTTATGCTTTTTTACAAGCAGTCCGCAGGAGACCATGTCCTCAACGGCAGTTTCTATTTCTTTTTGTGAAAGCATAGGAACGACCACCTTATTTTGCACTTTATCAATCTCCTCCGAGATATTGTCTTCAATCCAAAGGTATTGTTCAGGCCATTCTTTGCCTTCTCTTTCGGCTATCATTTTCAAGATTACCAGATGAAGCATGCTGCCGTATATTTTTAATTTCCTAAATCTGTCCTCTATTCTTTTTCTCAGTTCAGCCTCAAACTTTTTATAATCGTCAGTCATAACGTCAACCCAGGCTTCAAGGGCGTCAAAATCAACGATATTTGACATATGCTTTTTGTACTGCTGCTTCTGAAATTTTAATACAGCATAAAATCCCGTTGTACTGACGTTCATTTTAAGACAGGCTCCGTCGCACTCAATCTTCTTTGCCAGTTCTATGCATCTTTTTAACGCAGCAGAATTCCTGTTTATAAATTCAACGATTTTTTTGTAATCTTCTTTTTTAGTGTATTTTACTTCTCCATTTTTTGGTAATTCAAAAATATTCTGATAAAACGTAAATTTCATGTTTCCGTCTTTATCAATCACCGCATCTGATATGTCATGCCGCACCGGGTTTATGTATGCTATAGAATAATTAAGCCAGAAATATCCCTTAAACGGCCAGTCAAAGAGGGCTGTAAAATCCAGGTCATCTACCACATCAGGGCTTGACTTTACCATTTCAATCACCTTGTCTGACAGCTCTTTTTTCTTGCCTGTTCCCAGTTCAATATCATAAGATGGCTTATTCAAAGCATTCAAGGCGCTTTTCTTTATTGTATCAATAGAAACGCCCTCATTGTATTCATGTGATATTGGCACAACCTTTCCAAGTGATTCATCTTTCAATATCGGCCGTATTGAAACAACCCTGACGATTTTATTTTTCTTTTGTTTTTTAATCGTCATTTTTAACTCTGCACCACTGAAGATAGATTTCTTTGGCAGGATTATACTTTTTTCAATACTTTTTATTTCTTCTTCGTATTTTTGAATTTTTGTCTTCTGAAGATTCTTCTCATCTACAGCTGGCTGTTTTTTCTTTTGTTTTTGCTGTGCTTTTTGATTTATAATCGACTGCGTTGATGGTTTCACCAACTGCATGTCATGTTCAGATTTTGTTGTTTTTTTTGCCATATTTTTCTCCCTTTCTGGAATTTGCCGGCCAGGCCGGTTTCTTTACATATACAATATGCTAAATTTTTAAACAAAAAATAACGGACACATATGCGTCCGTTATTGTATCGATGTTACAAATCAAAATCTTCTTCTGGTTTTTCCGGAACCCCACTGTTTTGATTTCCAAGCATTAATGACATCACGTCTTTTAAGCTTGACTTTGGCGGTTCTGGGATTTCCAGCTTTTTTGGCATTTCCTCTGATGCTGCCTGAGGCGTTGTGCTTTCTGCAGGCGCCGGAGAGGAATCGGCAGGAGTTTCTTTCAGGTTGTTTTTCACTTCAGCTTTCGGCCCGTTATCAAGAGATAAGTCTACCGGCTCTTTTGTGATAACAGGAAGCGGGTTTGCAGGCTTATCTGCTTTTGGCCCGCGTAAAGCTTCCTCGCTTTTCTGGATTTCCTTATCCAGCTCATCCTCAAGAGCCTGGACGGATTGATTTGCAGAACGTACAGGAGCTGCGGCTTCCGGATGCTCAAGAAGTTTTTCGATATCAGCATCACTAATCTCTACACATACCTGGCCGGCAGGTTTTACTGGCTGACGGTACTGTGTCTGCTGCTGCGGCTGCTGATATTCTCTCATCTGTCTTTCCGGGAACTTCAGCTGGAGGTCTGACGGCAATTCATTTTTCAATGATTTGTATATGTCAGCAATATCCATTTTGCCAGCTGTATATTCGCCGACGACTGCATCCATATCAACAGGTGCATATTCAGCACCGGTTTCACCACACAATACGGCGATTGAAGAAGGATTACTGCCGTATTTATTCATAGTCAGCAGGTCATATCCTTCTGCCTCAGCTAAAATTCCGATTACCTTTAAAAGCTCTTCTTTCTCTAATTTTTTCATAACACATAATTCCTTTCATTATATTTTTAAAGTTTATTTTGCTTCTTTTTTAATATGCTAGAAAAATTAACACACAAAAAAAATAAGGCGAAAGCCTTATTTCTTCTTGGCAAATACGAAAAATTTGCTAAATATGTAGTTTAGCACCAGTACCACGAACTGGGTTATAAATTTTCCAAGCATATCATTCATATTCATCTGTTCTACAAACAGCCAGACACCGCCAAGCTCTATCACCATAGTAAGGGCCCGGGCTCCAACAAACTTACCGAACGCCTGGAATTCTTCTTTCATATTTGACGGTTTTGCCTGGAATACGAAGCGTGAGTTTACAGCATATGCAAACAGTATCGCAAGGATAATTGAAATCAAATTTGCAATATTAATTTCCACATCCGCACGCCGCAGCAGATAGAAACTTGCAAGGTTAACAAGTGTAGTGCATCCTCCAAAAAATACATATCTGATAACCGAATTATTATAAATGGTTGTGATTAATTTTTTCACTTTTTTAAACCTCTCTTTCTCAGGATGTTAATATCATTACAATCGCATACAGGACACAGGCCAGACCTGCAATAATAGCCGTAACAATACCGAACAACAAGTATACAATGCCAACCCTGCCATTACACCACCAATCAGCAGTACTTTAAATCCGATTTTTTCCTGATTCATACTGCATACGAGTGTAATTCCTGCCAGTACAATTGTTATGCCAAGACACAATAATATTACAAAAACTTTATACGACATATTTCTACCTCCAATTTTTTCTTACATACAATATGCTATATTTTGGAAGAAACGTTGTATTTTTTTGCGATTTTTTTTACGGAAAGGCAGAGTTGGATGCTGCCGGATTTATCCGTGCAGAGGAAAACGACAAACGCGCC
>OOAF01001675.1_pt1 | contig 16725 bp, 17 predicted proteins | sample 1671251 | NCBI WGS metagenome assembly OOAF01 (sample SAMN06348137, study PRJEB24527) | human gut metagenome | biome: human gut; feature: ankylosing spondylitis patient; material: feces | host: Homo sapiens | place: China | collected 2015-10 | reverse complement strand
TAAACTACTTTGCCGCCATGCACTTCATATATTAAATTATTTCTGATTAAAAACAAGCGCCATATACGTTACATACAAAATTTATGTGTCAGATTTGTCAAAAGTTTTTCTGTAAATTAAATAATTTGTGACACACTTTTACCTTGAATTTATCTTTCAATAAATATATTCTATAGATAAATTATTAAATGAATTTTATATAACTGCACTTTAATTTTTATTTTATATGCAATATTTTTTCTGAGGTGATAAGATTATGCTTTTTAAAAACCCTGTTATTCCGGGATACAATCCCGACCCAAGCATCTGCCGCGTTGACGATGATTTTTATCTTGTTAATTCTACATTTGAATTTTTCCCCGGTGTACCAATATATCACAGCCGCAATCTTGTAAACTGGGAACTTACCGGATACTGCCTTAACAGACGTTCGCAGCTTGAACTTGAAGGCTGCCGAAATTCCGGTGGTATATATGCACCTACAATAAGGCACCACAAAGGAATGTTTTATATGATAACAACTAATGTTACCGATAAAGGAAACTTTGTTGTCCATACAGACAATATAAACAAAGAATGGTCCGACCCTGCATGGATTGACCAAGGTGGTATAGACCCATCACTTTTCTGGGATGATGATGACTGCTGTTATTACTGTTCAACCGGTAATCTTGACGGTGTAAGAGGTATTGTTGCATTTAAAATTAATCCAATGACAGGCGAAATTCTTTCCGACAAACACCTTATAAGCACTGGCTGCGGCGGTCAATGTGCAGAAGGTCCACATATCTATAAAAAAGACGGCTGGTATTACCTGATGATTGCGGAAGGCGGAACAGAATATGCTCACCGCGAAACAATACAGCGTTCAAAAAATGTATTCGGTCCTTATACACCATGTCCACACAATCCTATTATTTCTCATAAAGAGTATAAAAAATCCGAAATTCAGGCTACGGGACATGCTGACCTTGTTGAAGATGCAAACGGAAACTGGTGGCTTGTATTCCTCGGAATAAGACGCTTCAGCCATGCACTTCTTCACAATCTCGGTCGTGAAACCTTTCTTGCACCTGTCACATGGAATGAAGACGGATGGCCTGTTGTCGGATACAACGGAAATGGGACTATTGAACTTGTAATGGATGCACCTCTTCCGGGCATGAACGAGCCGGAGACAATTGCTAATACAATAACAGACGATGCAACAGGCAGGCCATTTTTACATGCAGACCATAGCGTCAATATTGACTTCCACCGCGATGCCATTGACAAACGCCTGCAGTTCACAAGAAATCCTGATATGTCTCATTATATTTATGACAGTAAAAACGGATGTCTCACGCTTAGAGGTACTGATATCACATTGAATGAACCAGGTAAATCCCCGACTGTTCTTTCATTTAAGCAGCCGGAATTTACAACATCACTTAAAGCTGTATTAAAAATAAAAGACAGTACAGCAAAACGATTTGGTGTTGCTGCCTATTATAACAACGATTATCACTATGAAATATATGTTGGCAGCGATGAAAGCGGAAAATATGTCGGATTTTATAAACATATACACGACATGGGTGCAGAACTTGCACATATTCCTATATCTAAAGAAGATGAAAATCTCAATCTTCTTGTAAAAATAGATACTGACCGTGAAAAATATACATTTTCTTATGCCCTTGCTGATACAACGAATCTTGATGCAAAAATTGCCTGCCATGAAATCGGTTCAGGACTTAATGCCGGACTCAGCACGGAGGGTACACGTACAATGACTTTTACAGGAACATTATTTTCACTTTTTGCCGAAAACGGTAACGGTACATTTGAAACCGGTGTTGCACTCACCATAAACCCTGATGTTGATTACAAACTGTAATCCGCTAAACATATTGAATTACTTCCGCCGCAGACATTAAATGTGTCTGCGGTGTCTTATCCTGCCTAAAAAATTGGTCTTTTATTCATCCGTTTCAATGTCAGTATGTATCTTTTTTATCTGTTCATACCAGTCTTGTACTTATCCTTCATTTTTTCTGATGAAATATCTACATTCAACTTCACATTAGAAAATGGAAGCAACACAACCAGCGTATACACTACAGCTGCTTTTATAACTATATAAAGTCCGCCGCATATAAATCTTGCTTTGGGATTAGCCAGATTAAATGAATAATTACCATCAAACATACGATTCTTCACAAGAATATGATTATCATTCGGATTATAATAATATCCTGTTTTCCAATATTCATCATCGTCTACATAAACCGGTTTCATATCTGACGACAGGAGTTCTTTTTTCTTTTTTATCAGAATCAGGTACGCCACCACAAGAAATATTGTTGAAAATGTCTGAATAGTTATATACAGCATCATCGACATAAAAGATACTTCTCTGTTTATCATATACAATATTGTAAATAACAGAAATGCTGCGGCATTGCACATGCTTAATGATCGAAAGAAGCAGTAAGATATCGCATAGGCACAGAAATTATGATATACTGTGTCTATGTGAATTAAAGAAATTTACAAATCGGTATTTTTAAAAGCGGAGTATGACAGAGATATGCGACTTCTACAGCAAATGATGGTACATATGAATATACCATTTTCTGATATATGTAGAAAAATTTATCGAACAATTGGACTTATTTCTATTGTACTGTTAGTAATCAATCAAGTATTCGATTTTAATTCTTATATCGAATGTTAAAAAAATATTCGATTGATTTATTGTGGAATTGCGATTCTTTTAAAAGTGAATCGCTAATTCTGATAAAAGCAGATGACCATGACGATTTTCAAAATTTTTTCCAGCAACAGCTGATTGTAGAACAGGGGAGTTATAATAAAATAGGTGAAATCTCATAAGGCGAAAGGAATGTTTCTATGACAGTAAAAGAAAAAGCAGAACTGATTGTAAAAGATATAAAGAAAGAACAGGGAACAAATCCGGTTGTCATTTTTAAGCGGATTGCAGAGAAGGAATATGTCAGTATTCATGGACCGGAACACCATATATTAGATGGTGCAAGTTTGCTTGTAGCCTACAAAAACGCAGGTGGAGATATAGACTTAGAACAGGCGTTGGAAAGGCTGATGGCAGAGGGCCTTAGGATGCCGGGGGCAATGTGCGGTTTATGGGGAATATGCGGAGCAATCACATCTATAGGTGCTGCACTAGCAATCATTGACGGAACAGGTCCGCTTTCAACCGATGGAACATGGGGGAATCATATGCAGTTTACCTCGAAAGCAATTGGAGAATTAGGAACCATAAACGGACCAAGATGCTGCAAGAGAGATGCAATGATAGCATTTAAGAATGGTATAGATTATGTAAATGCTCATTATGGAGTAACATTGCAATACGAACAAATGCAATGCGGATTCACAGATTTTAATGAGCAATGTATAAAGGAGAGGTGTCCATTTTATGAGTAAGATAAAAGTAGCTTTTATTTGTGTCCATAATTCCTGCCGAAGTCAGATTGCTGAGGCTTTTGGAAGACATCTGGCATCAGACGTGTTTCAAAGTTATTCGGCGGGGACAGAAACAAAACCACAGATTAATCAGGATGCTGTCCGTATTATGAAGGAATTATATAATATAGATATGGAAGCAGAAGGACAGTTTAGTAAGCTGGTTAGTGATATTCCAGATCCGGATATTGCAATATCAATGGGATGTAATGTAGGGTGTCCATTTATAGGCAGACCATTTGATGATAATTGGGAACTTGAAGATCCAACCGGGAAAAGCGATGAGGAATTTAAGATAGTCATTGAAAAAATCAGAAAAGATATTTTGAAATTAAAAAATGGATTGGATAAGAGGTAGAGAGCATCAGATTCCAATTTGTCCGTTTCACAAACAACTTAAGTTATACAGGAACCACAGTCTGCGTGTCGGATTGGACGTTATAGTGGAGAAAGTCAAGGAGGAAGTCCAAAAGGGAAGCCACAGTCTGCCAGATTGGACGTTAAAGCGGCGGGAGGCATGCAGGAAGTCCAAAAGGGAAGTCTCAATCTGCCAGATTGGACGTTGAAGTGGCGGGAAAGCCTGTGGAAGTCCAAAAAGGAAGCCACAGTCTGTCAGATTGGACGTTAAAGCAGTGAAAAAGCATGTGGAAGTCCAAAAGGGAAGCCACAGTCTGTCAGATTGGACGTTAAAGTGGCGGTAGACATGCAGGAAGTCCAAAAGGGAAGCCACAGTCCGCCAGATTGGACGTTAGAGCGGCGGGAGGCATGCAGGAAGTCCAAAATCGGAATGACAAACCACAAAATTGGACTTCCACCGTGCCACACCCCACGAAAACGTCCAATCCATAAGTAATTCGTACATCATGCTGGATTCCCAAGATACCCCCGTGATGATAAATAACACCCTACCAACACAATCCCAAAACAATAATTACAAAACAATTGACATACCTCAATAAAAGTGATATTAATATATTAAAAGAATTGCACACGCAAATCTTTTATCTTAAGCAATGCACACGAATATACAATTGTTCAATATATGTTCAATGTGCATTGCCTATCAGGACTGAATATTCATTCAGACTACCCCATAAGACACAATTAAATAAAGCAGACTTGTATTAGATATCTGTAAATGCTAATATACTATACATAGAGACACAATAAATAGATGTGTGCATGGATATCAGCCTGCGAGCGAGAAAGAGGAGGATATCTATGGCAGAGAAAAGAGACAATGTAGCAGTTAAATACAAGGATAATGTATTCTGCATGCTTTACAGGGAAAAGGAAAACTTGCTTGACTTGTATAATGCACTGAGAGGTTCCAATTACACCAATGTAGATGATCTGCAGGTTACAACACTAAACGGTGGTTCATATATGAAGTACAAGAATGATGCATCATTCGTGCTGAATATGAGCCTGTATATGTTCGAACAGCAATCGAGTAAGAATGAAAATATGCCGTTGCGCTTCCTACGCTATCTGTCAGACGTGTATAGAGAAATGTTCAGCAATGATGTGCTTCATAGAAGAAGCATGATAAAGATTCCAGTTCCATATTTTGTGACATTTTATAATGGTCTGGAAAAATGGATTGAAGAAGAGGAAGAAATTAAACTCTCAGATATGTATGAGATACCGGTTGATAATCCGCAGCTGGAATTAAAAGTGCAAGTTATTAATATTAACAAAGATGTAGATATCCTTAGTAAATGCGAAACTCTTCGAGGTTATATGACATTTGTGAATAAAGCACGATGCAAAACTCAAGTCGAAAAGAAAGATGTTAAGCAGGCAGTGTTAGAGGCAATAGATGAATGTATGGAAGAGAATATACTTGTCGATTTCTTTGAGAAGCACAGGGAGGAGGTCGTAGAAGTGAGTATATATGATTATGATGAAGAGAAGGTAAGAAAGACATTGGCTGATGAAGCTCGTGAGGAGGGAGTTGCAGAGGGAATAAAAGAAGGAATCGAGAAAGGTGAAACGTTAACCAAAATTATTCAGATTATAAAGAAGGTGAGAAAATCCAACTCTCTCCCAACAATAGCATCCGAGCTAGAGGAAGAAGAGGCAGATATCAAGCCAATCTATGATGCAGTAGTAGCATCAGCACCAGATTACGATATAGAAGAGATTAAGGCTAAGTTAAATATGTAAGATACAGAGCAATGCTGGTAGCAAAATACTGGCATTGCTCTTATTCTTTTGTACGTTGGAGAAGTGAGAGCATCTGGGTAGATAATGAAAAGTTACAATAAAATGTATAAACACCAGAGAAAATCATGCAAAATGCCTACACCTGATTCAGGGAAGTATACATATGTGAAAAGTGTACAAAAAAAAAAAAAAATGTGTGCACTTGTTGCAAATTGCACAAAAGGCGATTGACGGTATATGTTTAAAATAGTAATATAAGTAAGGACGTTGGGATACCGCAAAAAGTAACATAATTATCAACGTTTGACACAATGATAAAATAATTTTAGGAGGGAAAATTATGAAAAAAAGATTATTTGCAGGAGTACTTGCTCTTCTTATGATAATAGGACTCCTGCCAGTTAGCAGCATGTTGAAAAAGCCAGTTGAAGCAAATGCAGCGGAGCCAGGTACGTATTCGTATACAGTAACAGCGAGCGTTTCGCAAAATGATAAATTGGGGGATAATGGTTTTTTTATAGCTGCGACAAAAATTGATAGTACAACAAAAAAAGACGATAGTGCTACATGTCTTAAATTTAAAGATAACAATAAAAAAATAACTTTTAAAATTCCAGAAAATAAAACGGCAAAAGTTATTATTAAATGGGCTCAGTCTAGTGGTAAAGGAAATGTCAAATTAAGTGGTGGAAGTACACCAAGTACATCAGGAGAATTTGATACAACAAGTAAAGATGGATATAATGATTTTGTTGTAGAAGATTTGAAAGCTGGAGAATATAGTATAACTCGTGATACTGCAACATTTTTATTGAGAAGTATAACAGTAACATTAACAGATAGTAATCCATATACAGTAACTATTAATGATGAGTATGCATCTGAAACTTCTTCAAAAAATACTTATAACGAAGGCGATAAAATAACACTCTCAGCAGAGGGAGTTAAGCAGGGAAAGACTTTTCTTTATTGGAAGAACTCAAATGGCATAATTGTTGCTAGTGGTAGTGAAAATGCGATTAAGATAATTCCAGTATATTACTCAGATACATATACAGCAGTATATGCAAAGGAAGGTGCTAAAGTTGACTATCTTACACCATATGGTGGAATATATGAGACTCATTATTATTCAGATGGAGACTTTGATGTGCCTACAGCACTAACTAAATATGGCAGTACTGCTGTTACTAAGAATGGTGGATGGGAACTTAGCTATGATGAAGTAATGACTAAACTTAAAAATGATGAGTCTTTTGAAGTGAATCCAGTATATGAAGCTGATACTTCAGGAAGTTTTGAAATAACTATTGATACATCAGCAATTGATGGCAATGCTCCTGAAACTAAGACATATCCAAGTAATAAGGAAGTTAAAGCATCTGTTACATCAGAGAATTTTGGACGTTGGGTTGATGGTAAAGGTAATACATTAAGTTATAATTCAACATATTATTTCTTAGCAAACAGAGATGTAACAGTTAAAGCTGTAGCGAAGGATTCTGAGGAAAAGGTTGGTGTTATAACATATATTGAATATGCAAATAAAACAATTGTATTCGAATACACAGTACCAAATGAATATACAATGACATTTGCAGGTGTGTATGCATCAACTAATAAGTCAAAAGTTGAAGGAATGACTGAGGGAAGCACAGAGCTTCCAGATGGTGTATATATGCTTGGGGCAGATGAGTCTAGATGTGGTAACTATAAGACATTTAGATATACATTAAAGAATTCTGGAAGTGATATATGGTATGTTAAACCAATACTTAAATATAGTGGATCAGAAAAGCCAATTGTTGATTCAACAGTATATACAATGAATTAATTAGAAAATGGAGGGAATTATCAGAATGAAAGAAAGATACGAAGATATGACATGTGATATAGTAATGCTTGAGGGTGCTGATATTATTGTAACTAGTGTTGGCACATATGATCAGAATTTACCAGATAGACCAGATAGATTACAGGACTAATAATTAAGTAAAGCTAAGGCGGGAAACAATCCCGCCTTTCTTTATATACACTATATAATAAATAGCAAAGAGAGTAGTAAACGATGAAGAAGATATTAAAGAGTTTATTAGTTTGCATGGTTATGATTGCAACGGTTTTGTTGAATAACAGTTATGTTAAAGCAGAAGATACAATAGAAGTATATGATGGTGTTAAGTATAGAGTTAATAATGAACAGAAGTGGGCTTCTATATGTGGATATTCAGGGGATGCAACAGACCTAGAGATTCCATTCATGGTTGGAAGAGGAATTATTGTTTCACAGATAGATGACCATGCGTTTGATGGATGTGCAAGTGTCAGAATTCTCACCCTTCCGGATACAATTGTTAAAGTTGGTGATATGTCTTTCATAGGAATGGATAATCTTCAGGCAGTTATATCTAAGGCTCAGGGAATTAATATCGTTGTAAGAGATAACGTTAAGATTGTTACAGACAGAAGTCAGTTAGATAGCAATGATATTAATAATGATGACAATAACAACAATAATAATAACAGTAATAGCAATTCTTCTAACAATACCAATGGTGGTAATACACAGAGCAATGATAATGATGATAGTTCATCATCTGGTAATGGTGACAGTGGCAGTGGTTCAGTAGGTTCTGGTGGAGCAATAATTGATTCTGATAATAACGTTATAATAGATTCATCTAACGGAACTGTAATTGAAGAGAATATTGACAAGAATGTAGGCGATAGCAGTGCAACTATCTCAAGCTCTGACAACAAGAAGGACAACAATAAGTCAACACAGGCTGCTGACAGTAAGAACGAGACTGGTTCTAAGACCACCAAGAAATCATCAGCACCTAAGATTATCGCATACATAGTATGCATAATCGTAATTATTGGTCTTGCGGCTGGTGCAATTATATTTATTAAGAAAAAGAGAAGATAAGCTATGTATACAATACGGATTGCAGATACATTTATTCAGATTAATGAAAGATACCAATATATAAAGGAATATTGCAGGAATTACATAGTTGATGATGTTACACCTGAGATGGTTATTGAAGTGAGTGACGAAGAGATTAAAGCGGAACAAAGTGATGAATATACAAGTTCGCCAGATTATCTTGAGACACTTGCCGTATATAGAAAGATATGTGAACATCTTGTTGATAAAGGAATTATTCTCGTACATTCATCTGTGCTTATGGTTGATGGGGAGGCTGTTATGTTCCTTGCTCCGAGTGGAACGGGAAAGTCAACTCACACAAGATTGTGGCGTCAGGTGTATGGTGACAGGGTGACAATGATTAATGATGATAAGCCGCTTGTCAGTGTAAGAACTGATGAGCGTGGAGTTCATGTTAATGTATACGGAACACCGTGGTGTGGCAAGCATGGAATTGAGAATAATATATCTGCGCCGGTTAAGGCATTATTCCTGCTTAAGAGAAATGAGACTAATGTAGCAAGAAAGCTTACTATGCATGAAGCATTTCCATATGTGTTCAATCAGACATATCGTCCGGATAATGCGGAGCTTATGAGAAAGACACTTATATTATCAAGAACAATGGCTGAGAATGTCGGCTTGTTTGAACTTGGATGTAACATGCAGGAAGAAGCTGCACATGTAGCTTACAGGGCAGCATATGGAGAAGAAGGAGAGAATTGACCATGAAACTAAAATCAGGAATTGTTATGGAAAAGACTGGTGATGAGTATATTGTAGTTGCCACAGGAGAGGCAGCCAAGTCTTTTAATGGAATTATAAGAAATAATAAGACAGCTAATTTCGTATTTGAACAATTGAAGGAAGATAAGACAGAGGAAGAACTGGTTGATGCACTTCTTGAGCGATATGATGTGAGCAGGGAAAAGGCACAGGCAGATGTTAAGGCTTTAGTTGCTAAGATAAGAGAGGCTGGACTTATTGATGGATAGGGAAAAGCTCAAACCACTGTTCAAAGACGGACATTATTATAGTGTTCCAAGAGGCGTGAGCATGTGGCCGTTGATTAAGACACCGGATTGCGTGGTTCACATTGTTCCAGTTGACAGGAAACTGAAAAGATATGATGTTGCGTTATATCACAGAGAAAGCACAGATCAGTATGTTCTTCACCGTATTCTTAAGGTAGAGGATGATTACTACATTTTTTATGGGGATAACTGCTGGCGTAAGGAGATTATTCCTAAGGATACGGTTGTCGGCGTAGCTACTAAGTATTACCGCAAAGGCCGATGGATTGATGCTGATGATATACGTCTTAAGATATATGCACATATATGGTGCGATGCGCTGCCGGTGCGTCGTGCAATTCTGAGATTGAGAGATGAAGCTAAGAAAGTATTAAGAAGAGTTAGAAAATTATGGACAAAGAACAGAAGCTCCAATTAAAGAAGATAGTTAAGAATCCAGCCATGAGCTGGATTTTTGGCGTGTCAGGGAAGTTAAAGCTGGGGGTGCTGCTTCTTGTGCTGCTTAATTCAGCAATATCAATAAGTGCGGTGGCATTTGCACTTGTGCTGAGGGAAGCAATCGACGGGGCAGTTTCTGGCAATAAGATGGTATTTCTCAAGTTCGTTATAATACTTGGACTTATTATGGTTGGGCAGATTGCTGCGAGAGGTGTAATAAGATTCTTAGATGAGTATGTACGTTCAGGCATGGAAAATGTTATTAAAACACGACTCTATGAAACTATTCTGTCAAGAAAATACAGTGCTATTACTGCATTTCACACAGGGGAACTTCTGAACAGAATTACTAATGATGCGGTTGTTGTGGCAGATGGGTTCGTGCAGATCATTCCGGGAATTATTGCAATGCTTGTTAAGCTGGCCGGCGCGGCGGCAGTGCTTTTCGTGCTGGATTACAGATTTTCTGTGATATTCTTTGCCGGCGGTGGACTTGTGCTTATATTCACAACACTGTTCCGCCGTGTTATGAAGAAGCTTCACAAGGATGTGCAGGCGGCTGATGGTGTGCTTCGTTCTTATCTGTCTGAGAATCTTGGAAGCCTTATGGTTCTTAAGACATTTGGCGCAGAAAGAAAAAGCATAGATACTTCTAAACAGTACATGGATAAGCACAGATTCATGCGTATGAAGAGAAATAAATTCTCTAATATATGTAATGTCGGTTTCGGACTTGTTATGAATGGCGGCTATATATTCGGTCTGTGCTGGTGCAGCTTCGGAATTCTGCAAGGAAGTATTACTTACGGAACGCTGTCGGCAGTACTTCAGCTTGTTGACCAGTTGTGGGCGCCGCTTGCTAATATGACCGGTTATCTGCCAAAGTTCTATGGTATGCTCTCAAGTGCGGAGCGCTGCATGGAGCTTGAGACTCTTGAGGAAGAGCACGTTGAGAGCCAGTTTAGCAGGGATTATTGCAGAGAGCTTTATAAAGACATGACAGCGATTGAATGTAAGAATATTACTTTCAGATATGAGGACGACATTATTCTTGAAAATGCTGATATATCTATTGGCAAGGGTGAGCTCATAACGATTATGGGTAACTCCGGCGCGGGCAAGAGTACGCTTCTTAAGCTCCTTCTTGCTATATATGAGCATGAAAAGGGGACACTTGAGATTAAGACTGAAAAGGAAAGTTATGCACTGACCGAAAAATACCGCAAGATGTTCGCATATGTGCCGCAGGGCAATTTCCTTATGTCCGGCAATGTTACGAGTGCTATAGCTTCTCTTGATGATACCAGTGCAGATGTTGATATGGACAAGGTGAAGGCAGTTGCGCATATTGCATGTGCAGACACATTTGTAGAAAAATTAGAGCATGGATATGACACGCTTATCGGTGAGCGTGGAATGGGTATCTCTGAGGGACAGGCACAGCGTCTTGCTATTGCGAGGGCTTTGTATACGGATGCGCCTGTGTTGCTGCTTGACGAGGCAACTTCGGCTCTTGATGAGCAGATTGAGAAGAAGGTGCTTAAGAATATAAGGGAACTTACGGATAAGACGGTTATTATTGTATCGCACAGAAAAGCTGTGCTTGAGGTATGTGACCGCTGCGTGGTATTGGAGGATAAACATTTTGAATAATGGAGAGTATCTTATCGGGCTTCTTGCAAATGTTGTGGCTGGCAAGCCGGTGCCTGAGCCTGACGATAATATTGACCTGTTAAAGGTGTATGAGATTGCTGAAAAACACAGTGTGCAGACAACAGCTTATTATGGTATTAAGAAGCTACAATGCGCGATTCCTTCTGAGATTTTAAGTAAATGGGAAGAAGCGCACCTGCGTGGATTGTCTGTAAGCATACGTTTTAAGGCAGAGCTGAATAATGTGTGTGATGTATTCACTAAGGAGAAGCTTGTGCATATGCCACTTAAGGGCAGCATAATTAAGAATATGTATCCATCGACTGATATGAGAAGCATGTCGGATATGGATATTCTTATTAAGCGTGAGGACGCGAAGAAGGTGCATGATATTCTTATCGGGATGGGGTATACATGCGATATGTATGATATAAGCCATCAGGATGTGTATTTCAAAGACCCTATATATAATATTGAGATTCATACAAGTCTGTTTGATGATGGCGACGGGGTGACTTTCTACCGTGAATATGATAATATTCTGGATAGGACGGTTACTGTGGATAATGAGTACGCACGCCTGATGACGGATGAAGATTTCTATGTGTATAATGTTGCACATTTTGCAAAGCATTTTCAGCTAGGTGGTTCTGGAATCCGCTCGGTTATGGATATGTATATTATGAAGAAGTCGCTGACTGGTATGGATATGGGTTACGTTAATGCGGAATTTTCAAAGCTTGGACTTACTGAGTTCTATACTAAGGCATCGAAGCTGGTTGACTACTGGTTCGGAGATGGAGAACTTACCGCTGATGTTAAGGATATGGCGGATTATATTCTTTCAAGTGGAACTTATGGCAATCTGTATAATGCATATACGAATCAGCTTGAGAAAAAGGGCAGATTCAGAATGTTCATGTACAACGCATTTCCACCGCTTAATAAGATGCTGTATACATTTCCATTTCTGAAGAAAGTACCATGGCTGCTGCCATTCTGCTGGATTGCAAGGTGGTTTTATGCGATATTTACTAAGCCGAAGAATGTTGTTACTAAGGTGAAGATGTTCGCGAGGGTTAGTAAGGATGTTGAATAAGAGAAAGGGGAACTTATGAAGTATTCTAATGTTGTTGTTGCCGGAGGCGGAGTGCTGGGGAGTCAGATTGCTTTTCAGGCAGCATATTGTGGATTTAATGTAACTATATGGTTAAGAAGCGAGGGTTCTATCGGAAGAACCCAGCCTAAGATTGACCATCTAAAGCAGACTTATATTGATGCTATTGAGAAGATGGCAGAGGATAAGAATGCATGGTGTGCAGGACTTGCAGATGAAGATACATTTGACAAGGAAGAGTGCCTTAAGAAGGTTGAGAATGCATATGCTAATCTCAAGCTTGAACTTGATATGGCTAAGGCTGTTGCTGATGCAGACCTTGTGATTGAGTCTATGGCTGAGAATGAAAAGGATAAGATTGCTTTCTATGAAAAGCTTTCACCACTTCTTCCAGAAAAGACTGTGATTGTAACTAATTCATCGACACTTCTTCCATCGATGTTTGCAAAATATACTGGAAGACCAGACAAATATCTGTCATTACATTTTGCTAATTCTATATGGAAGAATAACACTGCTGAGGTTATGACACAGGCTCAGACTGATGAGAAGTATTTTAACGAAGTTATGCAGTTTGCTAACGATATACGAATGATTGGACTTCCTGTAAGAAAGGAAAAGAGCGGATATCTGCTTAATTCTATGCTGGTTCCGTTCCTTCTTAGCGGACTTGACCTGTATGCTGCAGGCGTGTCTGATCCTGAAAGCATTGACATTGCATGGACAAGAGGAACAGGCGCTCCTAAGGGACCTTTCCAGATATTTGATACAGTAGGACTTAATACTGCATACAATATTGTTCACCAGTATCAGAGTGTTCCGGGAATATTCTCACCGCTTCTTAAGAAGATGATGATGCCATATAATTTCAAGAAGATGGAGGCTATTCTCAAGAAGTATATTGATGAGGGAAAGCTTGGAATGTCTACAGGAGAAGGTTTCTACAAATATAATTAAGCTTATATTAACAAATGTTATGAAGGACTGGTAATAACATGACGACTAGGGAAGAAGCACTTGCATATGGACTTTCTTTTCCAGATACTTATCAGGAAGCACCTTTTCATGATGAGAACTGGCAGCTTGTAAGAGTTAAAGGATGTAAGAAAGTATTTTTATGGACATACGAGCGTAATGGATATATTAATCTTAATGTGAAGGTTTCACCTGAGTGGCGCGACCTATGGCGGAGTACATATTCATCGGTGATTGCGGGCTGGCATCAGAATAAAGAACACTGGAATACTATTATTCTTGATGGAACTATTCCTGATGAAGATATCAGACGCATGATTGCAGAAAGTTATGACCTTGTATCTGACAGTCCGACAAAGAGGATATACGAAGCTGTCAGGAAGATTCCGAGAGGACAGGTTGCAACTTATGGACAGATTGCGCAGCTTGCAGGTGATAAGAAGATGGCGCGCGCAGTTGGCAATGCTCTTCACAAGAATCCAGACCCGTCAGGAATTCCATGTTACAGGGTAGTCAATTCCAAAGGGGAACTTGCCGGTGAATTCGCATTTGGCGGAGCCGGAAAGCAGGCAGAGCTGCTTATGGCGGATGGAATAGAGGTTGTTAATGGCAGGGTTAATCTGGATAAGTATGGGATGAAGATATGATTAAAATAGTTTGGTATCTGTCATATATTGAAGATACCAAACTATTTTTATGTAGATTATTTAATTATCAGAACCCTGTCTGTATCACCGGTAAATACAGCAACACGGTCGTGCTTCTCTTTCTGTCCTGATATAAGTGTGGCGGAATGGACTTGGAAGTGGTGTGAGACACGGAGAAAGTCCAAACGGAGCGCTAAAGTGTGGCGGATTGGACCTTGAAGCGGAGTAGAGGCAGGCGGAAGTCCAAACGAAGTGTAAAAGTGTGGTGGATTGGACTTTGAAGTGGTCAGACAGTGGGAAAAAGTCCAAACGGAGTGAGGGAAAGTGGTGGATTGGACCTTGAAGCTGCGGGAAGGCAAGTAGAAGTCCAAACAGAGCAATGCTGGTAGCAACATACCGGCATTGCTTTTTAGTTTGTAGATTTAGTTTGTAAACCATAACTGTATAGCATATTTTACCCAAATGTTTTATAATAAAAAAAATTATCAGAAACGGAGATTATTATGTGGAAGATAAAACAGATATTTGATGGGGATTATGGGTGTGAAGAGCTGGCAGAAGGTCAGTCACCTAAGGTTTCTGTTACACTTGTTAATGAGAGTGGACAGAAGAAGTATGTATATGTAGAAGATAAGTGGCTTGTAGACAGCGGGCTTGATGAAGGTTCTGTATGGCCGGAGGATATAGATGAGTAAAGTGACAAGAATCATATCAGTAAGCATGATGTTAACTGTATTATCAGCCATTATACTGGTGGGGTGTGGCAACAGACATTCTGATAAAACAGGATTTAATAAATCGGACATTGCAGAGACTATATCACAGACATCGGAATCAGAGAAAGGTTCACAGATGGATTCTCTAAGTGAAGATAATACTGATACAGAGACAACAGATGCAGAGATAACAGATACAGAAGCAGAAGATTCTGGACAAACAGCCAGTGAAGAGGACAGTCAGGAAGAAACAAGCAATCCATATATAGCAGCAAGAGAGCCATATACAAGAGTTCCGGTATATGAAGATATGGAACACATTTATATGAATACAACATGGGAATATGCGGACCATTCGGCGATAAGCGATGGTTATGCTGTTCTATATAAAGCGGCAGGTGAGAGAAAGAATATTATAGTTGGCGTTAATGCAGGCCATGGGACAGCAGGTGGTTCGTCCGTGAGAACATTGTGCCATCCGGACGGTTCACCTAAGAGTACCGGTGGAAGTACGGCGGCGGGAGCAACAACAGCAACGGCTGTATCAGGAGGCATGACATTCTATGATGGAACATCAGAAAGTGAAGTTACATTTAGAATGGCGCAGATTCTAAGAGACAGGCTTCTTTCACAGGGGTATGATGTGCTGATGGTAAGGGACGATGCAGATGTACAGCTTGATAATGTAGCAAGGACTGTGATATGCAACAATGTTGCGGACTGCCATATATCACTGCATTGGGATGGAGACGGACTTAGTTATGACAAAGGCTGTTTCTATATCGCGGTTCCGGATGCGATTAAAGATATGGAGCCGGTTGCCACACACTGGCAGCAGCACAATGTACTTGGAGCATCGCTTGTTAATGGGCTTGGTGATGTGGGTATGAAGATACATGGTTCAGGAAGTATGGCAATAGATCTTACGCAGACGTCATATAGCACAATTCCATCTGTAGATATGGAGCTTGGAAATGCAAGCTCAGATCATAGTGATGAGACACTCGAAAATATAGCGGATGGCCTGATGGCGGGCATCAATGCGTATTACGGGTATTGAGAAACCACTAAAGGGATGAGCTGACGTGGCGGAATGGACGTTGAAGCGGCGGAAAGACAGGCCAAAGTCCAAAAGGGATTCGTAAGAACGGCAGATTGGACGTTAAAGCGGTGGGAAGGCAAGCCAAAGTCCAAAAGGGGTGAGCACAGAGCCGAGATTGGACGTTGAAGCGGCGGGAAGGCACGAGGAAGTCCAAAAAGAGCGAGCCAGAGCCGCGGATTGGACGTTAAAGCGGCGGGAAGCACGGAGGAAGTCCAAAAGGAGTGAGAAAGAGCGGCGGAATGGACGTTGAAGCGGCGGAAACACAGGCCAAAGTCCAAAAGGGATTCGTAAGAACGGCGGAATGGACGTCAAAGCGGCGGAAAGGCAAGCCAAAGTCCAAAAAGAGCAAGTCAGGAAAAGTTAATATAACAAAACCACATAAAGAGAACAATAATGGATAAGGAGAACAATAATGGATAAGAAAACACAGATTATAGCAGTAGCAGGAAAAGG
>OOAF01001654.1_pt1 | contig 17091 bp, 20 predicted proteins | sample 1671251 | NCBI WGS metagenome assembly OOAF01 (sample SAMN06348137, study PRJEB24527) | human gut metagenome | biome: human gut; feature: ankylosing spondylitis patient; material: feces | host: Homo sapiens | place: China | collected 2015-10 | reverse complement strand
TATCTGGCTGCGTCGGATTATCTCTTATTGTTGCTATGGTTGTATCAAGCCTTGTGGGAACAATTATTCCTATGTTCTTCCACAAAATTCACATTGACCCGGCTGTTGCGTCAGGCCCGCTTATCACAACTGTGAACGACCTCGTTGCTGTTGTCACTTACTACGGACTTGCAATGATATTTCTTGTTGAGATATTTCATGTGTGATGATGAAAACGAGTGTTTTCTGACTATTCAATTATCAGAAAACACTCGTGCTTTATTTTGTCTAATTGATAATGTACATAATAACACTTACTGCAAACCTTTTATCACTATGTTCAATCTTGATATTTCCTCCATATTTTTCTGCAATCCTGTTTATATTCTCCAAACCATAACCATGCTCTTTACCCTTCAGACTGATAATATTACCATTTTCTTCTTCTACTTTCCCATCAAATGTGTTGGATACATATATATATAACATATTTCCATAATATTTTACATTCACTTTGATATGAGAGTCTTTTACTTTAATAGCATTCTCATAAGCATTAAAGTCAGTAAGATATATTTTATAAAGCTGATAATGTAGGTAAGACTGCCATGTGGAAATTTGTTGAGAAAAGCCAAAGAAGATTATTCAAAAACCGAAAAGACTCTTAATAATAATTAATATGTTACAACAAGAAGGAGCATGTTACTTGATATCTTGCAACATGCTCCTATACATTTTCATTATCTATTTTTTACTTTTCAAAAGACCAATTATGTTTTTTAATTCTAAAACTAATGAAATAGGCTGCCAGCATTTCAATCACAGCAGCAACTGCTATTATCATAATATATTTATTAAAACTATGCATATCTGATAATGTATGCAGAAGACAAGCATACATCATACTCATAAAGCATGCTGTTACAAGACTGTAAGCCTCACTCATTACTCCTTCGTATTTATGCTCGTTGATATAATCCTGAATAACAAGCGCAGCCAGATTAAGCACAAAAACTATAATAAGCTGCACATTTATAATCTTCCCAATGTGTCCGGCAATTTTCCATGAATCTGCCCCATGATTATTAAAAATGCAGCTGCACGCAATCATCATGACAAGACAGTATCCCATACTTGCAAATCCTATTATATTATATACGCGCCCGCCTGCGTTCCCGTTATACATATGTACTCCGCCAGACTTTTCACCTGCAAGCATTATAGCAATCACTATAGCCAGCGAAACCGCAAGATAACCTAGAATTGAATTGTCTGCCTGTCCTCTGAATGAATACCATCCACATACAAGCATATATCCGGCAGCTATGCAGGATACACCACTCGAAATGAATTTTCTTTTCTTCACCTTGTCCTGAAGCTTTGCTGCTCTTACAACCTCTGTAACTGCTGTTTCGCTATCAGGCTCCGTAACATCTCCTATCACAATATCCTGAATTCTGATATCAAGCACCCTCGACAGCTCCTCAATTACACTGATATCTGGAAAACTTTCACCTTTTTCCCATCTTGAGATTGCTTTATTAGTCACACCGAGCAAATCTCCCAATTCAACCTGTGTATACCCTTTCTTAATCCTCGCATTCTTAATAAGCTCACCTGTTTTCTGTTTGTCCATAGAACTACCTCCTGATTGTAGTATTAATATCACAGCGCTGTTCTTTGTCTGTTAAAATGTTACTAACAAATCTGGAAAATAGCAATCTATCATAGCGAGAATCGGGAAATTATCTTCCTTATTTTTCATAAGATACTTATCTTTTACCATTGTAAAATATTCATCTTTTATATGATACGCATATCCTTGTTTTATCTCCATTTGTCCTCCACAATCCCCTAATAAAAAATAAAACCCCTTCACTTAAACTAAGCGAAGAGGTAATTTTCAAGCCAATCATTTATCAGTCGCCAATGGTGAGCGAACATTATTTTCGAACCATTCATTTATCAGCCGCCAGTGGTAAGCGAACATTATTTACATATTAATAATATGAATTAAATATTACTTTGTCAATACTTTTTTCTAAATATTACAGATATCACACAATCTCCAGCACATGCTCAGTAACATTCTTATCCTTATCAACACCAAATGCCTTAAACACAGGATTATCATTATCCATAAGGGACATAATCATATATACAGCAGTCGAATCATATGCTAGTCTCTTATCCTCCTCAGAAGGTCTTGAAGGAGTCTCCGGGTGAGAATGGAAATTGCCAAGCATAGTTAATCCAAGACTTCTTGCATCCTTGACTGCCGCGAACTGTTCTTTAGGATCCATAGTAAAATGTACATTATTATGGTCAAGATTAGTAAGAAAATACACCTTCTCAATAGACTTAACATTCCCATCAACAAATCCCGCAATAAGCCCACAAGATTCATTAGGAAGCCCATCTAAGCAATAACGTACAATTGAATCATAATCCACCTTTTTAATTCGTATAACCATACCTGTCCTCCAAAACAAAATTATCACTTTCATACTTATCCAGCGTAAGCCCAGCGCACACGCTGGCAGAGAAAACATATATAAGCAGAATAATGAGATAACCATGTGCAGCGCACTTTGGAGTCACCGGCACTTAGCAAGCCAACGCCTTCGGCGTTGGCGAGCTTAGTACCGCTGTGAACGACAAGTAGCGAAAGCGTGCCTGCACATGATTATCCCATTATTCTGCCTTGATATATCTTTCTCCTACATATGCATATCACATTCAGCCTGTTCATAATCAATAAGTTCATGAATTGTAGGATTATCTCCACATATAGCACAATGATGGTCCTTTGGAAGCTTAATTGTATGGAATTCCATCTTTAAAGCATCATATGTAAGAAGTCTTCCTGTAAGAAGGTCTCCCTTGCCAATGATGTACTTGATAGCTTCCATTGCCTGAAGGCTTCCGATAACACCGCCCATTGCTCCGATAACGCCTGCCTGCTTACATGTAGGAACTGCGTCCTTTGGTGGTGGGTTCTTGAATACACATCTGTAGCATGGTCCTTCTCCTGGTACATAAGTCATAAGCTGACCTTTGAATCTTATGATACCTGCATGAGAGAAAGGCTTTCCAGCCATAACACACGCATCATTAATAAGGAATTTTGCAGGGAAATTATCTGTTCCATCAATGATGAAATCATAATCCTTGATAAGATCCATAACATTCTCAGATGTAACGAATTCTCTGTAAGTCTTAACTGTTACATCAGGATTGATTGCTTCCATTGTTTCTTTAGCAGATTTAACCTTTGCCTTACCGATATCTGCTGTTGAATGGATAATCTGTCTCTGAAGATTAGATAAATCAACCTCATCAGCGTCAACAATACCGATTGTTCCAACTCCAGCTGCTGCCAGATACATAGCTGCAGGAGCTCCAAGTCCACCTGCACCGATTATAAGCACGCTCGCATTAAGAAGCTTTTTCTGGCCTTTAGCTCCAACTTCCTTTAAAATAATGTGGCGTGAATACCTTTCAAGCTGTTCATTAGTAAACGCCATTAGTATGCTCCTCCTCCCATGAAATATAAGAACTCAACTGCATCGCCTTCATTTAACTTTGTTGTCTCAAAATCATCTCTCTCAACAAAATCATCATTAACAGTAACTGTTACATATTCCGGATTCTCAACATTCTCCTTAACGATAAGCTCTGCTACTGTAATTCCGTCTTCATATTCCTTCTTGTTTCCTGCAACTGTAATCTTCATAACATCCCTCCCTGTTAATTAATTTAATCCTTCAAATAATCCAAGCAATGCATCCTTAGTTGTCTTTCCTGCAATTCTGCCTGTCTCAGAACCCTTATTGAATGCAACAAATGTAGGTGCCGCCAATACTTCATATTTAGAAGCAAGCGCTTCATCAAAGTTTACATTTACCTTGTAAACATTAAGCTTTCCCTCGTAATCATCTTCAATGTCTCCTACAACCCCTGCCATCATCTTACATGGGATGCATGAATCTGAATAGAAATCCACAAGAACCGGAAGTTCTGACTTAAGAACCAGTTCTTCGAAATTCTCTGCATTAGCTCTGGCTGCCATAAGCCCTCCTTTCCTTAATCCTCGTCTTCTACCTTTCTAACTATAAGAGTATATGTACCATCCTCATTAGCTGTAAGCTTTAATATCTGATGTCCCTCTTCCTTAATACTTCTTGGAACATTCTGAACAGGCTCACCGTCATTCATTCTGACTGCAAGAATCTGTCCGTCATCTAACTCCTCAAGTGCTACCTTTGCCTTAACAAATGTTGTTGGGCAGACCACATCAGTAATATCTACTGTATCATCAATCTCAAAATCAGCCATTGTATGCCTCCTTAATCTTCTTATAGAATTCTTCTCTTCCAACTCTGTCGAGTGTGAACTTAAATCTTTCACTTGGCTTTGCGTTGTCTGCAAAGAACTGGATTGCCGCATCACAGACACGGAATAACTGTTCTTCATTTCTGATAAGCGGAAGTGGTGATTCACCCTTGCTTATAGAATTGCCAAATGTTCCTGCAAATGAAATGATATATGCAGAAGGTGCGTCCCACGCATCTGTTGGACAGGATTTAGCGCATCTGCCGCAGTAATTACATTTGTCATAATTAACTGCAATCTTGCCATCCTGCATAGTGATTGCACCTGTACGACAAGCCTTCTCACATACTCCACAGCCGATACATTTGTCTTCAATCCACTTAACATCAGCAGCACCCTTGATACCAACATCATTCTCCTCTGCCTTAAGACAGTTGTTCTGGCATCCTGTAACACCGAACTTAAACTTGTGTGGAAGCTCTCTTCCGAAGTATCTTTCGTCTAATTTAACTGCTATGTCATAAGAATCTATGTTACCACTAGGACATATTGTATTGCCCTGACAGGCTGTGACTGTACGCACTCTCGGACCACATACACCGGGTCTGCAGCCGCCCTCTGCAAGTTCTTCCTTAACAGCATCTATATCTTTAAGTTTAATAAACGGAATCTCAACGCCCTGTCTTGATGTAAGATGGACATGTCCGTCTCCATATTTTTCTGCAACTTCTGCAATCTTGGTAAGATTCTCGGCTGTAAGATATCCTCCTACAACAGCAAGACGAAGTGAGAAGTTATTCTTCTGCTTCTGTCTCATGAATCCGCCCTTCTTAAGTGTTCCATAATCAACTTTCTCTGCCATAATATCCTCATTTCCGTGCCATGCACTATTCATTATCAGTAGACTCTAAGGCTGCTCTGAAATCTTCCTTAAGATCATCTATATCCTCTATTCCTACGCTGACTCTTATCAGATCGTCATACACTCCTGAAGCTTCCTTATCCTTATCGCTTAGATGAAGTGCTATAGTAGAAGCCGGATGTATAACAAGTGTCTTCGTATCTCCTATGTTAGAAACAATATTAGGAATCTTTAATGCATTTATAATCTTAAATGCTCTCTCCTTGCTTCCAACCCTGAATGTTATTATCGCACCATAACCTTTAGTAAACTGCTTATCAGCCACTTCATGATACGGACTGCTCTCAAGTCCCGGATAATTAACTGTAATTCCTTCAAATGTGTCTAAGTATCTGGCAAGTTCATACGCGTTAAAACAGTGTCTCTCCATTCTGAGCCCTAATGTCTCAAGTCCCAGATTATTAAGAAATGCATTCTGTGGTGAAAGACATCCTCCTGTGTTTCTGAATAATCCGTTACGAAGTTTAATTATATATGCCATTGGACCGAATTTCAAATATGGTTTAAGTCCCGGATACTTTTCTTTATCAAACTTGAACTTTCCATTAAAGGTAAGTATTCCGCTTATCGCATCACTGCTTCCATTAATGTACTTTGATGATGAATTAACTACCACATCTGCGCCAAGAGTTATAGGCTGTATAAGATATGGCGTTGATACCGTATTATCAACTATAAGCGGAATTCCATGTGCATGTGCAACATCCGCTACTGCCTTGATATCTGTTACATCAAGCTTGGGATTACCAATTGTCTCTGCAAATACAGCTCTCGTCTTATCTGTTATAAGTTCCTCGAAGCATTCCGGCTTATTATCAGCCACATATTTAACTGTAATGCCAAAGCTTTCCAGGTCTTCAAACAGTTCAACAGTACCTCCGTATAATCCACATGAAGCAACAACCTCATCACCCTGTCTTACAATATTGGCTATAGAATTAAATATTGCCGCCATTCCTGAAGAACACGCTACACTTGAAAAACCTTTCTCCAGTTTGGTAATTCTCTTTTCAAATGCTTCTATAGTCGGATTGTTGATTCTCGTATATGAGAATCCCATCGCCTTATTATCAAATATCCTCTCCAGTTCCTCTGCACTCTCATGCTTAAATGCGCTTGACTGATATATAGGAACAAGTGTTGCTCCGTTGGGATAATCGTCAACGCCATCATGCAGCAGTGATGTGTTAAAACCACTCATATATTTCTCATCCTTTCATCTGTTATGCGATGAACATTCAATATTTATTGAACTGTCCATATATTAAACCTTTTTACCTAGTATGTCAATAGGTTATTTAAGAAAAAATATAACTGCCTGAATAATCTCAGGCAGTCATGAACTATCATTAACATTTACTATATAATATAACTGTCTATTCCCACATTAGAATTAACCAAATCTGCTATTGTAATATTGCCGAAGTAATCATTAACAAGCTTCTCAAAACCTTCCCACATCTGTAAAGTCTTACATTCTGCCGCCTTCGGACATCTGTTAGGCTTCTTCTCAAGACATGCTACCGGTGCAAGTGACCCCTCTGTTACAAGAAGTATGCTAAGCACTGAATAATCCTCCGGATTGCGTGCAAGCTTGTATCCGCCACCCTTTCCTCTTAGTGATATGAGGAACTCATTCTTGCTTAATGTTGCAACAATCGCTTCAAGATACTTCTCAGAAATATCCTGTCTTCTGGCAATATCCATAAGTGGAATATATTCTCCTGTATTATGCTCCGCAAGATCAATCATAACCCTGAGCGCATATCTTCCCTTTGTTGAAATCTTCATATATATAACCTCATTTCTAAAAACACATTAATACTGTATGTTAAACATACTTTACCACAATGTTTGTATATTTTTCAAGTATTAAATGAATTTATTTGACGGGAATGCTTGCCGCAACGCATAATTCTCCCCAGCCTCTGGCTGAATCAGGCCATACATTTCCCACCCGTGTTGCACCATTTATAAGGTATGCTTTAAGCTTTTCACCATACATATATTGGTCATTGCCCTTTACAATCCCCCATTCCATCAGCATTGCAGCAGCACCCGTAACCATGGGTGTTGCAAAAGATGTCCCCGTGACAGTTTTCTCCTTATTTCCCGGAATTCTTATATTAACTCCCGGTGCTGTTATGTCAGGTTTTGCATACAGCATAAGGCCACTTTTTACATTAACTCCCCTGCCTGAAAATGTGGCCGCACTCCCCGGTGCACGCCCATTGGCGCCAACACATATTGCCCGCCTCGAAGTCCCCGGTATTGTAAATGTGTACTCAGGCGATGGCCTTAAAAATCCTGTTGCACTGCTTAATGTCGAAACCGGAGGAAGCCACATATTAAAGAATCCATCCAACACATTTGCTGCGGTAAATCTTATATTCCATATTCCAGAAGTAATATATCCGCTTGTTGCAACTATGGCTGCGTATATCTCTTCGCCCATATAGAATGGTCCCGGCCCATATGCCTTTGATACGACACGCATATTCTTAATGTTATGATGCACAACTTCCGCATTTCTGTCACTTATAACCAGATTCTCCCCTGTTGGCGCAATAAGTTCTATTCGTGCATTGTCCATTGCCCTTTTCCATATCTGTATACTTATCTGCGGCTCATAATCACCAATTGCAAGCTCTGCATCCAGTACATTTCCACTGATAAGCTGACCTGAATAATGTGTTCTGCCTTCTCCTTCATTGCCAACACCTATACATATACTGCATCTGTATGTTGAACAGCAGTCATCTATAAACATTTCAAATATAGAATTGCCCTCATGATTGCCATAAGTTCCACCATAACTTATATTAACCGCAACCGGCTGACTATATTCAATAGCTTTTCTTATGCAGTAATCAACGCCTCTCATAATCTGCGTTGTCCTTATGTATGCATTTCCCCCTGAATTTCCCAGCTTTACAATTAAAATGTCTGCATCAGAAGCAACACCGCTTCTTCCACATGCAATAACTGCAACTTCATTGCCATGTCCGGTTACATCCCTAGCTGGCAGTGTCTTTACAGCTCCATTCCTGTAATCTTCCAGTATACTGTTAATTTCCTTGTCAGAATATGTAATGCCTGTTGTCTGGTCCCATAACGCCTTAATTCTTGTATTCCCTGAGTCATCAAGAAATTCATTATTACCTATATCTATTCCCGAATCAATTACCGCTACAAGCACACCTTTTCCAGTCACGCCTCCATACTGGGTTTCTTCTGCTTTTGCAACATTAACACAGGCTTCTGACTTAGCTGCATACAATTCAAAGTATAATGCCTTAGGCTTTTCAATAAATATAATCTCTGGCTCTGTGGCAAGTGCTTCAATATTATAAATCGTTGTTCTTACAATCCAGTATCCGCACAGAAGCTGCGTAAACTCTGCATTTGTATAAATGCTTCTAATCCTATCCAGACTTCCAGCTGTCTTGACAATTATCTCCCATGTTCTGTCAGAGTCATCAAACCCGGCATCCATATCAGGTACCTGCTGCCTTATATCTTCACTTGTATCAGCACTAATCTGCAATAGATTCTCAATTCTAGGATTCACACATAATTCTCCGGTTAAGTTCACATAATATCTATGCTGACAACTGCAATAACATGAAAACAGCTGATGCATACGCACCAGCCGTTAATTAATTCAATATCATGTTTTCTTGATAAATTCTATACGACACTTAGGACACTTAATACTTATTCTGCCCTTTCCCTTAGGAACTCTTATCTTCTGCCCACAGCTTGGACACTTGAAAATTCTATGTGTCTTACTGTCCTTGATTCTTGCTCTTATCTTGTTAAACTTACTCATGAATTTATAATGAATCTTCATGTACTTCTGGTTTTCAGCACTTCTTCTTGATATATTTCTTGAAAACATTCTGAAATATATGTACACAATACCAAGAAGTGCTACTGTATATATTACATTACTCCTTAAGAAGAAGGTAAGTATAATCAAAACAAGAACTACATATGATAAACATCTCGAAAGCTGGTCCATGCCATATCTTCCATACATAAATCTTGAAAAACTCTGCTTAAATCGGTTCATAAAAAACATTCCCTTTCTATATATTGAAGTAATTCACATCAACATACATATGGTAACACACAACCCAATAAAAGCAATTAAAAATGTATAAAATAAATATGATTGTTCTATATATTTTGTAATGACACCTGTTCAATATTCTTCTGTAATGTACCAATCAATTCCTCAATAACTATAGGTTTGGATAAGAAACCATTCATACCGCATTCCAGTGCTTTTTTTCTATCTTCATCAAAGGCATTGGCAGTCATGGCAAGAATAGTAATCCCAGCCAGTGCCGGATCATTCAGTGCACGGATCTGTTTGGTAGCCTCATATCCGTTCATTACAGGCATCTGAACATCCATCAGTACGATATCATAATTACCCGGTGTCGAATTCTTAACCTTCTCCACCGCCTCAGCTCCATTTTCTGCAGTATCAACCATGAAGCCATACGCATTAAGAAGTTCCACCGCAATTTCACTGTTCAGTTCATTATCTTCCACAAGCAATATACGTTTGCCTAGGAAATCTGAACCCGCAGCCGGAAGGATTGTATCCTCTGCCTCTGTCTGTGTCTGGCCGATTGCAGTCATCAAGGTATCTCTGATATCTGACATGAACATTGGTTTCGCACAGAAAGCAGTTACCCCGGCTGCTCTGGCTTCCACTTCAATTTCTGACCAGTCATAAGCAGTCAGAATAATAATCGGTGTATCATCACCAAGTCTGCGAATCTGACGGGTGACTTCAATGCCATTCATATCTGGCAGACGCCAGTCGATGATATAAGCGTGGAACGCATCTCCAAGTTCCATAGACTGTCGTGCACGAAGAACAGCTTCCTTGCCGGAAAGTGTCCATTCTGAACGCATTCCAATCCTCACAAGCATTTTGGTCACGCTGTCACAGGTATTGAAATCATCATCTACAACCAGCGCTTTAAGACCTTCCAGTTCTGCAATCTTCTCTGTATGGTGTTTCTCAGACTGAATCCGAAATGGCAGACAGACAATAAATTCAGTACCTTTGCCCTGTTCTGTCTGAACATCAATCGTTCCGCCCATCATATCCACAATATTCTTGGTAATGGCCATTCCAAGCCCTGTCCCCTGAGTCCTACTGACTGTGGAAGTACGCTCTCTCTCAAAAGGAGAAAAAATCTTCTTTACAAATTCCGGGCTCATGCCGATTCCATTATCCTTTACCCGGATCTCGTACATTTCACTGCCCTTTACTGTCCCTGGGAACTGCTTCAACCGTACAGAAACAGTTCCTCCTGCAGGAGTAAACTTAACTGCATTCGACAAAAGGTTTAAAAGCACCTGATTCAGTCGTGTCTTATCACAATAGACATCCTCATCTGTCACATCCATGACATCCATATAAAGATCCAGCTGCTTTGCATGGATCTGCCCACTGATGATGGTCTTCAAATCATGAAGTACATCCGACAGATTGACCTCCGTTTCTTCCAAATGGATTTTTCCACTCTCGATACGGCTCATATCCAATATATCATTAATCAGTGAGAGGAGATGGTTGCTGGATGAAAGAATCTTGTCCAGATAATCCCGGACTCTTTTCTGATCATCAATATTACTTACCGCCAGTGTTGTAAAACCGATAATCGCATTCATTGGTGTCCTGATATCGTGAGACATATTGGAAAGGAAAGTACTCTTTGCCCGGTTTGCTGTCTCTGCAGCACGTACTGCCTCTGAAAGTGCCTGATTCATTTTCCAGTCAGCAGTACGGTCTGACATAACCAGAATAAATTTCTTTTTCCCGTTTATCTCACAGCACATCGCAATATTATGAAACCAGCGTTTTTCCCCTGTTTTCAGATGAACATATTCGAAATCTCCTTCTTTCTGTTCATGAACCTGAATTCCTTCCAGATAATTTTTCTCTGTATCTCCCTGTTCTGCCATATGCAGTTTTGCCAGAATACTACTATCCTTACGAATCTGTTCTACCGTAATGCCCAGCAGTTTTTCCACATTCGGACTGATGTAATCTGCCTGATATGTTTTTGCATCCAGCATCAGGAAAACATCATCAACATTCATTGAAAGCTTTTGAAACAGCTCATCCCGGTACAGAATCTCCGTATCTTTTTTTCTTAAGTTTGTCCTGCTTTTTTGAACAATCAGGCTTATAAGGAATGCGGCAATACAGAACACAATCGCACTAACTAGAAGTATCGTACTGCGCTGCAGGCTGTTCATACTGGCATTGACAATATCCGCCTGTACAAGTCCTAAGAACATCCAGTCCTGGATATCCGATTTTTCATAGACCAGATAGTAGTTCCTTCCATCCAGATTTAGGAGCATCGCATCGGTACATCCTGTTTTAAACTTCTCCGAAAGCTCATTGATTTCTTTTTCAGACATATCAGAGTGCTCTCGCAGAACGCCAAAGAAATTATACACATTACCCCATGATGCAGACGAATGATTTACCACAACACGTCCATCCGGATGAACAACAAAACTCTGGGCATTTCCATTAAAAACAGAAATATCCAGTACATTTACGATATCAGAGTTTTCATAGGCAATGGCAATCGCATCATATTCAAATCCCTGATAAATTCCATGAGCCTTAGGAGTGGCAAAAACAAGCAGCTGGGATTTTCCGGGAACTGCTGCATTTGCAATAACATCATTTCCCTGCCTGATTTCCTCTTCAATATTTTCCTGTAATCCAAGATACCCGGTGTTGCCTGTTACAACCTTATAGTTTCCTTCAGCTGACAGAAAATAAAATTCTACAAAGCCTGCATATTCCTGCGCTTTCTTTATATAGTCACGGATTTCGTCCTCACTTGAGGTATTCTGCAGATTCTCACCCCACATATGAAGATAAGTCAGATTCTTATCTGTAAGTTCCCGTAGCATGTTATCAGACTGATGAAAAACTTCCGTCAGATGAGAAACGCTTTCCTCATAAACAGTTTTCGATATAAATCCAAAATATTGGAAAACCAGCAATACAACACACGCAAAAACAGCTAGATATGCCGCTATACTAAATCGTTTTCTCATGCCAGTTCTCTTTCTGTCTTTATTATGATTCTTAATTTCCATACTTCTCACCTCAGAGTCATGTAGTCCTCAGGCTCTGCAAGAACGGCATTACCATCTGATACAGCTCCTGTCCAGGCATCTTCCACAGCAGTATCTTCTTCATCAAACACAATATTCTCATCTGCCGGATAAGCTTTCATGTGTTTTGGTATCGCAAGACAGATTACTGTAAAAGTATCATTGTCCTGAACTTTCTTTCCGTCCTTTGTAATTTTACTCAATGTATAACCATCATCTGTTTCTTTGACTTCTACAGAAATGCCACTAAACACAGGCAGTGAGCCACGGTTAAATGGGATGAAACCGCCCTCATAGCCTTCTACAAAGTTTTTAACAGTCTCTTTCAGCTCAGCTCCACTCATCTTGCTGCTGTAGGCTGAAAGACAATTTGGCATGATCATGCTTCCCGCCATTTTGAGTGTATAACCGGCTTTCAGCACATTTCCCGTAAAGCTGTTTCCGGTTGCTATCAGCACATCTGTCCCATAGATGCCACGCAGAGTGTTGGCCATAACCGAATATGCCGCATTTCCACCGTTGCTATGAAAACGATTGGAATAAGACTTCTGTGAATCCAATATTACTTTCTCAGGAATGGATTTCTCCTCAAGAAGCTGAGAATTAAATGACTGATAAGCCTGCTCTGCATCATATTCTCCTGAAATCATTCTCGAAACCACATTCTTGGAAACAGAGAAAAAGTCATTTGACGCAATGCGGATATACATATGGTTTTCTTCTATCACAGGTTTCACATCTTTCAGATATTCCGTAAGCTTAAGATTCACATCCTGACTGTAGCTTAACAGATCCTGTCCATCACTAATAATCCGGTTCTGTGCATCCTCTGAAAGCATTGTGTTCAGCACCTTCATTGCTTTCTTCCGGCGTGTTTCATCCTGAGTCAGGTCACGGTTTAAAGCCACCTGAAAATATGGTGTAGTCATAAGCCACTTTTCACCATTCTTCTGAAAGAATGGAAGAAATGTTGTGTTAATCCCCTGATTCTGAAACATTTTTACTCCAGAAGAGCTTCCAAAGTACATGGCAAGCTTTCCACTTTGATACATCTCAACTATATCATCATAATTTATATCCAGATCATCCGGGCTCAGACCAGTATCCTGGATAAATTGCTCCATGCGTTCAAAAGCCTCAGGCCAGATAGTACTGTCCAGACCTTCTCTCTTTTCATTATCAGGATCACTGTAGGCAGTACGCCACTTGCGTCCATCTACAGAAGACAACTCTGATGCTGACAGACCCTGCAGTGTTTCCATACAGGTATAATCATAATAATAGTCTGCAGTAAACCCACGGATTCCCACTTTGTCAAATGCCTGGCAGGCAGAAACAAAGCTTTCATAATCTGTTGGGAGAGGGATATCATACTTTTCAAAAAGATCTTTGTTAACTACAAAACCGTGTGCATCCGCACACACTGGAATCCAGTTTACGCTTCCATCCTCATTCATAAAATTGCTAAGGTAGCTGTCATAGACCGCACCTGCTGCATTGGTTGTAGAAAGATCCATAAGACTGTCTTTTAGGGGACTCGCATCATGCAGTGAAAAACGACAACAAGTTATAATATCCGGCAATCCACCGTTTTCCTTAAGAAACTTGTAGAAATCCAGATTATTATTTCCTACTACAAATTCAACATTGATATCCGGAAGCTGTTCCTGAATATATGGTGCATATTTTTCATACAGGCTTGTGCTCCATAAGTACACCGTAATTGTTTCCCCATCTTCTTTTTCTGCACTTTTGCCGCCACAGCCTGACAAAAGTGATATAGCTGTCACCATTACCAGAAAAACCAGCAAAACTCTGTTACATTTTTTCTTTTTCATTACGAATTCTCCTCTGAGTTTCCTTTGCATTTTTCTGCGCCGTAAAAAAACCTATGACTACCGCCATAGGTCTTATTTCTGATTGAATAATAGCTCCTGTCACATACAATTATCCTGCTGCTTTCGGCATATTAATATTCCATGTACAATTCCCCATCAAGGTTCTTCCAGTAGAACTTATCCTCCAGTATCATATAACTGTGTTCGGAGTTCTCTTTAGGAATTGAAACTGAACCAGGATTCATGTATATGTAATTATCTCTCTTCTCACACTTAGGTACATGTGTATGTCCGCAAAGTAGAATATCTCCTTCCTTTAATGCAGGTATATTCTTCTCATCAAGCTTGTGTCCATGTGCAATAACGATTGATCTGTCATTGAAATTAAGATATGCCTGTTCTGCAAGTACATTAAAGTCAAGCACCATCTGGTCAACCTCTGTATCACAATTACCTCTTACGCATATAATCTCATTGCGTAAAGGATTAAGCATTGCAATAACTTCCTTAGGTGCATATTCCTTAGGCAGGTCATTTCTCGGGCCATGGTAGAGTATATCACCTAAAAGAACGAGTCTGTCTGGCTTCTCTGCTTCATATCTTTCAAGCAGCTTTCTGCAATAATATGCAGAACCGTGTATATCTGATGCAATCATTATCTTCTTCATATTCTGTCCTTTCCTTATGTAAACCGATTCTTGATTATCTTGCAAGCTTATTAAATGTTGGCACTTTATAATGTGAAGCATTACTTAAAAACTGAGATAAAGTATTAGGAACCTTGTATGTATCAAGTACCTTCTTCATAAAAGCAATTGATCTTTTCTTATACTTCATACTTCGTAATACTGTTACCGCAGCTCCATCATCATACCCCCTTGCAAACTGCTTTGCATATCTTGCAAATTTAGTTTTATCAAGTTCAGGAATGTTAAAATAATTCTGGAATATCTCCATTGCCTCAATAATTCTCGTATTATCAAAATCAAGTTCTACTGCAGGTCTTTTCACCTCTATATTACCAATATGACATACAGACTGCTTACACACGTTAGAATACAGGCTTATATTATCAGACTTGACATTCGTAAGCGAATATTTGTTATACAGGTGTATTCCGGTAAACATTCCGCTTGAATTATCCTCTCCAAAGAAATAATTCAGTAAAAGCTCTGTAATATCTCCCTGTGCATCTGATTTCTTAATATACATACCTCTTCCAACACGGATTATCTCTCCCTCGTCAGAGAGTCTTTCGACAGCCCGGAAGAATGCTTCCTGATTCATCCGCACAAATCCATGCTCATACATATCATTAGCCGACACAATTGTGCCATCTGCCACATTATCAAAGTAATCTAATATCTTATCTCTATTCTTCATAATTCTTTAGCATAGTGAAGTTATTACACTTCTTCAAGATTGATTGTCTCTGTTTCTTCTGTATCATCAGCAGATTCTTCCTTTTCAGGCTTTTCTTCTTCCTTGCCATCTGCCTTCTCATTAATTACCTTGACTTCAACCTCAACATCTCCGTCTTTCTCATCAAATATAACATCATCATCAAAATCATCATCTGATGCAAGACAGTCATCCTCATCAACAAAATCAGAATCTTCCTCATCTTCTTCATCGACATAGAAATTAACAGGAATAACTTCTACATTACTGCATACAGCCTTACCAATAATATATACTGTATGGATTCCTTCCTCATCAACATTATCAACAAGATTCTTAACTCCTGCTATCTTTCTTGATATATCACATGTTGCATTGACACCTTCTGGAAGAATGATAGTTACTGAACTTGCATTACTTGAGAAATTAATATATACATCCTTCTCAAACACTGCAAGACCGAGGTCAAGTACTGTCTTAGAGGCCACTGCTTTAAGCTCGCAGCCAGCAAATACCTCGTCTTCAACTTCTATAACCTTCTTCTCTCCGATAGCATTATACTTACGGATTTCATCATCAAAACTATCATTCTCTTCTTTAGCAAATCTTTCCTTAGTCTGCTTGAACTTATCAAAAGCAACCTTGCCTGCTACAGCAGCAGCACCTACTCCTAAAACAACCTTAGCCAATCCATGTTTCTTTGCCATAGTATTATCCTCCAATTCACGCATTATAATGCAATCTACTCTTTAAATTCAATCACCACAAAATCTTGTTTTAGTATATCATACTCTCTATACAAAAATCAACGCGAATAGACACATCCGCAATAATTCTGCCTGTATAGATTATACTCATGTGAAAGCTCAATAGAACGCTTATATCCCTCTTTTTTCTTAAAATCAGATAAAAGATATGGCATATCATATTCCTCTGACAACTTTAAGCCAATTTCATTAAGCTTTACGCTGTTCTTTAACGGACTTATCGTAAGTGTTGTTGTAAAATAATCAAATCCACCAGCCTTGGCAACCTCACAGGTCTTTCGAAGCCGCAGTTCATAACAGCGGAAGCACCTTTCCCCGCCCTCTTTGCACTGTTCATATCCTTTAGCTATATTATAGAATTCCTTAGTATCATAATCACCTTCTATGAAAGAAACCTCGTATTTTGCCGGAAATTCACTGATGAATCTCTTCTGTTCCTCTACTCTCTTCCTATACTCTTCCTCTGCAGATATATTCGGATTATAGTAAAATACAGTTATGTGAAAATAATCAGAAAGATATTCAATACAATGGCTGCTGCACGGTGCACAGCAACTGTGAAGCAGCAGTGTCGGTACAATTCCGTCTTTCTGGAAGCCCTCTATCTTCTTATCAAGTTCTTTCTGAAAATTTCTCTGTTCAAAAGGTATTCCCATATTACTTAACCTGTCCTGTTATC
>OOAF01001646.1_pt1 | contig 17154 bp, 15 predicted proteins | sample 1671251 | NCBI WGS metagenome assembly OOAF01 (sample SAMN06348137, study PRJEB24527) | human gut metagenome | biome: human gut; feature: ankylosing spondylitis patient; material: feces | host: Homo sapiens | place: China | collected 2015-10 | reverse complement strand
TGTGTTTTTCATGGTATTAGATTTAAGGTTAACAATGAAGATTGGCTGTCCGTGACGGATAGCCTTTTTTTGTTTATACCCGGTTGATGTTGTTTCCTCCGAGAAGCGATCATTTTATCCGAATTGCCCGTTCTTTTGGTATTCTTGATTATATTTGTATATCTGAAAAGATTCATTGTAATAAAAATATCTTTATATGGAAATGTACAAAGCAAATGACAACCGGTATGCCGATATGGCTTATAGGCGTTGTGGGCGGAGCGGATTGCTATTGCCGGTCATCTCTCTGGGATTGTGGCATAATTTCGGCAGTGTAGATGTGTTCAGTAACTTTATTCAGATTGCGTATGCCGCTTTCGACAATGGGATTACACATTTTGATCTTGCCAATAATTACGGTCCTGTGTATGGATCGGCAGAGGAAAATTTCGGCCGTATCCTGAAGAAAGGTCTGGGGCAATATCGGGATGAACTTGTTATTTCCACAAAAGCCGGATATGACATGTGGCCTGGTCCGTATGGCAACTGGGGAAGTCGCAAGTATCTGATGGCAAGCCTTGACCAGAGTTTGAAGCGGATGGGATTGGAATATGTGGATATTTTCTATTCGCATCGTCCGGACCCACAGACGCCAGTCGAAGAAACGATGGGAGCATTGGCTGATATCGTCCGCCAGGGAAAAGCCCTGTATGTCGGGATATCGAATTACACTGCCGGACAGACGGAAAAAGCACTTGCCGTATTGAAAGAACATCGTGTGCCTTGCTTGATCCATCAAGCGCGTTATTCGATGCTGGATCGCAGGATCGAACCGGACTTGTTGCCTCTGTTGAAGCAGGAAGGAGTAGGGATGATCGCCTTCTCGCCATTGGCACAGGGCATGTTGACGGATAAGTATCTGAACGGTATTCCCGATAATTCGCGTGCGGCCAAATCTACAGACCATCTTCAACGTGAACAGGTGACGGAAGAAAAAATAAATAAAGTAAGACAACTGAATGACCTTGCCAAACAACGCGGACAGACGTTAGCGGAAATGGCGATTGCCTGGCTGTTGAAAGACGACCGGGTGACGAGCGTCCTGGTGGGAGCCAGTTCGGTTGCACAGTTGATAGATAACCTGAAGGCGTTACAAAATACAGCCTTTTCAGCGGAAGAAATACAAATGATAGAAAATATATTACAGTAATATACACTGATAAATCATCATTTATTAATCCAAACAATTAATGAAACCATTCTTATATCAGGTTGCATCCCTTTTTTATTCTGAATACGGGGCGGAAGTGAGCCGTCTGGCCTTTGTTTTCCCGAATCGCCGTACCGGGCTGTTCTTCCAGAAATACTTGTCGGAAGTATCTGAGAAGCCTCTTTTCTCGCCGACGATCCTGACGATCAACGATCTGTTTGTACAGTTGAGCGGAAAGCAGGCTGCCGATCGGATCAGCATGCTGTTTAAACTATATGATATTTATTTGAGACATAGCGGTTCTTCCGAAACGTTCGACGAGTTCTTGTATTGGGGGGAAATGCTGCTGAATGATTTTGACGATATCGATAAATATATGGCAGATGCCCGTATGCTCTTCACCAATGTGACGGACCTGCGTGAGATAGAGAATGATTTTAGTTTTCTGAGCCCTGAACAAATTGCGGCTATCCGGACCTTTTGGTCTTCTTTTTATCCGAAAGGAGATACGCCCAACCAGGAACAATTTCTGGCGGTCTGGCAGATTTTATATGCCCTATATACCGATTTGCGGGAAGCGCTTGCCACCGAAGGCAAAGGATATGAAGGTATGATTTTCCGGGAAGTTGTCGAACAGATGGAGAAAGACGAATGTTGCGACCTGCCCTATACAAAGGTTGTATTTGTCGGACTGAATGCCCTCTCGGTGGCTGAAGAACGTTTCCTTTCCGGGTTGCAAAAACGGGGAATAGCTGATTTTTACTGGGATTACGCCTCTCCGAAAGTGACGGACCCGGATAATAAGGCCTCTTACTTCGTGGAGCGCAATTTGCGGCAATTCCCGTCGCAATTAATTGAAAATGGACAATTGACTATTGACAATGAAGATGACGACAAAAAGAAGATCGAGGTGATCGGCATCCCTTCCGGAATCGGACAGGCAAAGCAAGTGTGCAGCATTCTGAACGAGCTTTGCAAGGAAGACGAAATGAGTGCGGAAGAAGCGTTGCGGACGGCTGTGATTCTGCCGGATGAACATTTGTTGATTCCGGTTCTGAATGCCATTCCCGAACAGATCAAACGGATCAATGTGACGATGGGATATCCGTTGGCCGGTACACCGGTTGCATCTTTGATGGAATATATTCTGGCTTTGCAAAAGAATATTCGTTATGTGGACCGGAGGCCGGTGTTCTATTTCCGGGATGTCTTGCCAATCCTGAACCATCGGTATATCTCGACTACTTCTCCGGAGATGGTTTCTAATCTGGTAAAAGATATTTCAGAAAACAACAAGATTTACATATCGTATGACGATCTGAATAAGACGCCATTGTTGTCCATCCTCTTTACTCCGGTGACTGCGGTGGAAACTTTCTCCGATTATTTGATTAACGTGTTGCAGGAACTGAATAAAGCAGTTGAAGGTGGAAAGTTGAAAGTTGAAAGTGTAAATAGTGACGCGGAGCCACTTTCAACTTTCAACTCTCAACTCTCAACTATTAACGACATTGAACAGGAGTTTATCTTCCATTATTTCGCTACGGTTAACCGGATGAAGGAAGTCATGCGGGAGGCGAATGTAAAAATGAAAATCGATACCTATTTCCGTTTGCTGAAACGTGTGACGGACACAATTACGATTCCTTTCCAAGGTGAACCTCTTTCCGGTTTGCAGATCATGGGTGTTTTGGAGACTCGTGCGCTTGACTTTGACCGGTTGATTATCCTTTCGATGAATGAAGGAATTTTCCCGTTGAGGAAAGCGGCTAATTCATTTATTCCTTATAATCTTCGTCGTGGATTCGGTTTGCCGACATACGAACATCAGGACAGTGTTTGGGCGTATCATTTCTATCGTTTGATTTATCGTGCCAGCCATGTCAGCTTGCTTTATGATACTCGGAGTAACGGATTGCAGACAGGCGAGGTTAGCCGTTTCGTGCATCAGTTGCATTATCATTATGAGGAGCCGATACAGAATAAGCTGGTTGTTTACAATGTCTCTTCTTCCAAGACTCCTGCCTTGCAGGTAGCTAAGACGGAGGAAGTCATGAACCGTCTGGCTGATTTCCGGAGTGGTGGGACGCGGGCGATATCGGCGAGTGCAGTCAATACCTATCTGGATTGTCCGCTTAAATTTTATTTCTCCGTTGTCGAGGGAATACGTGAAGAAGAGGAGGTAAGCGAGACGATCGAAAGTAATGTTTTTGGAAGTATCCTGCATAAGGTGATGGAAGAATTGTATCAGCCATTCTGTGGAAAGATGGTGACGGCTGATCTGCTGAAAGCGATCCGAAAAGATACGCCTATGTTGACGGGAGCGGTTGCCCGTGCCTTTGCCGAAATTTTCTTTAAAACGGACATTGTTCGTCCACTCACCGGACAGAACTTCCTGATCGGCGAGATGATTCGCAAATATGTGGAGAAAGTGCTGGAACGTGACGCAAAACAGACTCCTTTCCGTTATATCGAATCGGAAAAGAAGATAAAATGCCTTTTCCCATTGACGGATAAAAGCAATATCCAGTTGAAAGGATTTATCGACCGTATAGACGAAGTACGCGATGTCGTCCGCATTATTGACTATAAGAGTGGGAGCGGGACGACGCAGTTTACCTCTGTAGAAGCTCTTTTCGACAAAGCAGATACGGATCGTTCCAAAGCGGTTATGCAGGTCTTTATGTATGCATGGATGTATAACAGGTCAGTTCAGCTTTCAACAGCTATTCAGCCGGGTATCTATTATATGAGGACCCTCTTTTCTTCCTCTTTCGATCCTGGAATTTACCATCGTACAGACCGGTTCAAAACAGAACAAGTTTTGGACTTCGCCAACTATCGCACGGATTTTGAAGACAGCCTGCGAAATTGCTTGGATGAAATCTTCGACACAGAAACCCCATTCGTGCAAACCCCGAACGGCAAAGCCTGCATGTATTGTCCGTTTAAGGATATTTGCGGAAAATAGTGTTTTTACAGATTTCCCATATATTCATCCACAATTTCATTCAGGAAGCGGTTGAATGGAAGAAGCTTTCGAAAACAATCGATGGTTTCTTCCATCCAGTCCGGCTGGCTGAAAAAACTGTCGGGCTTAATACCGATAACGCTGAAGTCTTTGTGCCTTAATATATAACCGTAAGGAGAATCGGAGGGGAAACCTGCCGGGATACGTTTTAGCATGTCCCCTTCGAGTGACGGGTACAGAGCTTTGAAGGAAGGCTCTTCGATGATGGAAACAAATTCATCTATGTTATTGTATATTTCACGTCGAAGGACTTTCAATATTTCCGGTTTGGGATACCAGATACCGCCAGACAGTACGCAGTATTCCGGTTCAAGATGAAAGTAGTAAGCTCCCCGGATACTATGACGTCCTCCTTGAGCAATACAGGCTGACATATAAGTCTTGTAAGGCGACTTGTCGAGGCTGAAGCGGATGTCGCGATTAATACGGAACAGACATTTCCGGGCATCCAATCCCCGTATATCAGGATCAAATACGCTGATTCGTTCGATTAACTCTTGTACTTCGTTGATAAAAGCGCAGCGAAGTTTGTCATATCGTTCTCTATTTTCATGGAACCAGACGGTATTATTGTTGCGTCGTAAATCGTCTAAGAATCGGATAATTTCTGCATTCATATTAGGATATTCTTTTTTTTATTGTATTTCGTATCTCCATTGTTTCGGAGTCATCTGTTTCATCTTTTTGAAATAGCGATTGAAGTAGGGAATGTCGGTGAAGCCGCATTGCCAGGCTATTTCGTTAATGTCCTTATCCGGAAAGTTGCGGAGTAAAGTGCCAACGGCCTCTATCCGGTATTCGTTGATGAAGTTTGTAAACGTTTTGCCTGTTTCACGTTTGAAAAACGAGCAGAACGCCGTTGTGCTCATGCTGATTACGTTTGCGGCGTCCGAAAGAGTTATTTTCTCCTTGTAATGCTCGATGACGTATTTGAAGATCAGTTGCATACGTTGCATGTTTTTGGTAATGCCGTTGAATACCGTTTCCTGCAAACCGATAGGGATTAAATCGGTTGTGGTTCCGATTTGTTGCAGGATGCGGATCAACATCAGCATCCTTTCGCTTGCATTCAGGAGGTTCATTTCTTCTAAGCAGGATTTGATCTTTCCGGCTGTTTCGCCTGTCAGCAGGATGCCTTGCTGGATTGCCGATAACCGGTGAGCGGCATATTCCCATTCGGTAAAAAAAGACAGGCCGGTTTGTAGCAAGTCGGGATTGAATTGCACAACTATGCATCTCCGTTTTCCATCAGGCTCGCAGCTTTCGGGGTTATACATCCAACAATGTGGTTGGTTGGTCGGGACCAGTACGACTTCTCCCTCCTCGAACGGCTCCAGAAAGTCGCCTATCATCCGGTAGCCTGAACCTTTCACAACATAACATATTTCTATTTCGGGATGAAAATGAAGAGGCATTTCGTCTTTCGGGTACAAGCTGGAATAATCGTAGCGTAATGAGGCACAACTATCTTTTTTGATTTGTTCGAATTTTAGTTTCTCGTGCATGTCGGATGAACTTTCTGATAAAACACAGTAAAATTAGACAATAATTGCATAATCTGCGACAATTACACTTAATAATTTTGTTGTTTCTTTGCGGCCGGAAAAACAGAAAGATTGAATAGGTTATGAAGAAAGGTTTGTATGCATTGTCTTTTGGCACATTTGGGTTGGGGATTGCAGAGTTTATTATGATGAGTATCTTGCCGGATGTGGCGGCAGGATTTGATATTTCCTTATCCGAAGCCGGGCATCTTATTTCGGCTTATGCGTTGGGGGTATGTGTGGGAGCACCGTTGGTAGTGGTGGTGGCCAGGAGTTGGCCGCTACGTACGATCTTGCTTGCTTTGGTTGGGCTTTTTGTTGTCGGGAATCTGCTTATGGCTCTGTCGGCCGATTATTGGATGGGGTTGTGTGCCCGGTTTGTATCGGGGTTGCCGCATGGGGCTTATTTCGGAGTCGGTTCGATTGTTGCCAGCCGTTTGGCGGAGAAAGGGAAAAGCACTTCTGCTGTAGCTATTATGATTATGGGGATGACGATTGCCAATTTGTTCGGTGTCCCGGCCGGGAATTTCCTGGGGCACTTTCTGTCCTGGCGTTTGGTTTTTGTGATTGCAGCGTTGTGGGGTGGCGTAACGATTTGGTTTATCCGGAGGTGGGTTCCTGTTTTGCCCGCCCTGCCGGCGACGAATCTGAAAGGGCAGTTTCGTTTTTTGAGAAGGCCGGAACCGTGGATGCTGATTGCTGCTACCATGTTAGGAAACGGGGGAGCTTTTTGCTGGTATAGCTATGTCAATCCGTTAATGACGGAGGTGTCCGGTTTCAGTGTCGGGACAATGCCTGTATTGATGTTGCTGGCGGGTGTGAGCATGTGTGTCGGTAACTATTTGGGAGGGCATTTGTCTGATCGTTTTACACCTGGTATCGTAGCGATGTCCATGCAGTTCCTGATGTTTGCATCACTTCTGCTGATTTATTTTTTTGCTTCGTACGGCTTTTTGTCCGCTTTGCTGATGTGCGTTTGTACTGGTTGCCTGTTTGCAGTTTCTTCTCCACAGCAATTGTTGTTGCTTCAATATTCTCCTGGCGGAGAGATGATGGGCGGGGCGATGGTCCAGCTTGCTTTTAATTTGGGGAATGCCGTGGGGGCTTATTTTGGAGGATTGTCGATCGAACATGGGGCAGGGCTGGAAAGTACGGCATTGATCGGTTCGTTTTTTGCCCTGTTAGGAACTACGGTGTTTCTGGTATTCAACTATATGGTGTTTAAACCTCAGAGGAAATTACTTTTAAAGGGGGGAATATAATTTCCGAGGATCAAGACGGTGTTTTTGGACATAGAAACAGCCGTCCGAAATCGGGACGGTGTTTTTGGAGATAAAAAACAGCCGTCCGAAATCGGGACGGCTGTTTGGATTTATAATGTCTCTTGTTTCAGTTGTTCGACGAAACGATCGATTCGCTGTAGTTCTTTCGGAATATCGATTCCCTGCGGACAGTGTGGATTACATTGGTTGCAACTAGTACAATGATCCGCTTGGCGGAGTTTCGGTACACTGCGGTCGTACCCGATCAGATAAGCCCGGCGAGCTTCGCGATAGTTTTCATCCTGTCCGCTCTGAGGGACATTCCCCTCGTTCACACATTTATTATAATGAAGCAAAATTCCCGGAATATCGATACCGTAAGGACAAGGCATACAGTATTTGCAGTCGTTACACGGGATGGTCGGATACTGCATCATCAAGTCGGCGGTGTCGAACAAGAAACGGTTTTCCTCTTCCGTCAACGGTTGCAACGGGCAGTAGGTGCGGAGATTGTCTTGCAGGTGCTCCATGTAAGTCATGCCGCTCAGCACGGTGAGTACGCCGGGAAACGAGCCGGCAAACCGGAAAGCCCAGGAGGCGACGCTCCGTCCCGGTTCGCGTTGCTTCAGGCGGGCGACGATATGGTCGTGCACGTTCGAAAGCCGTCCTCCGAGGAGTGGCTCCATGATGATGGCGGGAATCCCCCGTTTCTGCAATTCCCCGTACAGATATTCCGCATCGGTGTTTCGCGGGTTGATCTCTTTGGCATGTTTCCAGTCCAGGTAATTCAACTGGATCTGGACGAAATCCCATTGATATTCGTCGTGTTTCGAAAGCAAATAATCGAACACCTCTATATCTCCGTGATAGGAGAAACCTAAGTTTCGGATACGTCCTGCCTTGCGTTCTTCGAGCAGGAAGTCGAGTATGCCGTTCTTGACATACCGGTTTTCATAGGCTTCCATACCACCCATGCCGATCCCGTGGAGCAGCATATAATCGAGATAATCGACTTGCAGCTCCTTGAGCGAATTGTTATACATCGCGATAGAGGCTTCGCGGCTCCATGTGTCGGGAGAGAAGTTCGAAAGTTTGGTGGCGATGTAATATTTGTCGCGCGGATAGCGGCTGAGGGCGATCCCCATAGCATGTTCCGAACGTCCTTTGCAATAGGCGGGCGAGGTGTCGAAGTAGTTCACACCGTGCTCGATGGCATAGTCAGTCAGCCGGTTGACCATCTCCTGGTCGATTTCGTCATCGCTGTCTCTTGCGCTGCTTTTGGCAATAGTCGGCAGACGCATGCATCCATAACCGAGGATGGAAACTTTGTCTTTTGTGGACGGCGTCGTGCGGTATGTCATCCGGTCCGTGGGAATAGGGGTGGAGCTTCCCGAACCTGAGGCCATCCCGCTGTCCGAACTGCACCCGGAGAGCAACGGGGCGGTAGTTGCCGTGCTGATTCCTACAATCTTCAGGAAATCGCGACGGTTTATCGCTTGATGATTGTCTTTTTCCATATGTGATGATTCTTTTATTTCTTGATCAAATATTCCGGTGTTGTTCGTGCCCTTCCACATAAATGGCGCTGAACGGACGCGACGGGCACAGGTTTTCACAGGCTCCGCAGCCGATGCATTTTTCCTCGTTTACGACCGGCAGTTGAGGCGAATCCGGGTCGTTCGGGTCTTTTGCCACCATCAAGATCGCCTGGGTAGGGCAATGGCGGGCACAGTTGCCGCAAGTGACGCCGTCCCGGTTGACGATGCAATTTTCCTGAATCAGTACGGCATGTCCGATCTGGATAGCCGTCTTGTCCGCTTTCGTGATTGGACGGATCGCTCCGGTCGGGCAAACTTCCGAACATTTGACGCATTCGGGACGACAGTATCCTCGCTCGTACGATACTTCTGGCTGCATAAATGTTTGAAGGTTCCCCGAAGGACGCAGCACATGGTTCGTACAAACCGATACACAAAGCTGGCACGCGGTGCAATGCTGGGAGAAATTGGCTGCGCTCAGCGAGCCCGGAGGAGTGATCGGGGTTGTCCGGTCCGGTTTCTTTTTATCTTCGATGATGGCCAGTCCGCCGTCGACTTTCTTGTCCGGGAGTTGTACTTTTTCTTGGGCTTTCAATGCGGCAGAAGTGGCAAGTAATGCCGATACGGTAAAGAACTTGCGACGATCGGGCTTGTCTACGACCGGTTGGTTGGTCTGTGTTTCAGCCTTGTTTGTTTTTCTGCGTGTATATCGGATGGCCCCTTGTCGGCATTTGTCTATGCAGTCCATGCAATCGACACAGCGGCTATAGTCGATCTCGTGTACTTTCGCATTGATACAGGCTGCTTTGCAATTACGGGCACACAAGCCGCAACCATTGCATTTGGACGTATCGATAACCGGTTTGAAAACGGAAAAACGGGAGATCAATCCCAAAAACGTTCTACCGGGCAGATCGTGTTGCAATAGGTTCGCCCATTCCGCCAGGCAAGTATGATCAGTATAATGAAGGTAACTGTGGCAATGATAAAGGTTGGGAGGCTCCGTAGCCAGACTTCCGTTTCGTAGAAGGCATAATTGTCTGCCCGTTCTGCCAAGTAGGCCAGAAAGTTGTTTCCCCATTGCCAGAGGGGTGCGAATAAGTTAGAGGCGATACGCCCGTAAGCGCTGTAAGGTGCGATCAATGCCGCCCATGCTCCTAACCCGCTGATCATGGCAAGGATAAATATCACCATGGCTCCGTATCTTAACCAGGACAAGGCGGGGGAATAACGGAAACGGTTTTTCTTCCGTTTCCCCGCCAGCCATGAAACAACATCCTGGAATATGCCGAGAGGGCAGATTACAGAGCAGTAAACCCGACCGAAAATCCAGGTCAATACAATGAGAAACAGTACCAAGCCGAGGTTGAGTGCCAATACCGCCGGCAGGAACTGTACTTTCGCCAACCACCCGAACCATGCATGCAACGTCCCCGTGAAATCGAGAAACAGCAGGGTTACAAGCGTAAAACAGATAAGTGCAGTTGTAAGTCTGATCGTTCGCAACATAATAAACTCTTTTTAGATAGTCTGTTATTTTATGTTGCAAACATAATAAAAGGAAATGGTTTGCAACTTACACGAATTACGGATTGATGTACCAATATTACGGTTTTGTCAACTTCTGCAAAAAGTCTGGCTGACAAACCTTAGAACTTCAGGCAAGGCCGTCCGCCAATAGGTCCAGCTATGGCCGCCGTCTCGTACTCGGAATTCATGCCTGATCCCTTTCTGCTTCATGACCTGGTGCACCTGCATGTTTCCGTCCAGCAGGCCGTCGTCATCACCGCAATCAATGTAATAACGGATTTTGGGCAAGTCGTTTTGGTCCCAGTCGGAAAGGATCTTCAAGACATTGTTTTGCTTCCAGTGTTCGTCTCCCGGTCCGAACAGGCGGTTGAATAAATCCTTATGTGACCGGGCTTTTCGTGCTTCCATGACTGTGTCGTCGAAAACGGCGGCACTCAACGGAGCACATGCGCAGAACATGTCCGGATGATGCAAGCTGTACAGGAATGATCCGTAGCCACCCATCGACAATCCGGCAATTGCCCGGCTTTCTTTGTCACTGCGGATCCGGTATGTTTTTTCCATATAGGGGATAAGTTCTTCAAAAAACATGTCTTCGTAAGGTACTTTTCCGTCATACTGGTTGATATACCAAGTGTCCCATGCGTCCGGCATGACGATTATCATCGGCACGGCTTCCTCGTTTGCGATGGCACGGTCGGCAATCGTTTTCATTTGTCCCATCTGTATCCAGTTGGTTTCATTGTCCGTGTAACCATGCAAGAGGTAGAGGACCGGGTAATTCCTTTTCGAGGTGTTGTAGTCGGAAGGCAGGTAGATGGAGTAGGAAACTTTCCTACCTAATTTGTTACTTTCGAAAGAGAGCGATTCGAAAACTGTACTTTGCGAATATCCTGCAACGTTGAATAGAAAGCACAGGATACAATAGAGATAAAATTTGTTTTTCATATACTATTAATAATTAGATTTGTTTGTCTGGACAGAGTAAGAATAAGAGAAGAGAGCTTGCCGGAAAATCCATTAGGTTTCGACATACTCTCTTTCCCTTGTTGGGAAATTAATCCGCCACCGGATAGGGAAATTCGGTCAACCCTTTGTACATGAATTGATAGGTCGGAACTTCGATTCCCAATTCTTGGGCAGTTCGTACGACATAGCCTGTCAATGTTTCCACTTCGGTGCGATTGCCTTTTTGAAAATCACTGTGCATGGAGGTTGTGGAGTTGTTAGGCATGATCTTCTGGGCGTCGATGGCGGAGAATACTTGACCGTCCGGCAGACGAATCCCTTTGGCTTCTGCCACGCTTTTGAGTTCATAACCTAACGTGATGAACAGATCGATATGGTTATTTACCACTTCGCCAATCGTTTCATTGAAATAGGAGGTGATAGTGGCGGCGGTCGAGATCATGAAGAATTTCTTCCAGATTTCCAAGTCAATGTCATCCGGTATTGTGGTAAGGATACGGGCGTTGGCCAATATATCCTGTAAGTCTTTCTGTCGTTTCTTGTTTCCTTGTTTACTTCCGAAGAACATCCGGTCCTTTATGGTGAACTTTTCCACTCTTCCCGGTCTGACCAAGCGGGAACCGATGTAAACGCATCCTTTCCAAACCTCATTGTTCGGTAATAGCTTTTGTATGCGTTCTGCTATATCCGCTCCGTTCAGCAGGGGAATGATAACCGTATTAGGGCCGATGATCGGAGTCAGCTGAACTATATTCTCCTCCAAGTCGTAGCTTTTGGTACAGCAAAACAGGTAATCGACTGGTCCTATTTCAGCAGGATTGTCGGTTGCGAGGGTTGGTTTTGCTTTGATCGTCAGGAATGTATTTTTGACTTCGATGCCGTTCTTACGTATCTCTTCCAGGTTTTCACCCCGGGAAATGAAATAGATGTCAATATCTTCAGAGTCTTTGTAACGGGCAGCTAATAGTCCTCCGTAGTAGCCGCCTACAGCTCCTATACCGGAAATCGCTATTTTAGTTTTATTCATGTTCTTGTCTTGTTATTTTTACAAAGATGAAAAATAAAATTGGAAAAACTATATCAGTTTGAGTTCTTTTAGAAAGTCGGGGATACATTGTTCAAAATTAACACCAAAGCGGTAGTCCGTTTTTACATTATATGTCCGGCGTATACTGTCGGCTGTGAAGTTTACGGCTATTTGTGCTGATTCGCTTAAGCTGAAGTTATTCAGCAGGCCGGATAACAGGGCGCTCGCAAAAACATCTCCTGTTCCGTGATAACTTCCTGGTATCCTTTCGGAAAACAGGTAGTCTGTCGAATCTTTCCTTTGGTCGTAGGTCGCAGCTCCCAATTTCTTTTCTTCAAAGTATACACCGGTCAGTACGATCTTTTTCGGTCCGAGCTTGCTTAGTTTTTTTAAGATTTTTTCGATATAGGCCTGCGTATAGGGACCGGGATGGTAGCTTTCCTCCAGTAATAAAGCAGCTTCGGTCAGGTTAGGGACGATGATGTCTGCTTTCCTGCATAAGGATCTCATGCCTGTCGCAAACTCAGGCTGGAATATGCGATATAGTTCTCCGTTGTCCGCCATTACCGGATCTACCAGGATCAGGTTGTTTTTTGATCTGAATAGTTCGAAAAACTCTTTGACGAGGTCCAGTTGTTCGAATGAACCTAAGAAACCGCTGTAGGTCGCATCGAATTGTATATCGAGCGACTTCCAGTGCTGCATAAAAGCCCGCATGTCGCTTGTCAGGTCGCGGTAAGTGTATCCGCTGATTCCTCCTGTATGAGTCGATAATATGGCGGTCGGCATGGCACATGCTTCTATTCCGGCGGCGGAAAGGATAGGCAAAGCAACAGTTAGAGAGCATTTTCCGAACCCCGACAAGTCATGTATGGCAGCCACACGTTTTTGATAATCTTTATTTTCCATTTATATGTTATGACTTTATTTTTCTATAACAACAAAAAATATTTCCGATTTGTTATTTGAGAAATAGATAGGCTATGAGAAATATTGCTATTATTGCACTGTTATTGGCATGTGTCAGTGTGGCTGGCAACGCTGGGAACAGGAAAGAGTTTGATTTAATGAAACAAGAAAATATGAAGATGAAAGACAAGGCTGAAATATATCTGGCAGGCGGTTGCTTTTGGGGAACGGAACATTTCTTGAAACAGATCAGAGGTGTGGAACAAACGGAAGTTGGTTATGCCAACAGCCAAGTCCCCAATCCAACCTATAAAGAGGTGTGCACCGGGAATACCGGAGCGGTAGAAACAGTTAAGGTTGTTTATGATCCGCGAACGGTCGACTTGGATCTACTGTTAGATTTGTACTTTCAGACGATAGATCCGACTAGTGTCAACCGTCAGGGTGGGGACAGTGGTTTACAATATCGTACGGGCATTTATTATATCGATAAAGACGATGCTCCGGTGATTGAAGCTGCCATTAAGGATTTGGCAAAAGACTATGCGAAGCCGATCGCCATCGAGGTGATGTCACTCGTTAATTTTTATGCTGCGGAGGAATACCATCAGGATTATTTGGATAAGAATGTGGGCGGTTATTGCCATATTAATCCGAAATTGTTTGAATTGGCACGGAAAGCTAATGCCCGTCCTGTTTATGCAAAGCCGGATGATGTGACTCTTAAGAATAAACTTTCGGACATACAGTATGCCGTAACGCAAAAAAATGCCACGGAGCCTGCATTCCGCAATGAGTACTGGAATGAGCATAGGGAAGGAATCTATGTCGATATTACGACTGGTGAACCGCTTTTCGTATCTACCGATAAGTTTGATTCCGGCTGTGGCTGGCCCAGTTTTTTCAAACCGATTGATAAGAAACTGATTGTTGAAAAGCCGGATACTTCGCATGGAATGACCCGGACAGAAGTACGCAGCCAGACGGGGAATGCTCATTTAGGTCATGTCTTTCCGGATGGTCCTGCCGATAAAGGAGGTCTACGATATTGTATAAACAGCGCTTCACTGCGGTTTATCCCGAAAGAAAAGATGAAAGAAGAAGGTTATGGGGATTATTTGCCTCTTCTGAAGAAATAAAATCAGGCTTATATATTGATGAGGCAGTATCCACTGCCTCATGTTTTTTATTTATTGTTCGAGAACATCCAAGTCCATTTATGCCATATGCTTTCCAAGGGACCTTGTTTGTGGCTTGCCAGCCACCATTTGCAGAACGAAACTTGTAACAGGAAGAGGGCGAACCCGATTAGTAAACTTATTGTATAGCCACAATAAGGAGCTAAATATAGTCCGAACGGGAAATAGATGATCGCTCCCATGATTGATTGCGCGATATAATTTGTCAGGCTCATCTTACCGTAAAAACGCAGAGCTGAAACAGCTTTCCTGAAGCATTCTTTCTGGTATAAGAGTACAAACGAGGAAACGAGGACGAATGTAAACGCAAATTTCTGCCACATGTCGAAAGCTGTCCCTACGGTTTGCTTGATCAAGGCATTGTCGCTTGCCATGATCTGTTCTTTTAAGGAATACAAGGGAGCGAAACAGATTGCAGCAATAATAAGAACCTTTACCCAAAAACGCAGGTGTGTTTCGCTTGTAACGAATAGTTCTTTTCTGCCGATATAAAGTCCCAACAGGAATAGACCTGCCGTCTGCAGAAAACGTCCGGCTCCGATAGCCCAGTACAAACTTGCTTTTTGTCCTAACGTGATATTGCCCCAGATGAAGTCCAGGAAATTTCCGGCTTTGGTATATTCGGCGACCTCACTGTACATGGCGCCTACGCCGAGATCCGGCAGAGCATGGGCAGGATTGAGCAGACTCATGATGTAGTGATACCATTCTATAGGTTGGATTAATAATATAATAGCTGTGATCAAGATCGCTTTGTCACTCCATTTGCGGACCAGAAATAAAACCAAACCTACTACAGCAAATAACAACAGTACGTCTCCGGCCGGGAAAAAAGCGGCATTCAAGGTTGCGAAGCCAAGCAACAGAACCAATCGCCATAAGAAGCGGTAGCCGAAGTCTTTTCCTTTCTTTTTCTGATTATGACATTGGATATAGAATGTAAACCCGAACAAAAGAGCGAAAATAGCATAAGCTTTTCCTGCAAACAGGGAAAAAATGACGTTAAACACTCCGTCGTTTAAGACGGCTAGCCATGCTGGTTGTTCTGTTGGATAGACTGGAAAGATAAAATGTTCCAGATTATGCACTAAAATAATTGCCATGACGGCAAATCCTCTTAGTGCATCGACTACTTCAATACGTGGGATTTTACTTGCTGATAGTTCCATATAAGTTGTTTATTAAGTTTCAATGTTCAAATATAGGTAATTTTGATTTCAAAGCATCCATGTTTTGAAATTGGAAAAGTTCACAAGCAGTATTCAAGCGATATTGGGTAACAAATTGTGAGAATGCATTCCTTTGCATCGCTTGGAAGTTGGACTTTTGGGTAATAAAAAAAGCCACAAATCATTTATTTGTAGCTTTTTGTCTGTTTACTGACCATTTCTGACCAGTAAATTCAGCGGAGAAAGAGGGTTTTGAACCTACAACTCTAACCGCTTATATTTCAGCTACTTTGCTTTCAAAATTTCAAATAGGTAACGAAACAGTAACGATTTTCAGACGTTGGGCTTGTCCAACTTTGACCGCTGTTTGTCTGCCTAACTTTCGGGTTCAAAGATACGGCTTTCTTTTGAAACTCGCAAATATCTGATAATAAATATTTTTGGGTTAGTGCAAGGTGCAAGCTATATATATAAATATATACTTGCACCTTGCACTAAATTTTTGAAGAAAAGAATAGTGCTGTTTGCTTAATCCAGATTTCTTTCATACATTTGCATACCATATAGTATGGTATTATAAAACGATAATATGAAGAAAGTAGAGAAAAAACAATGGTTTGTTATTGGGCTTCAAATTATAGAAAACAATGGGGTTGCTAAAATCACAATAGGCAACTTATGTAATCTCTTAGAAATTACAAAAGGAGCGTTTTATCATCATTTCAAAAATATAGACGGGTATATAGATGCTCTTATGGCTTTTTGGGTAAAAGAGAATACACTTGCATTTATCGAAGAAGTAGAAAAATTAGGGAGTTCAAAAGAAAAGCTACATACCTTATCTCAAATGTCTGCTTCCTCTGAATACAAATGTGAGGGACGGATTAGAGGGTGGAGTTATACAAATGATATTGTACAACAATATGTCGCACAAGTAGATGAATTGAGATTAGACTATTTGACAAAGTTAATCCAAGATTGCGGATATGATGTAGAGTATGCGCATAAAATAGCTACTATCCAATATTCCTTATTGATTGGATTGCAACATATCTGTCCTGAAATCCCTGCTTGTGATTTCAATAAACTTCAAAATATGCTGATTGAAAAATTTGAAACAAAATAATAAAGGTAAACCATGAAACAGAAAAATAACTTGATTATCAAATATCTCCCAGCGGATTATAAAGATTGTTTTTGGGATGAAATCACAGAAAAACCATATATGTCTGTAAATGAATTGTTCAATTTAATGTTTTCTCAATATCCAAAATGGATTATGAGGATGTATTATATACGCAACTTAATCGTAAAACCGTTTGGCGTAAAAATCAATAAATCATTTGTAAATATGATTATAGAACAGAATGATAATGAAATTATTATAGGAGCCAAAGATAAACACCTGACATTTCATGTATCTTTATTCTGCTCGGATGTTAAAGATAAAACACAGGAAGTCAGTATAACTACTATTGTGAAATACGAGAATATCTTAGGCAGGATATATTTTGCCGCAATATGGTTATTCCATAGATTTATAGTTTCTTATCTATTCAAACGGGCTATTAAAATACACAACACATAGGTCTGTTATGAAAGATGAAGTAGATAAGATATTAGCGCAAATACAGGTTGATATTTCAGAAATCGACCTCTACGGCTATGATATTATCGAAACTTCTCTTTCAATGGTACATAAACTGCAAACAGTTCTTGATGAATTAAGGGCAAAAATACAAACCTATATATTTCCAACCAAAGAGGATGAAATCTTATTTTTCAAG
>OOAF01001631.1_pt1 | contig 17389 bp, 7 predicted proteins | sample 1671251 | NCBI WGS metagenome assembly OOAF01 (sample SAMN06348137, study PRJEB24527) | human gut metagenome | biome: human gut; feature: ankylosing spondylitis patient; material: feces | host: Homo sapiens | place: China | collected 2015-10 | reverse complement strand
TAAACGTACTTTGAAGATTCCCGAAACGATGAAAGGGAGAGATATACTGCTTCATTTTGATGCGGTGGACTGGGAAACAATTGTATATATAAATGGTGTCAAAGTAGGAAGACATACCGGTGGGTACGATCCGTTCTATTTTGATATCACTTCGGCACTTAAGGGAAAGGAAGAACACGAACTGGTTGTTTATACATACGATAATACCGGAGGTGAAGGACAACCTAAAGGTAAGCAGGCTCTAAACAAATGGGGATGTTGGTATACTCCGGTGAGTGGTATCTGGCAGACGGTATGGCTGGAACCGGTGGATCCGGTCCATATAGAAGCTCTTATGATACGACCGGATGTGGATAACTCCTGTTTGAAGGTTAGAGTGAATGCCTCTCTGACTACCGGCGTATCTGTAAATATCAACCTATTGGATAAAGCAGGCGATAAAGTCGCTGCTATAGCAGGTGGTAAAGTGGGCCGGATATTGACATTACCTATTGAGAATCCTCATTTATGGTCAGTGGATGACCCTTATCTTTATGATCTTGACATAACTATTATAAAAGATGGTGTTCAGACCGATGCGGTAAGCAGTTATTGTGGTATGCGTAAAATAGAAGTCAAAAAGGTAGGCGAAACTCCTCGTGTCTTCCTTAATGGGGAACAGATTTTTCAGATGGGACCACTTGATCAAGGCTGGTGGCCCGATGGTTTATATACCGCTCCGAGTGACGAAGCACTCTTGTTTGATATAAAAGCCATGAAGTCTTTAGGCTTTAACATGATTAGAAAGCATATAAAGGTGGAACCTGCCCGTTGGTATATGCATTGTGATCGGGAAGGGATTCTGGTGTGGCAGGATCTGCCCAGCCCTAATCTGCCTTCCGGACACGAAGATTTTGCTAAGAAGACATTTCAAGAGGAGTCGGTAAGGATTATTGAGGCCTTTAGAAATCACCCCAGTATTATCCAATGGATTGTATTTAATGAAGGATGGGGGCAATTTGATACAGAAAGAATGACTCAAATTGTACAAGGTGTGGTTGGTCAAACTCTTGTTTGTTGTGCCAGTGGTTGGAATGATGCTGACATAGGAGATATTAAAGATTCTCATAGTTATCCGGACCCTTCTTGTCCGCTTGACCGAAATCGTGCAGCAGTTTGTGGTGAGTATGGTGGGATTACCTTGAAAGTACAAGGACATGTTTGGCCGGGAGGTGATTTCCAGTACACTACTGTAGAAACCGGAGGTGATTTTACTGTTTTATTCAATCGTTTAGCTGATAAAATAAAGGACTATTATTATTATGGCTTGAATGCGGCTGTATATACGCAATTATCCGATGTTGAAATTGAGAGAAACGGAATATTGACTTATGATCGTCGTGTTCTGAAGCCTTATTCTGCTACCGGGGAGTTGAAAGCAAAAATCGAAGAGTGTATTAACATGCCTCGGAGCGGAGTGAAAGTACAAACTATCATTTCCACGTCTCAAGAACATAAATATAAATGGAGATACACAACATCTGATGATGTACCTCGCAGATGGTTTGCCAAAGAGTTGGACGACCGTGCATGGGCACAGGGAGAAGCTGCTTTTGGAAGAAGTGCTTTATGGAACACGAAAGATTTGATCTCAACTCCCTGGAATACTTCTCAGATTTATATGCGCCGTTGGTTCTATCTGGGTACAATTACTCCGGAAATGGTAGAAAATATGCGTTTCAAGCTTTATCATGATGACGATATCCATATTTATATCAACGGTGTGTGGGCAGCATCGAAGAAAGGTTCTGTCTCCAATTATATTCCTTTCGATATTTCTTATGAAGCCCGGCAGACGTTGAAACCGAACAGCTGGAACTTAATTGCTGTGGAAGGCAAACAGGGAAGTGGAGAGCAGATTATGGATTTGGGTATTTCTGTTTTCTCTACGGAAGATTTTAACTATAAGGAAATATATGATGATTTGTCCGATCCGGAATATTCAGAAGTCACTATACCCGGTAATCCGGTTGATCCCATTTTTACCAAAGTGAGTAGACCTGTTCCTGCAGAACCTATAGGCAATTCCATAATCAAAGGGCAGTTTTATCATACAGCGGACCGTTCGAATGTAGCGTGGGGAGATTATGACAATGATGGTTATTTGGAGATTGCTTATTCCGGACAAAATGTACACATTAAAAAAACTTCAGCTCAACAGGTTTCTGTATTATACGATTATGACGGTAAAGAAGGTTTTGTTCGTCTGGAGAGTCCTTTTGATGTTTGTTATTATGCTTGTCCGGTTTGGTTCGACTATAATAACGATGGTCTGATGGATTTATTTGTTCCCGGTTTGAAGTCAATGAATTATACGAATAATCTCGAAGATATAGCTGCATTCTTATATGAGAATAAAGGAAAGGGGCAAGACGGAAAATATCTGTTTGAAGAGGTAAATGCAGCTAATCTGACAGAAAATAAGATGGGGATTACTCCGATCTATAACACAATGGACGGAGGACGGTCGCGCCAATGGGTCTCAGTGGGAGATTACGATAAGGACGGTTATCTGGATTTGGTAATAACAGGTCTGGATGACTATCTGGACCCCGATGGCAAGGTAGATGAGAACGGAATTCCTACTGTACACCATGACCGGCGTGTTGTTTATCTTTATAAAAACAACAAAGGGAAGGGATTTATCAGACAAGAAACTCCGCTGGACGGAACGAAACCTTTCCTGGGATTGTCAAGAGGCTCTGTACATTTTGGAGATATGGATAATGATGGTTGGTTGGATATTGTATCTTCCGGTTATGGTCCAGATGAGGGTAATTTGCATGTTTATTGGAATAATGGGGATGGTACTTTCTCTGAGAATGAACAATACCTGTATGGTGCCAATGATTCTTCTTGCTCGTTGTGCGATTTAGATGCCGATGGATATATGGATATTGTAGTGACAGGCTATTCCCGCAATAAAGGTTCGGGGGCAAAGTCTTTTTATGTATACCGAAATTGTGGAAATCGTAATTTTGAAATGCTGAACGATCTTTTCTGTGGATTTGAAGGTGTAGACGGAGCGACTCCTTCCTTTGGAGATGTAAATCACGATGGCTTGCCCGATATCTTGATAGGCGGTCATGGAGAAAAACACGACATCACCACTTGGCTTTATTTAAATAGGGGTGATTTTGACTTTAAGGCTTGCGGGGCTTATTATAATACAGACCAGACATGGACTTTCGACCGTATTAGTCACGGCAATAATCATTTGGTGGATTATGATAATGACGGATATCTTGATGCCTGGAATATGGGATGGGCACAGGAAAATGTTTGTAGCCGTAGTTGTGCTACTCAACTTTGGAAGAATTCTTCTTCAACAGCGGGCGTGGCTGCTAATGAGCCACCTTCTGCTCCGTCCAACCTGAAGAGTGCTTATAATAAAGAGACAGGTATGCTTACTTTCTCTTGGGATGCTCCTGCTGATGATGTAACTCCTTCAGTGGCCTTGCAGTATAATATTTATGTAAAGAGAGCCGGATCGAAAGAGTATTTTATGACAGTTCCTGCCGATTTACAAACGGGATTTATCAAAGTAGGTGAAATCTCGGGGCAGATTACGGCTACCTCTTATTCAATGTATATCGCAGATGAAGATGCAGAGTATGAATGGGGAGTACAAGCTATTGATAATGGAAAAAGAGGAGGAAGGTTTGCTTTTTCTTCTTTTAATCCGTTGACTAGTAGCGTGTGTGAGAATGCACTTCTTGATTTATGTGTGTATACAGCTAATGGTAATATTTATTATAGCGTAGGAGATAAAACTCTTCTTGAAATTATAAATACATCCGGTGTACAAATTTTGCGAACGATAGTAAATGGCAACGGGGCATATAGTGGCTTAGAGAAAGGGGTATATCTGGTATCTGGTATTATAGGGAAATTATCAAGGACTTTTAAACTCGCCTTATAAAGCTTTTAGTTAATGATGCTAATTGATCTATATGTAGCATTATAAATAATACTATTTTAATTCACTGTTAAAATGGATTGTTAGAAATGTGGATTTAAATTGTTAACGGGAACTATTATTGATGTATTCGTTTCATAAAGTAATATAGATGTTGTAGAGGGTTTCTTTGAGCGTGTGTTTGGGACGAAGTTTATATTTTTTGCGTGTATTTTGCAATTTTGAGAAACATGAACCGCCTATCTTTGACTTAACAAAACGGAACGATTGTTAATTTTAAATTCAACTTATATCTATGAATAATTTAAAATGTCTATTTAAGTATTCGCTTTCTATTTTATTTATCCAGATGGCTTTTTGGGGGAACGCTTATGCAGGTATTAAAGAAAAAACTACTATTGGAAAATGGAGTATTAATTTAGACAAAGAAACCAGGCAGGTGAACTTGTTGAAGAATGGCGTACCTATTCTGAATGGTGTGTCTGTCAGATTTAATAATTCTTCTGTTTATTATAATAGTTCTGAATATACAAATGTGACTGTTGCAGAAGAAAATGTAGTAGATGTAATAGGCTCAGCTCGTAAATTCGTTATACAATATAAGAAAGAGGGTGCTCCTACAGTAGATCAGATTTTTTATGTATATCCCGAAGAAGACTTCTTCATGACCGAAGTTTATCTTACTTCTGTTACTGGAAAAAAGCTTTCCACCAATTATATTGCACCACTTTATACTACTTCCGACAATCAATTCTTACCCCAGAGTGCTAATAATCGTTTGCTGTTTGTCCCTTTTGATAATGATGGCTTTATAACATATGGCTCTTTGCCGTTGTCTCAGTCTAAATCAACAGATGCAGTACATTCTCCCGGGCCATTAGCTCGCGATACAATCTCTTTTGAAGTTACTTCTATATTTAATGGAGATACGCAGGCTGGGCTGGTTCTTGGTTCAGTAGAACATGATACGTGGAAGTCGGCTATCCGAATGACCGGATCACGTAATAATCGGAGTATTACTAAATTAGAATGTTATAGTGGAGCAAGTCACTCTGCTACACGGGATGAAAAACCGCATGGCTATCTGAAGGACACAACGGTGAAATCAGCTAAAATGTTCGTTGGTTTTTTTAATGACTGGCGTTTTGGAATGGAGAAGTTCGGAGAAACGAATGCGGCTATTATTCCGAAACGTGAGTGGACCAAAGGTACTCCTTTTGGATGGAACAGTTGGGGAGGAATGAGTACGCATGTTAATTATGAGGGCGTTCTTTCCGCATCCGATTTTGTGAAAAAGCATTTACAGGGTAAAGGTGGTTTTGGTGCGGATGGAGTTGTGTTTGTAGGCTTGGACTCTTACTGGGACAATCTGAATTGGGAACAACTCGAAGATTTTGCCCGGCATTGTGTTGCTAATGGGCAGATACCGGGAATTTATTGGACGCCATTCAATGACTGGTTTCCCGACAATGAACGGGATATTGAAGGCAATAATGGTTACAAGTATAGTCAGTCTCATCTGAAAGTGAATGGGCAGAAACGGAAACTGTATGGTGCCGGTTGCATGGATCCTACAGCTCCGGCTACGTTGTCGAGGATTAACTTTTTCATTGATAAGTTCAAGGCTGCCGGTTTTAAGTATCTCAAACTCGATTTTTTGACTGCTGGTATGGTGGAAGCCGATAAGTATTACAATAAAGACATTACCACCGGCACACAAGCTTTCAATTACGGAATGAAGCATCTGCGCGAGCGCTGCGGTGATGATATGTTTATCGTAGAATCTATTGCTCCTCTTTTCCCGTATCAATATGCCAATGCCCGGCGTGTGAGTTGTGATGCCTGGGGTGAAATGTGGCATACCAATTATATGATGAACAGTTTGTCTTTTGGTTGGTGGCTGGATCGGGTATATGCTTATAATGATCCGGATCATCTGGTAATGGGCGATCGTAGTGAGGCAGAAAATATGTCTCGTATTACTACGGGAGCTGTAACCGGCTATTTTATGATTGGAGATAATCTGACTACAAAGGGGAGTTATGTAGGAACGGAAATATCACAAGAAAAGGTGAAAACTTATGCTGTGAATGAACGCGTGAACGCAGTGGTTCGTTTGGGGAGATCTTTTAGACCGGCATATGGACATAAAGTGTCTGGCTCTAACCGTTCGGTCGATCTGTTTACTTTAGAAACTGAAGATGCCTATTATATTGCTTATTTCAATTATGATGAAGGAGTAAAAGAGGGGGAGTTAATTTTAAATGATCTTGGGATTGATCCGGAAACAATATCCGGAGGTATTGAATGCTGGTCAGGAAACAGCGTAAAAGTGAAAGAGGGAAGACTGTCTTATAACCTACCCAAACACCAAGCTGAAATATATCATTTGTATAAAAAGTGAATGGTTTTAAGTACTAAAAAATAATAATATGAAAAAGAGTAGTAAAATTAATTTTTTCACTTCCCTGTTAATGTGTTTCTTCCTGACAGGGTTCTCTTCATGTAAAGATGATGAGAACAAAAAGAAGGAATATGATCCCAATCAACCGATCATATTAACGGATTATTACCCGAAAGAGGGAGGGATTGCGACTCAAATGATCATTAGTGGTGAGAATTTTGGCACTGATGTAAGTAAAATCAAAGTGTATTTTAATGAAGCAAAAGCGGCTGTAATTCAAAGTACAGGTGATAAGTTGTATGTAATCACTCCGCGTAAACCGGGGGAAGATTGCGTGATTACAGTTTCTGTTGGCGGTGATAAAGCGGTATTTGAAGAACATTTTACTTATCACATCCAAACAACTGTAACTACCCTTTGTGGGGTAAAAGGGGCTCCGGGTGTACAAACAGGTAACATGGCTGAGACTCAATTCCCGTATGTAACTTATCTGGCGATTGATGTGGATCATAACTTATTTGTTTGTTGTCGCGAAATAAACAACTATTATGATCAAAATAAAGTGGTGTTAGTGAATGAACGGGAAGATAAAAGTCAAATTTTAATTCCGAATACAGGGGCTCCTCTCAATCAGCCTTGTATATCCGAAGATGGTAAAACTGCATTTATTCCAACAGATAATGGAAATGATTATTGGGAACTTTCATCGGATAATATGTGGATTCCGCGTAAATTGACTTTGCGTAAGTCTGCGGAAGACTTCTCTATTGATTATAAACACTCTTTTTCCATGTGTAAGTATGATGGATTTATGTATACACGTGCTAAAAACGGAACACTATTGAAGTTTGATCCGAAAACTGGTTATGCCCAAGTGGTAGCTACTGGATTGATGAATGGTAGTGATTCTTATATTTTGTTTAGTCCTCAACAAGGGGAAGAACATATTCTATATTTGGCTTATACGAATGCACATTGTATTTATACCTATAATCTTAAAACAGGTGCACATAAATTATTTGCCGGAATGGTCAATACGCCAGGATATGCCGATGGTCCTTGTGAGTATGCTCTGTTTGATACACCTCGTCAAATTATATTAACAGCAGAGAACGATTTATTTCTGGCCGATTCGAATAATCATGTGATAAGAAAAATAACACAAGATGGAGTGGTAAGTACAGTAATCGGACAGGCAGGCATGACTGGGAATCAAGATGGTACTCCGGAGGTTGCCTTGTTTAATGAGCCCTTTGGTGTAGCGGTAGATACTGATGGAACAATCTATATTGGTGATTCTAAAAATCAGAGTATACGTCGTCTTGCTATAGAATAGAAATTGAGATTTTATAAGATAATAGTATGAAGAAATATATATTTTTATTATTCTTGTTGTGTAGCTATATAACTGCATTTGCACAACAAAAAAGTACGTTTTCGGTGTCCGGAGTAGTATACGATGATTTGGATATGCCGGTTCCGGGAGCTAATGTTTACGTTAAAAATTCTCCGGGAGTGGGCACTATCACAGACATTGATGGTAAGTTCTCTTTGAAAGCTCAAAAGAATGATGTTATAGCCATTTCCTTCTTAGGTTATAAACAGGAAGAGTATTTGGTCACCAAGCAGGAAAGTAATGTTGTAATTAAATTAAAACAAGATTCACAAGTACTGGAAGAGACGGTCATTGTGGGGATGGGGACACAACGTAAAGCCAGTGTAGTAGGTGCTATTACGAATGTAGATATAGCAGATATACAGACTCCGGCAACTAATATCAACAATATGTTGGGAGGACGTATTCCGGGAATTATTTCATTACAACGCAGTGGTGAACCTGGGAAAAATATCTCAGAGTTTTGGATTCGAGGTATTGGTACGTTTGGTGCTAACAGCAGTGCTCTCGTATTAATAGACGGTTTGGAAGGTAACTTGAGTGAAATTGACCCGTCGGATGTTGAAAGTTTTTCTATATTGAAAGATGCCTCCGCGACAGCTGTATATGGAGTTCGTGGAGCAAATGGAGTTGTATTGGTGACTACCAAAAGAGGTACGGCTGATAAATTACAAATCACAGGACGTGCCAATCTGACTATTTCTCACATGGTAAACATGCCGGAGTATTTGGGAGCTTATGAGTATGCAAAATTGGCGAATGAGGCGCTTGCTGTTCGAGGAAATCCGATTGCATATTCGGATATGGCATTGGATCTGATCAAATATCAGCTTGATCCGGATTTATATCCGGATGTGAATTGGCAAGATGAAGTTCTGAATCGTAATGCCTTGCAACAGACTTATTATGTAAATGCGAAAGGTGGAGGTAGTTTGGCACGCTACTATTTAAGCTTGGGTATGTCCAATGAGTCTTCTGCTTATAAGCAGGAGAAGTCATCGAAATATTCAACGGCAGTAGGGTATCGTACGTACAACTATCGTGTCAATTTGGATATCAATCTTACCAAGACAACCACTGTTTATTTTGGCTCAGACGGATTTCTTTCCGAAAAGTCCGAACCGGGTAATGCAAATACAGATAATTTGTGGGCTACACAGCGGAACTTAACTCCGCTGACTATTCCAAAAGTCTATTCAACCGGGCAATTGCCTGCTTATGGAGCAGATAATGCGTACTCTCCCTATGTGATGTTGAATTATACAGGAATGAGCAATATACGGCATTTTCGCGGAAAATCTACCGTGGAATTGAAGCAAGACTTTTCAATGATAACGAAAGGGTTGAGTGGCAGGGTACAGGTTGCTTATGATACAGAGGTGAATCTGAAAGAACAGCGTGAAGTACTTCCTGAGATGTTTTATGCAGCGGGACGCCATTATACAGGTAAGCTCGGTCTATTTTCAAGTGTAGAGAGTAAACCTGTCACCTATAAACATCCTGAAGATATGCAATTCTATAAAGTACATTTCGAATCGATGCTGAATTACGAAAGGACTTTTGCAGAATATCATCGTCTGACCGGACTGCTGTACTATTACATGAGTAGTGAACAGAAGATAGATAAGGATCTTAATGATAAAGATCCGAGTTTGCAAAGTATGTATGCTATTCCAATCCGTTATCAGGGCCTTTCAGGGCGTATTACTTACGGACTTCGTGACACTTATTTCTTAGATTTGAATTTCGGCTATACGGGTTCAGCTAATTTTGCCAAGGAAAATCGATTTGGGTTCTTTCCCGCTATGGCTGCTGGATGGGTTCCTACCGGATATGAATGGGTACGTGAGAAGATGCCGTGGTTAGATTTCTTAAAGATTCGCGGATCTTACGGTATGGTAGGTAATGATCGTTTAACGAATACTCGTTTTCCTTATTTGACACTTATGAAGTCAGGTGGTGGCGGAGGTTGGGGGAGTTCCAACGGATTTATTACAGAGGAAGTAATCGGAGCTGATAATTTGAAATGGGAAGTTGCTAAGAAAGTGGATATTGGCGTTGAAGCTAAATTGTTTGGCGAACGTTTGAACTTTGTGGTAGATATTTTCCGAGATAAACGCGATGGTATTTATCAGGAACGTCAACTGATCCCGGAATATGCCGGTTTGCAGAAAATGCCGTATGGTAATGTCGGAAAAATGGTAAGCTATGGATCAGATGGTAATATCTCATTTACACAGAGAATCAATAAAGACATGTCGTTTACGTTGCGTGGAAACTTTACTTATTCTGCCAATGAAGTACAAAACTGGGAACAGGCTGTACAGAAATATGGCTATAAGGATAAAGCAGGCTATGTGAATAATGCATATCGCGGATATATTGCTTTAGGACTTTTTCGAGATGAAGCAGATATTGCCGCCAGTCCCAAGCAAACTTTTGGCGATTATTTACCGGGTGATATCAAATATAAAGACGTGAATGGTGATGGTCAAATTACGGATGACGACCAGGTGCCTTTATCCTATCCGAACTATCCGCGTTTGATGTACGGATTTGGTGGGGAATTTGTCTATAAAAACTTAACCTTAGGTGTCTTATTCAAAGGTACCGGTAATACTGATTATTATTTTGTAGACGATAATGGATATTGGGATAAAGGGAAAAATGGTGAAGGTTACATTCCTTTCTATGGTGGAAAGACCGGTAATGTACTGAAAATTGTAGCCGATCAAAGAAACCGTTGGACCCCGGCTTCTTATTCCGGTGATCCTTCAACGGAGAATCCGAATGCAAAATTCCCTCGCCTTAGCTATGGTAGTAATAAGAACAACACCCAGTTCTCCACATTCTGGCATGCTAATTCACGTTATTTGAGATTGCAGGAAGTGAGTGTAAACTATAACTTGGCTGCCGGTAAATTGTTGAAATATTTGGGAGTACGTTCTCTTGATTTACAATTTGTTGCGTCTGATTTATGTATTTGGAGTCCGATGAAACTGTGGGATGCTGAACAGGCCGATCATAATGGTGGTGCATATCCTATTCCGCAGCGCTTTGCTTTCCAGATGTATGTGAATTTTTAAGTAATGTTTTTCTGATTTAATTTGAATGAGTATGAAATTCATAAATAAGAGTGTGTTATTAATTTCGTGTTTAACATTGGGATTAATGAGCTCATGTGATTTTTTGAGTGTTGATAAGTATTTTGACGATACATTAAAATATGATTCGGTATTCTCTAATAAGAGGAATCTGGAAAAATATTTGTGGGGAGCAGCTGGAGAATTGCCGGACGAGAGTAAGATTTTCGGGAACGATGCTACTCCTGGTATTACGGCGGCCGATGATATTTTTACATTGATGGATCCTGGACTGTTTCATGGGAAAGCTCTGACATTGGGGCAGGTTTCTGCTGCCGATACTAAAGGTCTTGGTGTTTGGGGGACGTGCTATAAAGTGATTCGTAAAGCCAATCTGATAATGAGTAGGATGAACGAATGCAGGGATATCACTCCGTTAGAAAAACAGGAATTATTGGGATATGCTCATTTTTTGCGTGGATATGCTTATTACCATATTCTGATGAACTATGGACCGGTTATAATAATAGGAGATGAGCCTTTGGATACGAATGCAGATGCTGAATATTATGATCGTGCGCGTGCTACTTATGATGAATCAGTGGAGTATATTTGCTCTGAATTGGAAATGGCAGCCAAATATATATCATCTGATGTACCCATTTTGAATTTTGGCCGTCCGTCTAAAGGGGCTGCTTATGCGATTATTGCCCGTATACGTTTACAGGCTGCCAGCCCGGCATTTAATGGAGGTGCAGCGGCCTATCGTTATTTTGGAGATTGGAAGCGTGGTACAGATGGGGTACAGTATATTTCTCAGATTTATGATGAAAGAAAGTGGGCTATAGCGGCAGCGGCTGCCAAACGAGTGATGGAAATGGATGGTGGACAACGTTATACATTGCATACGGTAGTTGCTTTGTCTAATGGGGCATATATAACTCCGCCATTGCCGGTGGGTGTACCTTCTGATCCTTTTCCGAATGGAGCTGGTGGGATTGACCCTTTGAAATCTTATGCGGATATGTTCAATGGAGAAACTTATCCAACTCAGAACAAAGAATTTATCTGGGCCCGGAATTCCGGAGATGTGGCAGAATTCACACGTCAGTCTTTTCCGATAAATATGGGTGGCTACAATGGTATGTGCTTAACGCAGAAACTTATTGATGCATATAAAACGCGTAATGGAAAAACAATTCAGGAAGCGAGTCCCGATGAATATTCAGAAGAAGGCCAAACCAAAAAGGTAGAGACATTCTCTGCCTATCGTCTGAATAGAGATACGTATAATATGTATGCTAATCGTGAAATGCGATTCTATGCCTGCGTTGGATTTAGTGGGTGTTTCTGGCCGGCTACTTCATCTAACTCCACAGATAAGAAGAATGTAACGGTTACATATTATAAAGGAGGTTCTGCTGGAATGGACGCTGCTTCCGGAGAAGATGCAAAAGTAAACTATGCTGTGACCGGATATGTGTTGAAAAAATATATTAATCCATTTGACAGTTGGGCTGACGGGGGAACCCGGGTGAGTAAAGCGTTTCCTATTATTCGTTATGCTGAAATTCTTTTGTCTTATGCAGAAGCTGTTAATCATTTGAATAGTACGCACTCAATAACGATGGAAAGTGGCGAGACCTATCAACTGTCAAGAGCCGGTAACCTTCAAGATATGATTAGTGCTTTTAATCAGATTCGTTATAGAGCCGGTTTACCGGGCTTACGTCCACAAGATTATGTCACAGAAGAAAGTATGGATAAACAGATCGTGACAGAACGATTGGTGGAGTTCTTGGCTGAAGGACGACGTTTTTATGATATTCGTCGTTGGGGAATTTATGAGGAGGAAGAAAATAAACCGATTGAAGGAATGAATATAACAGGAGATCAATATGATTTCTATCAGCGTTCTGTTGTCACTCATGCCGATTACCGTAACCGTGTGGTTGATAGGAAGACCGTATTTTTACCTATTCCCCGGGATGAAATGAGAAAGGCCTCTAAACTGGACCAGAATCCGGGATGGGATGATTAATGTAAACAATATGAATAGAAGAATATTAATATGAAAGTAAGTCGTATATTATTGATAGCTGCTGTGACTGTTGGAGTGACAGCATGTGACGAAGATGCACAATTTGACAAAGAATTGTACAAGAAAGTGATAAATGTCCTGAGCGTTGAAAATCTGACTTTTTCGGTGAATCACGATTTGAATCAGGAAGTGTCTACCGGATATATCAGTATTGGTTGCGGGGGAACGAAGCATATCGATCAGGATGTAACTGTAGAGCTGGAACCCGATAACGAGGCATTGGCTAAGTATAATAAGCTGAATTTTGATATTGATGAATCGAAATTTGCACACCTGCTTGATCCTGCCCGTTATGATATACCACTTATGAGTACAGTATTAAAAGCGGATAGTGAAGATAATTATAGTACCATACCGGTACATGTACGTCCGGAAGGATTATCGCCCGATTCTATCTATCTGATACCATTACGTATAAAGAGTGTATCGGCATATGAGATAAATCCGGATAAGCGTACCGTCTTATATCGTGTATTACTGAAAAATGATTATGCTTTCCAGTCGCCTGTAACGACTTACCAAACAAGAGGTCTGGAAGAACATTTCGATGCCGAGAAGGGTAAGGATATTCGTAAATCCTTCTCGTTAACCCGTTATGTGTTACCTTTGACAAAAAACTCTATTCGCTGTTTTGTTGGGCTGAATAGTTATGATGCTTCTAAATTAACGAAAGCGGACATCAGGAAGTATGCAATGTGTATCACGATAAATGAAGATGCTACTTTAACCATTACTCCGATGGGGACTGCTCAGATTGAAATGTTGGATAAGGCAGGAGAAAGTAATTATTATACGACTTATGAAAAGAATAATATTAAATATCAGGCATTTTATTTGAATTATCGCTATCGTTTGTTGAAAGATGGGAAAGACGGAAGCAATGGTGATGCCGATTATGATATTTGGTATACCATGGAAGAAACGATGATAAGGTAAAAGGGCTTGTTTTTTAGATAAATAAGGATTGTTTTCAGTGATTTTTTATTCAGGTCTCATGGGTGTAGAGATGCATAACAACAAATTGTTCCATGAGATCTGTTTTTCTATAGTAACACTTTTTAAAACACATGTAACTATTGATTTATGGTAAATATTGTACGTAAAATACTTATTGTATCCTTTTTTATGGGCCTGAACTCCGCTATAGGATTGAAAGCCTCTTCTATCCAAGAACCGGTTGATTATGTAAATCCATACATGGGGAATATCAGTCATTTGTTGGTACCGACATATCCGATTGTACATTTGCCCAATAGTATGCTACGGGTTTATCCGCAAAGAGGTGATTATACTTCCGATAAAATTCATGGGCTTCCTCTGATACAGATCAGTCATCGGGGATCTTTTGCTTTTAACCTATCGCCTTTTCAGGGAAATGAGTCCGAACTATCCCGGGTGATTAATTTTGACTATGACAATGAAGTCACAAAGCCTTATCATTACCAGGTAGATTTGTGCAACCAACAATTGCATGTTGAATTTGCTCCGTCCCGTCAATCTGCGATTTATCATTTTAATTATAAGAAAAATGAAACTCCTTATCTTATCCTGAATGCAGGAAATGGTGAATTGGAGGTTATTGGGAATGTTATTTCCGGTTATCAGAACATGTGGAATAACCTGCGGGTATATGTCTATATGGAAATGGATGTGAAACCGACAAAGATAGGCACACTCCAGTCCGATAAATGGGAAGTAGGTAAACAGAAAGCCAAAGGAGACAATACCTGTGTAGTGGTTGCGTGGGAAGCTGCTCCGATGTCTTTGAATGTTCGTTACGGTGTTTCCTATATTAGTGTAGAGCAAGCGAAGAAGAATTTGAGAAGAGAAATAAAGAACTACAAATTGAAAGATGTTGCAACCGCCGGACGCAAGATATGGAACGATGAGTTAGGTAAAATACAAGTCGCAGGTGGTACGCAGAATGATAAGTTTGTTTTTTACACCTCTTTATATCGTTGCCTGGAACGTCCGGTGAATATTAGTGAAGATGGATATTATTTTAGTGTATACGATAATAAAGTTCATGAAGATGCCGGGTACGATTATTATACAGACGATTGGATATGGGATAGCTATCGGGCTGCCCATCCTTTACGGATATTGATGGATCAAAAGAAACAGACGAATATAATACGTTCTTATTTGAGAATGTCGGAATTGAGTTCAGACCATTGGTTTCCCAACTTCCCTGAAGTGACAGGTGATTCCCGGCGAATGAATTGTAACCATGGAGTTGCCATTATTGCGGATGCCTGGTATAAAGGATTGCGTGATTTTAATCTACAAGAGGCATACGTTTATACTAAAGCAGGAATAGAAGAGAAGACATTGGCTCCATGGTCGAGTGCCCAATCAGGTTGGATAGATCAATTTTATAAAGAGAAAGGCTATATACCCTCTTTGATACCCGGAGAAAAAGAGACAGTACCTGAGGTTAACTCTTTTGAAAAACGTCAGTCGGTGGCTGTGACATTAGGAACGTCGTATGATCAATGGTGTTTGTCACGTATTGCTGCTGCTCTTGGACTAAAGACGGAAGCGGATTCTTATTTGTCGTCTTCTTATAACTATCGGAATCTGTTTAATTCGAAAACTTTATTTTTTCATCCTAAAGATAAAGATGGCTATTTTATAGAACCATTTGATTATCGTTTTTCCGGAGGAATGGGCGCACGTGAGTATTATGGTGAGAACAACGGCTGGACTTATCGTTGGGATGTTCAACACAACTTTGCCGATTTAGTGCAGATGATGGGAGGAGCTGATGCTTTTGTTAATAACTTAGACGCGACCTTTAATGAATGGCTGGGCAAACCTAAGTATGAATTTTATTCTCAACTACCCGATCACACCGGAAATGTGGGACAATTTTCGATGGCTAATGAGCCTTCTTTACATATTCCTTATCTATATAATTATGCACAAGCTCCCTGGAAGACACAAAAGCGGATACGTTCGCTGATTCATCAGTGGTTTAGAAATGACCTGATGGGAGTTCCCGGAGATGAGGACGGTGGCGGACTGTCTTCTTTTGTTGTTTTCTCAATGATGGGTTTTTATCCGGTCACTCCGGGACTACCGGTATATAATATTGGAAGTCCGTTCTTCTCTTCCGTTAAATTAAAGCTATGTAGTGGAAGTGTTTTGGAAATCGTTGCCCGTAATTGCTCGGTTGACAATAAATATATTCAGTCCGCTAAACTTAATGGCAAAGTATGGTCTAAGCCTTGGTTTAGCCACGAAGATATAATGAATGGAGGCAAACTGGAATTTATAATGGGAAACCAGTGTAATCCGGAATGGGGATCAGGTGTAAATGACGCTCCTCCTTCACTTGAGGATACATGTATTAATGATTAATTTAACTATATGAAGATTAGAACCTTATTTTTATCATTCTTTTTAGTGTACAGTTGTTTGGCATTGAATGCGCAAAGGGCTGAGATTTATACCACTTCAGAACAATTACCATGGCAAAAGACTCGTATTAAAGTTCAGAAGTATGCTGAATCGAATGCGGATATTATCGTTCTGAGTTTCAGGAACAGGTTATAGATGGCTTTGGAGGATGTTTCAATGAGTTGGGATGGGACGCTTTGACTCTGTTGTCAGAAAAACAACGTAAAACTATTCTGGAAGAATTATTTGGGCCGGATGGAGTACGATATACTTTCTGCCGTTTACCAATCGGTGCGAATGACTATGCCCGTGATTGGTATAGTTTTAATGAATGTCCAGGTGACTTTGAGATGAAGAATTTTAGTATAGAACGTGATAAAACAGGATTGATTCCATATATAAAGGCGGCATTGGCTATTCAACCGGATTTAAAGCTATGGGCTTCACCGTGGAGCCCTCCGGTTTGGATGAAAACCACCCGGCACTATGCGACGGCTCCTGGCGATCATAATGATTTTACAAAGGAAAACGAAGTAGCAGGAGATCATTTTATTCAAAAACCGGAATATCTCAAAGCCTACACTCTCTATTTATCTAAGTTTATAAATGCTTATAAGGAGAATGGTATTGATATTTCTCTGCTACAGTTTCAGAATGAACCGTATACAAAGCATCAGTGGCCGAATTGTAGTTGGACACCTCAGGCTATGGCAAACTTTATAGGTAAATATCTGGGCCCTGTATTTAGCGAAAAACATCCGGATGTCGATTTATGGTTCGGTACGTTCAATTGTAACAAGATGGAAGACCTGAAGTGTGTAATGGAGAATGCCGATGCCTCTGAGTATATCCGTGGGATCGGTCTGCAATGGGAAGGAAAAGATGTTGTAGCCGATATTCATCGGGAATATCCTACTATGAAATTGATGCAAACAGAAAACGAATGTGGCAGTGGTACTTTCGATTGGGCGGCTGCGGAACATACTTTTGATTTGCTGAAAATCTATTTAAATGGCGGCGTCAATTCTTATATGTACTGGAATAT
>OOAF01001615.1_pt1 | contig 17554 bp, 16 predicted proteins | sample 1671251 | NCBI WGS metagenome assembly OOAF01 (sample SAMN06348137, study PRJEB24527) | human gut metagenome | biome: human gut; feature: ankylosing spondylitis patient; material: feces | host: Homo sapiens | place: China | collected 2015-10 | reverse complement strand
GCAGGAAATGCGATACCCGCCACTCTTATATTGATAAGTTTATAACTTCTTTCCCAATGGAATCACCTGAACCTTTCTCTTATTTTTCATCCTTTCCATTGTAACATTTATATATACTATGAATTGAATGAATTTCTTTAATTATTTATTCTGTTTGCTGTTCTCTTTTGATGTCATTATAATACCACCCTAGTCCCTATTTGTCAATACATTTTCGCATTTAATTTCATTATTTTTGTTCTATTATTATATTATTTGTATAAATTTCATAATATTTATATTCATTATATAATTTTCAGACTTTTCTTCTTACTACATTATACCCATACCACTCAAACAGACATCCTCAATCAAAGCAATAGGCTCACTTAATTCAGCTACATCCAAAATTATAATTTCGCATATCCCTTCCTTATAATTTCCCAAAGTCCCTCCCAAAAACAACCTTCCAATACATTCAATATAAACCATAACTATTGGCAACGCCTTACCTAACTCACCTCCAAAAAGCCGCGCAGCAGTCTTTTCATTATTACACATTGAAAACACCAGCGCGAAAATAAAATGGTTTCAAACGCATTTGCAGGAATCGTAGTAACTCTTAGTGCCCAGAGATCTGCGTTATCAAAAAATATGGCACGTGTCTGAGCGAAGCGAGTTTGCCATATTTTTTGATGCTTTTAGCAGATCTATGGACACTTAGAGTTACTAGATCCCGAAACCGCGTTTGAAACCATTTTATTTTCGCGCGTCCCTCCAATACAAAAGAATGCAGCTGCCTCCCCAGGAGGCCAGCTGCATTCCCACTTTCCATTACTTTCTATTATAATTAATCAAACAACCTTTAAGAATAATCTCACGTTCATCATCCGTAAGCTCCCCAAGAGCCACCTCAAACTCCTTCAGACCATTCTCACCCACAACAAATCCTCTAATCACATCATTCTTCTCTTCCACAGCTTTACGAATCTCCGGGAAGAACAGATAATCTCCATTCGCAAATGGCAGCTCACCCTCCTTAATCAGAAATGGAAGCATACCCCAGTTGATAAGATTGGAACGATATCTCTTAGTAGCATACTCATTAGCGATATTTGCCCAGCCACCAAGTACCTTCTGGCAAGAAGCTGCCTGCTCACGTGCAGAACCATCTCCCGGTTTCACTGCAAAGATCGTACTTCCAACACCAAGGTTCTCTTTACTTACATTCGGATAATCTTTCTTGATCACATCCATCACAGGTTTCATCTCCGGCAATGCCTCAACCGGACATTTACCCTCTTCGATAGCTTTCTGTGCTTTCTGCACTTCTTTAGCACGTCCCACATAAGCCGGATCTTTTCTGGAAAGTGTAAACTCTGCCAGTCCAAGCGGATTGGAACGGTAAGAAGAAGTTTCACCGGACGGAATCAGCTCGTCAGTTGTAGTAACCGGATCATGAATCTCAGAAACAACTTTCACGATCAGATTCTCCGGAAGCGCTGACATCTTTGGCCAGTCCTTAATATTCGGACCAAACTGGATTTCTACACTTGGATCAGCCACGCCCTTGCTGTCGAATACACGATTCTCATAAATTGTCTTATCAAAGAAATATTTCTGACCTGTATAACCACCGGTATAATCTTCTGCAGAAGTCAGGAAACCTTTATTTGCTGCTGTTGCCGCAATAGAACGCGCATCCATAAGTGCAACAGAAGAAATCTGACCATTCTGAATCTTGGAACCTTCACGATTCGGGAAGTTTCTGGTTGTATGGCGGATACTAAATGCATTATTTGCAGGAGTATCACCGGCACCGAAACACGGACCACAGAAAGCAGTTTTTACAACAGCACCTGTTGCAAGAAGTTCAGCCAGAACGCCATTCTTAGCCAGCTCCATATAAATCGGAGTACTTGCCGGATAAACACTTAATGTAAATGCATCTGCACCAATGCTCTTGCCTTTAAGGATATCAGCTGCTGCACAGATATTCTCAAAACCGCCACCGGCACATCCGGCAATAATTCCCTGCTCTACATAAAGCTTGCCATCTACTACTTTATCTCCTAATGTATAAGGAACTTTTCCGTCCAGACTGATCTGTGCTTTCTTCTCAACATCTGCAAGAATATCCTCCAGATTTGCTTTCAGTTCATCAATTGTATAAGTATTGCTTGGATGGAACGGCATTGCGATCATTGGTTTAATCTCGCTAAGGTCGATTTCCACGCAGCCATCATAGTAAGCAGTTTCGCCTGGTTTCAGTTCTTTGTAATCTTCGCTTCTTCCATGAATCTCATAGAATTCCTGAATCTTCTCATCTGTCTGCCAGATAGAGGAAAGACAGGTAGTCTCTGTTGTCATTACATCCACACCGATACGGAAATCAGCACTTAAATTAGCAACACCAGGTCCGACAAATTCCATAACTTTATTCTTCACATAGCCATTCGCAAATACTTTTCCGATAATTGCAAGGGCAACGTCCTGAGGACCTACGCCCGGACGAGGAGAACCTGTAAGATAGATTGCCACTACTCCCGGCATATTGATATCATAAGTCTGGGAAAGAAGCTGCTTAACAAGCTCCGGTCCGCCTTCTCCCATTGCCATAGTTCCCAGAGCACCGTAACGGGTATGACTGTCGGAACCGAGGATCATTTTACCGCCTGCCGCAAGCATTTCTCTTGCAAACTGATGGATAACTGCCTGATGAGGCGGTACATATACGCCGCCATATTTCTTGGCACAGGTAAGTCCAAACATATGGTCATCTTCATTAATGGTTCCACCTACTGCGCAGAGAGAGTTATGACAGTTGGTCAGGACATATGGCACCGGGAACTTCTCAAGTCCTGAAGCGCGGGCTGTCTGAATAATACCAACAAAAGTGATATCATGGGAAGTCAGTTTATCGAATTTGATCTGAAGCTTCTCCATATTTCCGGAAGTATTGTGTGCTTCCAGAATTGAATAGGCAATGGTATTCTTTGCTGCGTCCTCTTTGGAAACAGGAACATCTGCCTGATTCTCCGGAACAATCTTCTGACCATTCAGTAAATATACACCGGTATCGTATAATTTCATAATGTATCCTCCATTCTGTTTTTTGTGCCATGTACACTTTGACACGCTAATTTATGGAAATTTAAAGTTAATTATAGTGTATTCCTATTGAATAATCAAGCCTGTGACGATAAGTATTTTCTTAAAAACAAACTCTGTAGGCATTTTTTAATCTGTTTCCTGACCTGTAAAATGTAAAATAATCTGAGATAAAAATATTTCAAGACAAAGAAATCCCCCGGAAAGTAAGGAGTCACACACCTTCCAGGGGATTCTTGGCTAAATCATAAGAGGTATTGGCATTACCAACTGTACAGTGTCCAATGGTAATCAGCCTTTAACAGCTCCGGATACCATACCTTTGATAATTTCTTTACTGAATGCGAAGTAGAGAACAACAACCGGCGCCATCGTGATCAACATGGCTGCCATCTGCTTTGGATAGTCAGATGCAAACTGTCCTTTGAACTGTGTCAGTGCAAGCGGTACGGTCTGCAGACTTACGTCTTTCAGCAATACCAACGCGAAAGAGAATTCATTCCAGCAGCTGAACACCTGAATGATTGCTACTGTTGTAAGGATTGGACGGCAGATAGGAAGAATAATCGTCCATAATGTATGGGTGAAGTTACTTCCATCGATTGCCGCTGCTTCTTCCAGTGAAACCGGAATTGTTTTTACATAACCTTCTACCAGGAAGATTCCCATTGGAAGACCGAAGGAAACATATGGCAGAAGCAGTGTAAACCATCTGTTGTTGATTCCACATCTCTGGAATACAACATAAATCGGAACCAGAAGGGAATGAATCGGAATCAGCATACCCATCAGGAACATTACATATAACACACGGTTCAGTTTGAAATGAACACGTGCAAGGATATATCCAACGATAAAGCTGAACAGAATGATCAGGATAATGGAAAGTCCTGTTGTTCTGACACTGTTCATCATGGACTGTCCCAGATGATAATCCTTATTGCTGAGAATCTTTATGTAGTTGATCAATGATGGATTTTTCGGCAGACCCATGATATCCGCATTAAATACTCGTTTCTCTTTCAGAGAAGAATATACCATCCATACGATCGGGAAAATACAGGACAGGGAGAAAATGATAAGAATCACATTCATGATCACTGCCGCAATCCCTTTTCTCACTTTATGAGTTTTAGGTACGTTCTTATTCATAATCTTATGCCTCCTTTTCCCTTGTCAGATATTTGATAAGTCCCTGTGAACCTCCGATTACCACGAGAGACAATACGAAGATCGCTACAGAAATACAGCTACCATATCCCATGTTACTCTGATTAAAGGATACCTGATATCCATACATTGCCATAACCATGGATGCTGTACCAGGACCACCTTTTGTCATAACATAAATGTTATCGAAAGCTTTCATATTACCGGCTACGCAGAGGGTAATACATACAAGCATTGTGTTCTTGATCAATGGCAGAGTAATGTACCATGCTGTCTGGATTCCATTTGCTCCGTCAATCTGTGCACTTTCAAAAATTTCTGAGTCAATTGATGAAATAGCAGAAAGAATAATTACCATATAATATCCAATGAACTGCCAGATCAGAGGAATCGTTACACAAAGCATAACAATATCAGAATTATTCAGCCATACCTGACAGAGATCCGGTCTTCCGATTGCTCTTAAGAACCAGTTGATCAGACCATATTTATTGTGGTAGATCATGTTCCAGATCAAACCAATACATACTGCTGCGATCGTACTTGGGAAGAAACCGAATGTACGATGCATTCCTTTTAATTTAGTGGATTTGGCATTTACCATAAGAACAAGGATAAATGCGATACCAATCTGTCCGATGATACATGCAATTACCAGATAAAGGTTATGTCCAAAAGACTGCCAGAATGTAGAATCATGAACCAATTGGACGTAGTTAGCAAGTCCGTTAAATGTTTTCTGAGGGCCGCCTTTCCACTCAAAAAAGCTGTAAACCAGCGCAGTTACCAATGGAACAAATACTGTAAATACAAACATTAAAACGGGAACAAGCAAATATAAAATAAGCGTTTTCTTTTTGGGCTTAATTGTTGTCAACATATGCTGTACCTCTCTTTCCTGAAAATCCCTATATACTATTACAGAAAAGTCAGCCCATTCATATAATAGTATTCTGTCATTACCGATCACCTAATGAACAGTAATACAAAACCGTTCCGCCCACCACAGTGGGCAGAACGGTTACTTTTTCATTGCATCCGCAACCGAAGCATGATTCCTCTTCGATTCGAATCAGATATTAATAGTTCTCTTCGTATGCTTTCTGAGCGTTTTCAGCTACTTCTTCAGGTGTCATTTCACCATTCATCATAGTCTGAAGATCTGTGTTAAGAACATCCCATACTGCACTGTTGATGTAGGAGTCATAAATCTCGCATTTTGTTGTATCAACATATGAGTAGTTGTAGAAATCCTGTGTGATCTGGTCAAATTTGCCCAGGTCAACATCGTCTGTCTTTGTTAATCCGCCGAGTGCATAGTTCTCTGCTACATATGTAGAGAATGCAGGTCCTGTAACTTCCTGTGCAAGGTCGATAGCTGCTGCTAATTTATCAGGATCATCTGCAACCTTAGAATTGATTGCTACAGCGTATCCAAGACCGATATTCTGGGAATCCGGATCTTCTGTTGCATCTGCAGGCTGTGGAAGAACTGCAAATCCGATGTTGTTGAATTTCTCTTCATCGCTGTCTTTCAGAGTTGCTGCAATGTAGGATTCATCCCAGTTACCACCGATGAATGCTGCTGCATCACCAGAGATATAGTATTCACGTGCATCTTCGTTTGTCACTGAGTTGTAATCTTCGTTGAAGATATCTGTTTCTGTAAACAGGTGCTGTGTTTCTGCCAGAGCTTTTACAAACGCTTCATCTGTAAATGCTGCGCCGCTCTTGTCAATCAGGCTCTGGAACCAGTCTTTACCTGTGTATCTGTCACCAAGTGTAGAAAGGAAGTCACTGTTTGCCTGCCATTTTCCACCATTACCAAATGCTACAGTGTCGATTCCCTGCTCTTTGAAGTATTCGGAAGCTTTCTCAACATCTTCCCATGTTGATGGGAACTGATCGTATCCAGCCTCTTTCCACATTGCTTTGTCATAGATAACTACTGTACAGGTACCACCTGTCAGTACAGGGAAGCCGTAAATCTTGTCGCCATCTTTGAATGGTGTAAAGTAATCCTGATCATACTGATCATAATATGGAGAAGCTTTAATGGTATCTGTCAAGTCCATGACCAGTCCCTGCTCAGCCCATGCCTTTGTATTCATACCCTGAAGAAGGAATACATCCGGAAGGTTGTCAGCTGCTGCAAGAGTAGCAATCTGTGTTTTGTATTCTGCGTTTGCAAGAACGTTCTCGTTTAAGTTGATGTCCGGATGAGCATCGTTCCATGCTGCTAATACTGTACGGAATCCATCGGAACCACCATTTCCTTCAGATTCTTCGGATGTGGAGTAATGCATGATTTCCAGATCTCCCTTGTAAGCAAGATCAGACTGGGCAACGTCTGTTGCTGCGCTTGCCACAGATGCTCCCATCATAGATGATACTGTTGCTGCTGCCAGTGCAATTGCCATTACTTTTTTCTTCATTGTGTGTCCTCCTTTAATAATAAATAAATGATTTCGTACCCTTTGGTGTGTGGTGTTTCTTACGCTTATACTTTCGAAACACATTTTTCGATTAAGCTTTGTTTGATTTCGCTCTACTTAATCGTTTTCTTTCCTTTATTAAACAGCATATCATCCAATTTGTCAATGGGATTTTTACTTAAATTATGCTTTTCGTATAGATTGTATTATATTTAAGCTTTTGTATTGTGTATTTTTACTCAAATCGTTTTCGTCGCACATTACCATATACCTCTATTTTTCGACATTTTCAATATTTCTGACTAATTTTCAATTTTTAAGCGTAAACGTTTTCGTTAATATTCCGACACCGGCTCCCAGATTTCTTCCATATTTTGTTTTCCTTTACTTCCGATTCCAAATCCGCTATACTAGTGTACCGACAAGTTGATTTTTGAAACAATCTTGCAGGATAAATTTTCTTATTTCAAGGCGGAGGAGAGAGGCGTAGCGGTGGCTACGGCGACCGACGACAACGCGGAAATAAGAAATTTAGACGTAAGATTGTTCAAGAAATCAACTTGTTGGTACACTAGTACAGCGAATATTAAGTAACTGCTTCGCAGTTTATCAGGAGGATATATAATGTTTCGTTTATGGGGAAAAATCTGGAAAGATAACCATTTGTTAAAAGACACTGTAATTTGTGATGATTCAGAAGATACCAGGACTCATAAGATTTTCCGGGGACTGGAAAGTATCTGCTATGAAATGGATCTGGGCAATCCGATCTGGCTGGAGTCTACCATCAAACATTTTAAGAAACATGGAAAGGCAAGATTTTATCAGGATAATTTTATAGAACAGATTGATTTTGACTACCTGGAGATTCAGGTAATTGAAGAAGACGACGATTATTAATTTATTTTATCTGCCTGTTCTGCCATGAAATATTCATGGAATTACTATAGACATCTCATGGCAGTTCTGCAGATAAATTTTTCGTAACTGCTCAATACCTTAACAGTTTCTATATTTTTTCACATGTATTTTTCTATTCCATAAATTCTCTTATGATTTCTCTCATTATCTCTTCCTCTTCCGGCGTAAGCATCCGGCTGAAATGACTTCCGGCTGCGGCTGTCTGACGGATACTCTCCGCAATATGATCTATGATTTCTTCCTTTGCAGCTTCGTTTGGTTTCTTTTCCGCCGGAACTTCTTCAACCCAGGTTCTGACATGTTCCACATAATCAGAAAGCGTATTCATAAGAAGTTCTTCCTTGTACGTAAAATCCAGTGCCTGTCTTAGCAAAAGCAGCGATGCAGGGATGATCGCACCCACATACAGATATGCCAGCGGCATACCATCCCATTCTCCATTTCCCGAATAGAGAAAAAAAACCGCTCCCAAAAGCGCAGTACAAAAAAGTGACGGATACCATACAAGCCGGTTCATGCGGTTTAACAGCTTGTCTCTTGTTTTCCACAGGTTCATCCATTTCTCTTTGAGATTTGTTCTTGTCTCTGTATTTTTTCTTATCAGTCTTCGGTATGTAAGATGTGTTGCCAGCATCCCCAGTGCGCCCAGTCCGCCCAATACCACCATGGCGTAAAGCAGGAGATGCAGATCCATGATTTTCTCCAGCATAACATCCTCCTGATTCCGGCAGTTCCCGGTATTGCTTATTATTTCCTGCAATAAGAATAAGAGAAACTTACCTAGATCGATTAAACTGATAGAATTATTATACTGCGGACAACCATGTCAGGAAACAAAAATCGTTCATCAAATTCTTCCATAAAAAAACAGAATCCCCTCTTTGTGTATCAGAGTATGTTTAAAAACTTTTTGCAAACATGCTCTGGCACATAAAAAAGAAGATTCTGTTTCTTTACTGTTCCTTTATTATGATGTCAGGATCAAAAGATCTGTTAAATATTCGGAACCCGCTGATTTACATATTCTGCAATTTCCCGACTACCTCTTCAAATTTCATAAAGTGAGAAGCTTTTACAAGAATGGTATCTCCATTCTGTACAAATTTTTCCAGATCTGCAAGCAGGCTTTCTCTGTCCGGTTCATAAATTACTTTCAGTTCCGGATTGGTCTGCTGTGCTTTCTCTGCCATCTTTTTACAAAGATTTCCGGTACAGATAAGCATATCAACATCGCATTTGCCGGCATGCTCGCCCACTTCTTCGTGAAGCTGTACTTCATTCTCACCAAGCTCACCCATATCGCCAAGAACCGCAACTCTTCGTCCTGCTCCATCCTGAAGAACATCCAGGGATGCTTTCATGGACATTGGATTTGCATTATAGCAGTCATCCACAATCAGGAATTTGTCCGTCTCAATCATTCTGAAACGGCCGCTGATTGGCTCAAGACTCTCGATTCCGGTTTTAATCTGCTCAGTTGTCAGCCCATAAATATTTCCGACTGCTGCTGCCGCCAGCGCATTATATACCATATGACGTCCCGGCATTGGGATATCTACTTTAAATGCAGTGTCTCCCATGTGGATCATACAGGTCATTCCTTTTAAGCCTCTGCTTACGATTTCATCCCCATAAACCTGACAGTCTTTGTCCATCCCAAAGAATACAGGTTTAATTTCTTCATGGCCTTTGACTGTGGCAAGTTTATCATCATCGCCATTTAATACGATATGTCCGTCTGGTCTCAGAAACTTGAAAATCTCTGTCTTCGCCTTGAGAACGCCGTCTCTGTCTCCCAGGTTTTCCAGATGACATGTTCCGATATTGGTGATTACACAGGTATCCGGTCTTGCGATCTTTGCAAGTCTGGTCATTTCTCCGAAATCACTGATTCCCATCTCAAGAACTGCCATCTCATCTTCGTCGCGAAGCCGGAAAACAGTGAGCGGCAGACCAAGTTCATTATTAAAGTTTCCCTGTGTTTTCAGTGTGCGGTATTTCTGACTCAGCACAGAAGCAATCACCTCTTTTGTACTCGTCTTTCCTACACTTCCTGTGATTCCCACAACAGGAATCTGAAGCTGTTTCAGATAAAATTCCGCAATATCTTTTACTGCCTGTAATGAGGATTCCACTACAATGTATGGAAAATCTGCGTCCTCAAGTACTCGCTCTGACAAAGTTGCCAGTGCTCCTGCTGCCATTACCTGTGGAATAAATTTATGTGCATCCACACGCTCTCCCACGATAGGCACAAACAGACATCCGTTCTCTGCTTTTCTACTGTCTGTAATGATTGATGTTATCTCTTCCTGTAGTTTGTCCGCAGAACCATAGTAAGTACCGCCGCAAACCTGTGCGATATTTTCCAGAGTTAAATTCTTCATAATCTTTTTTATTTCTTCTTTCCTGTTATCATAATATACTGAATTACTGTTCACTTCGTTCTCAGTAACGCAGTCTAAATTTCAGATTGCCTGCGGCAATGGAATTTTTGCCTTTTCATGCCGCAGCCTGCATTAATTATTTGTATTTCTTCATGGATACTTCGATCAGTTTCTCACATAACGTCGGATAGTCGATTCCCAGAACTTTCGCTTCCTGAGGAATCAGGCTGGTCGGGGTCATTCCCGGAAGTGTGTTTGCCTCAAGGCAATACATATCTCCATTTTCCTTCATCATGAAGTCAAGACGGCAGTAGCCTTCCATAAATAATGCCTTTGCCCCTGCTTCTGCGTAGTGCTGCATTTTCTCTGTGAGTTCCGTTGAAATCTCAGCCGGACAGGTTTCAATCGTTGATCCTGCCTGATATTTATTCTTATAATCATAGAAGCCCTGTATCGGAGCAATCTCAATGATTGGATATGCCTTGCCATCTACAACTGCTACTGAGAACTCACGGCCTTTGATGTATTCTTCTATTACGACTTCATCCTCGTAGGAATATGCGTCTTTCAGAGCCTGCTCATATTCTGTCTGGTCATTTGCAATATAAACACCTACACTTGAACCACCACAGCAGGTTTTTACAACTACAGGGAATTCCATTTCAAATGCACTCAGGTCTGTAGTCATTTCCTCTTTCGTCATAGATACTCCGCGTGGTGTCGGCACATTGTTCACAAGGAACATCTGCTTTGTAATTCCCTTATCCATTGCCATGGCGCTGCTTAAATATCCGGTTCCTGTATATTTGATTCCCATCAGGTCAAAAGTTGCCTGTACTTTTCCATCTTCTCCGTTTGATCCGTGAAGTCCAAGGAAAACGATATCTGCTTCTTCACAGAGTTTCAGAATATTCGGTCCGAAAAAGCTTCTTCTTTCCTTCTTCATCTGCTCGATTTTATCATTAAATGTTGACATATATTCAGATGCCGCATCAACATCATATTCTGCCGGGAATGGATCTTCCCAGTTTACATTCTCAACACCACAGAAAATATCTACAAGGATAGCCTGATGCCCTTTCTGGCGTAATGCCTTACAAATTCCTGTTCCTGATGTAATGGAGACAGTACGTTCTGTACTTGTTCCTCCCGCTAATACTACGATTTTCATTTCTCTTCTCCTTTATTCATAAATCACAACTGGTGTATTCTTCTCAACATTGCTGTATATGATCTGTACCTGATCTGACGGTGCACAGATACTTCCATGTGTTCCCTCGAATTCATAAAGCTGTTCTCCGAAAGCCGTTCTCCATGGAGCATCATTGATTCCAAGATTTCCGTTAAATGGAATCCAGTAATTTACTGCTGAAGGATAATCTTCTCCGTTTACGGTGCATCCGCTCTTTATCTCACCTACTGTATAACAGCCTGTCGGTGTTGCACAGTTTGGCACAAACGGATTTCCGGATACGATCTGCGCATCCGCAGTAGGTATTCCATCCTTATAGAATACCATTCTCTGGGCGGTCAGGTCAATCTCTATATAAGTATATCCGATATCATTTGTCTTTCGTACCAGACCTTCATGAGAATATATCGGCTCTCTGACCTGAGTTTCTCCATTCTGAATCAGGCTAAGCAGTTCTTTTGTTTCTGCTTTCTGGTCGATCTTCCAGCCATAGTCACCTCCGCCGACAGAAATCTCACGACCATCATATGTATTAAATGTCCGTTCGGTTCCAACGGTATCATATTTTGCCGCCAGTTCACTGATATACGCTTCTATCTGATTTTTGTCAAGTGTGTAAAGACCATTTTCGTCTGTTGTCAGCCAGTTTTTAATTACTTCTTTATCTACTGTCTCTGTTCGGTCATCAAAATCATAGGTAACAACTACGTCTGTAAGTTTATTTATCAGCTCACAGTTCCTGACCAGAGTCTCATCATTTTGGTAGACTGCAGGTTCTTTGTAACAGCCATCTGCTTCCAGATCAATCGGGGTTCTTCCTGTGACAAGGGCATTTATGATATCCTGGCTGGTTTCTTCTGTCTTCAGAGCATTTCCCTGTTCTTCAGGAACAATCTCAAATTTATCGTTTTTCTCTTCGATATGAGCATCTAACGGTTCTGTTGTATTCTCCGGCTGCATACATTTGAGGTTCGATATAGCTGTGTTTACTTTCTGCTCATCATATTTAACAGATGATGCGATTTCATAATTTTTGTGCTGATTAAAGGCAAGAAACCAGGTAAAACGAGCCTGTTTCTTAATCAGGTTATCCACGCTTCCATCTGACTCATAGGAAAGTCCTGCTGCTTCTGCTGTAATACTCTCCTGGCCGTTGTTTCTGGTATTAATCGTAAGGACGTAAGCTTCTGTTTTCTTTGTAAGCAGTTCTTCGGATTCTTTTACTGTCATGTAAGAGCAGTTGAATCCATTCACCATTGAGCCCGGTAAAAAATGTTCTGTAAAATAGTAAACACCGTAACCATATACTCCGGCGGTCAACAGAAGTAAAATTACGATCAGAGTGATCATGATCTTCTTTCTGGTGCTCATAACATTCCCCTTTCAAATTTTCTTAACTATAGCCTATGTAAATTTTTCTATCTCGTAAATCCACATCTTGTCGAGGTAATTTTACCCCAGATTACTATTGTTGTCTGTAATTTATACATTTATAAACAGCAACCGCCCGGCAAATGATTATGCCGGGCAGTTTTAGTATACATTATTTATCCTGAAAGTAAAATACAGTTTATTCTGTTTTAAGCGTTCTCCAGTAATTTCTCTACACTTGTGAGTTTTACACAGAGTACAAATACTTCTGCTGCTTTTCCAAGGTCTTCCAGTGTCGGGAAGCTTGGCGCGATACGGATATTGGAGTCTTTCGGGTCTTTTCCGTATGGATATGTTGCTCCGGCACCTGTAAGCACAACGCCTGCTTCTTTTGCTTTGGCAACGATTGCTTTTGCGCATCCTTCCATGGAGTCAAAGGAGATGAAGTATCCGCCATGTGGTTTTGTCCACTCACCGATTCCAAGGCCGCCGAGTTCTTTCTCTAATGTATCAAGAACCAGTTCGAATTTCGGACGGATGATTGCTGCATGTTTTCTCATATGTGCATGAAGTCCGTCAAGGTCTTTGAAAAATTTTACGTGACGTAACTGGTTTAATTTATCATGACCGATTGTCTGGATCTGCATGTAGCTGCGAAAATCTTCCAGGTTTGCTTTGGAAGCGGCTACTGCTGCGATACCGGATCCTGGGAAGCTTACCTTTGATGTTGATGTAAATTTGTATACAATATCAGGATTTCCGGCTTTTGTACATTCCTCAAGGATCTCTACGAGGAAGTCCTGGTTCTCATCATAGAGATGATGGATGCTGTATGCGTTATCCCAGTAAATACGGAAGTCAGGTGCTGCCGGTTTCAGTCTTGCGAAACGTTCTACTGTTTCTTTGGAGTATGTGTAGCCCTGTGGGTTAGAGTATTTCGGTACACACCAGATACCTTTGATTGCTGCATCTTCGCTGACAAGTTTCTCTACCATATCCATGTCCGGACCCTGTGGTGTCATTGGTACGTTGATCATTTCGATTCCGAAGAATTCTGTGATTTTGAAATGACGGTCGTATCCTGGTACAGGACAGAGGAATTTTACTTTGTCAAGTTTACACCATGGTGTATTTCCCATTACGCCGTGAGTCATGGAACGTGCGATGCTGTCGAACATTACGTTAAGGCTGGAGTTTCCGTAGATGATGATGTGGTCAGGATCTACTTCGGACATTTCGCCAAGGAGACGTTTTGCTTCCGGAATACCGTCGATCACACCGTAGTTACGGCAGTCTACACCTGTTTCACATTTGAGGTCTGAGTCGCTGCTTAATACGTCCATTAATCCCATGGAAAGATCAAGCTGATCGGCTGCCGGCTTACCACGTGACATGTCGAGGGCAAGTCCCTGTGCTTTGATGTCTGCGTATTCTTTATCCAGCTGTGCTTTGAGTGCAAGCAGTTCTTCTCTGCTCATGTCGCTGTATTTTTTCATAATATTCCTCCTTGTTCTGCCATGGGTGGAAAGGGGTGATTCCGTATACTGCAATCATTTGTTTTTCCTGTGGCAACATTTTTTATGCTTTTTACATTTTAGTATGGTAAAGTTGTGGTTGTCAAGTGTTTTTGGGGAATTGTTAATATTTTACCAAAAACACGGGGAGAATGCTTTCTTGACGAGGGACGCGTGAAGCATATTCTCTTGCCAGGTTCAGTTCCGGGAGCTAAGTAACTCTAAGGTGGGAAAATTCTGCTAAAAGCATGAAGAAAAATGCAAAACTCGCTCCGTTGCAAACTTCGCTCAGACACGTTGCTATTTTTCTTCATAACGCAGAATTTTCCCGCCTAAGAGTTACTAAACTCCCTCCAAATTCACCTGGCAAGAGAATATGCTTCACGCTGGGAACTGGATGTGGAAGTGATAAAGTGGCTGGGATGTTGTTACGCTGGAAATATAAACCTCCTTGTGCATAGCCCATGGAGTATCACTTAATTTATGCTAATCGCATAAATTCTTTGCATCACAATGTGTATTACCGAGAACGGAGTGAACAGTAATTTAATTTTAAAGGCAAGGTCGAAATTCATCGAGAGTTTCGGCTTGCCTTTTTGGGTATAACAGCGTATATTAAATTTATAGTATTTCTGGAAATACTATAGTTAGAGCGTGTTCGAAAAATCATTCTCCAAAATTGTGACATGCATCTTGCAAAAAACATTTTTCAAACACTCTCTGGCAGATCTTTTCATTTTCTGAATTATTCCTGTCAGGAATAGTCTGATATCTTTTTACGAATCAAGTAAGTTCCCCGTTTTAACTATGAATATATGCCTGGCTTATCCAAGTGTATAAATACCTTCAAAAATCATATCTTATAAACAAGAGCTGTTTTTCGTTTTTGATACTCTTATCTGAAAGGAGGTTCTTTATGTCTTTGTTGATTCGTGTGTTTATTGTTGTCCTGCTTGCGTTGCTGGCTATTGGGGCTGCCCTGCTGGTTTTGGTGTGTTGGGCGCTGGCGGCGTGTGCGAGCAGGCGTGATTATTATCTGGAAAAAGATTACCAGGATAAAAGTTATCGGGTGAAGTAGAGGAAGTCAGCGCATGGGCGCTGGGTGTTTCCGATCAGTTTGTTCATTACTTTGCCATTGAAGTATAAGGTTGCGGAGCCGCCGCCGTCCAGGTTGTAGGCGTAGGTACAGCCATAGGATTTGAATATGTTTACCATATCCCAATGGTTTAAACCGTTGTAGGTTCCGGTGTCTGTTACAAGGAGAACGTAGTCGTTTGGTTTTATCATTCCTACTGCTGTGCGGGGATAGTATTTCTCTGTTTCTGCCCATGGGAGCTGGGCTTCCCCGTTCTGGATCAGGATAGGGCCGAAGTTGTAGGTGTCTTTTACTCCGGCGGCGAGGAGGTCTTTGCCCATCAAGCCTTGTGCGGGAGTATAAATGGTTCCATCGTTTTTGACTGCCATGACGGAGTAACTGGTCATGTAGTCGCCGTAAATGATTCCGTTTTTGATGCACATACCTAATGGAGATGGTTTTCCTGTGCCGTAGTCAAAGGCGCTGCCATTTACGCCTATTACTCCTCCGTTGGAGGATACTGCGTTGGAAGTGGTCTGGCGCTGGCCACCGTAGGTTCCATTGGAAAGGGCGGATTTCAGCTGTTTGGCGTTGGCTGTTTTTATGTGCGCTACCCAGTAGGATATTCCATGGACTGATTTGCGGGAGAGTTTAATATTTAAGGTGCTGCTTTTGTATGTATAGGTGTTTCCACTCTGGCTGACTGTTGGTTTTGAGTCTGAAGCTTTCACTCGCCGGCCTTTGCTGTTGACATAATAGTTGCCAATCCAGGTATTTGTCGCAAGTACTCCTGTTTTTTTGCTGAAATAGTAATAATATCCGCCTATTTTCTGCCAGCCTTTTGCCATGGTTGAATTGCTGAGAAAATAGTATTTCTTTCCATTTTGGGCAAACCACTTACCGGCTATGGCAATACCGGAATTATCGAAATAGTAAGTATATTTATCTCCTGTCGCCCAGCGATTGCGGAACATTGCGCCGTTTTTGCGGTTATAATAGTATTTATTTCCGGAGCGTTTCATCCAGCCGGTGAAACGTTTGCCATTGGCTGTGCAGTAGTAATAATATCCTTTGTACTTAAAGGATCCACATATCATTCTGCCTTTTGAATTATAAAAATAATAGGCTCCATTGATCTTCTGCCAGCCGGTTTTCTTCGATGTGATGCTGACAGAAGTACTTTGCTGTTTGACATAAGTTGCCGCCTGTACAGAGACTGTATACATGGTGCTGCCTGCTGTCACAAATAGAATTAACATCAAAAATATAATAAATTTTTTTAAGATTATTTTTCTCTTCATATATAATTTCACTTTCTGCAAGATATTCCTTATCACTCCATTCTCCACGATATAATTCCATCGCCAAAGGCGGTCTCCAATGAATTTCCAATAATCAACGATATGTTCCCTGTGATTTATTTACTTCGCAATCCACAAGACCAAGTGTTGACAGATAGTATTTTATATCTCTCTCAGAAGTCAGACATTTCGGGCCTATAACGAGCTTCCTGACCAGCTGATTAACGCACTTTGAGAAATCAAAATCCACATAAGAAATCAGTTGATTTTCTTTAACATAATAAGAGTAATTATGCAAACGTGCCCCTAAAGAAAGCTCAACTTCTCTTCCCATCAAGAGTTGTTTAGAAGAAAATTCGCACAGACGGATCTCACTTTCTTCTCTGAAAAATGGATTTTTCATGTAAACAGAAACCTGAAATAGTTTCAAAAATGTTTTTTTAAAACTATTCATGATTTTATCAAGCAATTCCATTTCATATTCCCTGGTCTTATTCTCAAAATTTCCAGTTAGTTCTTTTTCTTCCTGAAGCATCTTCTCAATTTCAGAAACCAGTTCACACACAATCTGATGTACCGTCTCTTTTTGTTCCGATTCTGAATAACTGATTTTATGTAAAGATACAACCGATGATTGTGATTTCTCCGGAGATACCTGTACGATCTGCTTCAGCACATCCAGGTCAAATCCAATCGCAGCTCCGCGACCATCATCTGCATATCCACGCCACTGGCTGAGTAAATCATCCTGATAGGAAAAACAGGTTACATAATATCTGAAATCAGCGTTGTTTTCATTGAAAAATTCGTCTGTAAACAGTCTCATATATCCTTTAAATCGTTCTAATGAAATTTTTTCTTTCAGTAAATCCGAAGCATTCTTGTATGCATTTTCAAACTCTCCATCATAATATCGGCAAATCCAGCTGATTTCCATAGAGTCATTAGATTTCAGGATATTCGTCAGGCGAAGAGATCTGTGGTTTAAAATAGAATTTAATGACTCCAGGCTACAATAATGGTATACTATCATCTTTTTCCTCCGTGAATTATATCCTCACATGACTGAAGTCACGTGCTTCCAGACGCTTTAGGCGT
>OOAF01001613.1_pt1 | contig 17561 bp, 13 predicted proteins | sample 1671251 | NCBI WGS metagenome assembly OOAF01 (sample SAMN06348137, study PRJEB24527) | human gut metagenome | biome: human gut; feature: ankylosing spondylitis patient; material: feces | host: Homo sapiens | place: China | collected 2015-10 | reverse complement strand
CATGAGAATTTGATCCATAGTGCTTTTTCAGAGTTGAGGTATGCTTTATCTCTGTAATTTGGTTTGAAGGAAATTATTTTGATATAAAGGTTCATAAATAAAAAATCCTTCGAAGCAAGTCTCCGAAGGATTCTGATTCATAGTAGAAGTATGTTTTTCTGAGATCACGCAACATTTTTTGAACAGGGTCTATAAAATCATTATTCTCTCAAAAATGTTGCACTGTCATATCTTTGATTCAACTAATAAAAATTTACGACTTCCACCTGTGTTAATCTCCTTCACATAGAAAAACTCTTTTATGGATTGTCCTGTGATCGTCTTTTGGGGAGTTACTCCGGTAAGTGCATAAATACGGGTTAATTCCTCTTTGATGTATTTCTTCGTATATTTTTGTCCCACTTTGAAGGAGTTCTTTATCAACTGGATAAATTCCGTGCCTTCTGTTTTTTCCCTGTTTTGCTTCAAAATCATAGCCTCTTTGATTCGCTTTACGGAATAATCCAGCGATTCGATCATCTCCTTTCCAATCTCTTCGTATGCTTCATAAATAAACGAATCAGCCTTTCTCAAATCTTCTTTGTAGTTACGGATCATCTCGGTTTCATCATCACCTTTCAACAATTCCAATTGGCGGACAACTTCTTTGCGCTTATCTTTCAAAGACGCATATTTACTTTCTTTTTTCAATCTCTCGAAATCACCAAAAGGGAAATAGGCAGATTCCACGTCCAAATCAAATAATCGGTTGCTCCTGTAGCTTGCAATCAGTTTTTCTTGCGCATTGTAACTTGATTTGAGTAGGGCTTCATCCACATAGTTGTCAATAGCAAAGAAATTTTCTTTTCCATCTTTATTCAGCATTTGATTGAATGGCAGTACTTTCAAAATTCCATGATAGGCATTTCTTGCTTCTTCGGAAGTTGCACAGTCGTAAAATGTCTTTATTTTATCATAGACTTCCTTATTCGCTTGCAAGTATATACCAATTTCTTCTTCTGTGCGGACTGGTAAATTTGGATTTGTGTTAAAGATGTGACACACACGGTTTACCCCATTACGGAATCTTCCGATTGCCTGTATTGCATCCGTATGCGGATCGATCATAGAGTATTCAGAGAAATATACGTCTGAAATCATAATGACTGTAGGCTTTATTTCCAGCTCAATATCCAGTGCATTGTAGAAACGACTGGTAAAGAAGTTGTATTTCTTCATTTTGGATTTGCTCCATTGTTCGAATGCGTGTTTGAATTTCTTATTTTTCAGTTTTTCCACACTCTTCTTTGCGCAGAATACGGTAGATTCATTTTCAATATCCAGTTGCTTGATAAAGGAATAGATCATATCCGTAGAGTTTACAAAAAGACAAATGTCAGTTGCATTCAGTTTGTCGAGTGTCCTTTTCAACTGCTCCAATACGTTGTTTGTATGGATTAATGAAACAGGAAGTTTATATTCAAATGCAGGTTCGATCCTGATAATTTGGAATTTCTGCATTTCGAATCGTGGATCACTGAAAGAAATGGGAGTCGCAGATACCAAAGCCTTTTCATTGAACAAGAAGAAATCATCGAACGGAAGGGTTATATCCGATCTGTAATCTGCATCTTTCACGATCTTATGGCATTCATCGAACAAAAGAAAGCATGTACCATATATATCCATGTCCATTAATTCAAAAGCGTCTTTCACTTTTTGAAAACTTTCGGGAGTAGTCAGGATTTTTGTTCTCTTATCTGCTGATTTTTCCAGATACTTAATGACATCTTCCGTATAGACACCTTCATAAACTCCAAACAGGTTATCCTCTTTATGTTTGGGATCATTGCATTTGCCAACGATAACAGGAACATTCGGTTCGATAATGATGGAATTACGGTCTGTTTTTAATTCTCCGTAAGTGGCTCCCAAACCTGTAAGTGTCTTATATAAGATGGTATTGGTTGGAATCATTGGAAGTACTTCTGTCAGATATTGGATTTTACCGTTTTCGTTTTTATTGATTTGAATTATTTGAGTAGTCATTGTTTTTTCTGTTTTAAATGGTTCGTAAATGAGAGAGGAAGCGGAAAAGACTTCCTCTCATTGTTTTTCTTTTATCAGATCAATTCTTTTTCAGTCAGGTATTCCATCAAGTCATCCGTTCTTTTCAATCGAAATATGATCTTTCCTTTTTTATAAGAGGCATAAGCGGTGATATATCCGTTAGTCTCACGGAATAAAGGAACGAATTGCAGAACTTTACCGCTTTCGACCAACTGCTTGAACATTGCGAGTTGCAAATCATTGTCATTATTATCTTTGTAGGCTTCCACATTTTTCGGTTCAGTTCCGAAATCTTCCGTTTTGCCCTCTTTCAGATACCCCATCAGCCAAGTAAGTTCTTTTTGATTCAAGATTAATTTGAAGCCTGCCATGCTTCGGGATTCCAACCAAGCATAAGGAAAATTGTCTTTACCTGTCTTGAACTGGATGGTCAGGTTTTCGTACTTATTCATCATCAGTTTAGCTGCATTGTGTGCACCCATGTTGTCATACTCTCTTACTGTTTTGTTCTCGAAGTTGATATTTAAAATTTCCATCTCTTTTTATTTTTGTTCTTCCCTCTTTCCTGTTCGGGAGTTCAGGTAATCAGCGAATCGAGATGTGCACCTCTCGTTGTTGATTACACTGCAAAGGTGCGGGTATTTTGTAGGGTGGGGTAGGAACAAAAAAAGGGGACAAATTTGTTCCCCTTAGTCAGTATGTGAAAGTTCCGTTTGGCAGTTGGTAGTCTTTGTATCTCTTTATCAGCGTTTTCAAGTAGTCAGGATCGGTTGATATGCTTTCATTTTGGATAATTCCAGTGAAGAAAATTAAATCGCCAATCAGTTGCTTTTCTCTCTTAGATGGTGAATCTTTTATCTTCCGTTTGGAAATGATGGACTGATAAGAGTTGAAGAAAGTGATAAAATGAAGGTAGAAGGCATAAGCCAATACGGAAGTGGACTCAGAGGTTTCAGACTTCATATAGGATTTTATGTTTTGCCAGTTCCAATCGTCAGAGGTGTCAATATCTTCTTTAAGCCTTGAACATATACGAAGTATGGTAGGACAATCCTCAATGGTATATTTCTTCTTTCCAATGCAGAATGTGATCTTTGTCTCTTCTTTGAAAGTGGGAGATTGCAACGGGTGAAGTTCTGTATTTTCCGTTATTTTGTCAATGATGGTTTGTAAGGCTGTCAATGAGGATATATGTTTGATCCCATCCGTGCATTGATTATAAGAGAAATCATATACGAATAATAATAAATGCCAGAATTTCTCAATGTCCATTTCAAAGAAAGTTAGTGTCTCTCCAAATTCTTCACGGGATAAAAATTCATTCAGTCTTGCTTTCAATTTATCCAGCTTCTTCAATCCGCTTTTGGTTGCAGAAGTATTGTAACGTGAGATATACCGCTCCAATAATGGCGATCCGTAGAAATCCTCAAAAGGTTCGATTAATGTAGCCAAATGAAAGACATACTCCAATGCAGGAAGTTGATCGTCATGGGGTAATTTGTCTGGAAGTGTAAACATGAGATTCTTCTTTTAAATGGTGATTGTGCAAAGTTAGGAATAAAAAGTGAAATATGGAAAGGCAAGGTAAAGTTATTGATAGATAGGTGTTTCAAGAAATAGTTTCAACGGATTCAAAGGCTGTAAAAGTCATGTCTTGGTCACGTTCAGACTTTGTTACGTTACCTATTCGTAACCGTGCTGAAAGTGGGACATCCGATAGCTTTCGGAATACAAAAGTAACTATATCATAGTAAGTTACCAACGTTTTAGGCGAAAATAATTTGCTTCTGACGAAGATTGCGTTGTTCCTCTCCGTTTTGCGTATCAACAAAGGACTCTTCACCAACTAATTTTGAACCAAAAAATATTTAGGACGATGAAGAGTACATTTTCAGTTATCTACTACCTCAAACGTCAGGTAGTGAAGAAGGACGGGACAGTTCCCGTCATGGGACGCATCACGGTGGACGGCAGCCAGACACAGTTCAGCTGCAAGCTGACAGTCGATCCGAAATCATGGGACACCAAAAGCGGACGTGTCACGGGGCGGAGCACGGCGGCACTTGAGACGAACCGCCTGCTCGACAAGATGCGGGTACGTATAAACAAGCATTATCAGGAAATCATGGAGCGTGACAATTTCGTCACAGCGGAAAAGGTCAAGAACGCCTTTCTCGGGCTGGAACACCGCTGCCACACGCTGATGCAGGTGTTCCACCGGCATAACGAGGACTATGAAAAACAGGTGGAAGCAGGTATGAAGGCAAAAGGCACGCTTCTGAAGTACAGGACCGTCTACAAGCATCTGCAAGAGTTTCTCACTATCCGCTACCATGTGAAAGACATTGCTTTGAAAGAACTTACACCTGCCTTCATTACCGAGTTCGAGATGTTCCTGCGCACGGATAAGCACTGCTGCACCAATACTGTCTGGCTGTATGTTTGCCCACTTCGGACGATGGTGTTCATCGCCATCAACAACGAGTGGCTCATGCGCGATCCGTTCCGTGAATACGAGATCAAGAAGGAGGAAACGGTACGCAGCTTCCTGACAAAAGACGAGATCCGCCTGCTGATGGAGGGGAAGCTGAAAAACGCCAAGCAGGAACTGTACCGTGACCTATACCTGTTCTGCACGTTCACGGGGTTGTCGTTCAGTGATATGCGCAACCTGACGGAAGAAAACATCCGTACCTACTTCGACGAACACGAATGGATAAACATCAACCGCCAGAAGACGGGTGTGGTCTCCAATATTCGCCTGCTTGACATTGCAAAGCGGATCATTGACAAATACAGGGGATTGTGCGAGGACGGCAGGATATTTCCCGTTCCCTGCTACATGACCTGCCTGTACGGAATCCGTTCCGTCGCCAAACGTTGCGGCATCACCAAGCATATCACCTGGCACCAAAGCCGGCATACGGCAGCAACGACGGTTTTCCTTTCCAACGGCGTGCCCATCGAGACGGTCAGTTCGATGTTGGGGCATAAGAGCATAAAGACGACGCAGATTTATGCGAAGATAACCAAGGAAAAGCTCAACCGGGACATGGAAAATCTTGCCATAAAACTTAGCGGCATCGAGGAATTTACAAGCAATAGCATCTAAAAAAGGAAGCCATGACACGAGGAATCATAAAAATAGAGGAAAATATGGTCGTTGTAACCGGTAACGAGGTATGGATGACCGCAGTTGAAATCGCCGGGCTGTTCCATGCAACCGTTCCGGAAGTGAACGCCGCCATCAAAGCCGTACGCAAGCCGGATGTCTTGAATGATTATGAGGTCTGCGGTTACATGCAACTTGAAAATGGGCTATACGCGGATGTCTATTCGTTTGAAATCATCATCCCCGTCTCTTTCCGTCTGAATACCTATCCCAGCCATGTGTTCCGCAGGTGGCTGGCAGACAAGGTCCTATCGAATGAAAAGCGGCAGGCATATGTGATGTTCATACAAAATGAGAAAATCGGATATTGCTGATTGTACATCAACGCGAGATTAATTTGTAATATTTTTTACAAATCAACCTTGCGTTATTGATACTGAAAAACATGAAAAGGTCAGTCCGAAAATATTACGACTCTGACCTTTTTATAATTTATATCAAAATGGTATATCTGTTAAGTTCTGAAAGTCTCGTCCGTTTCTGAGGATTGAAATTATTTTTCCATTCCTTTCCTTTATTAATATATTACGAGAAGTTATTTTTATTAATTCTCCAAGTTCTATATGTTCGTTGTTTCTATCCATATATAAAACATCTCCAATATCAACCGTCTCGCCATTGGGGAGACAAATAGAAGAATCCGTAGTATTATTTGATATAAGTTCAAACTTTTTCCGTAACTCATCTATTGCATTTAATATCATACTTGAATCTTGTGATAAAGTAACTTTCTCAGGGAGGATGGCAGGTTTTTCAACGGATAATAACTGCAGCAATGAATTGACTTCTTTATCATCAGCATCAAATGTTTCAGTTATACATTTAGCTATTTCAGGGATGGTTTTCTTTACTCCATCAATTCTTAGATTTTCATTGTAAGATAAAGTTCTGATACCAGATATATCAAAAGGCATAGCCGTTTTTATATCTTTAATAAGAACAGTCTTTTTATTAAAAGCCTGCCTAAAGCCTAACTCATAAAATACGTTTGGATTTCTCGAACTCAAGTCACATATAGCCATATCACATTCAAGTATCTTTTGTAGAATGTCGACCATTATCATGTTAGCTTTTGATGTGTCATCTGCACGGACAGGTTCAAATCCCGCTTGTTCACATGCTGGTTTTATCAAGTGTTCATATACTCTATTGAAATGCCCTTTATCGTATCCTTCTGTATCACTTATAGGCATAATAACAAAACACATTTTCTTTTCTTGTTCCATAGCTGTGAATGATTATATTTATTGGCAAATATAACTATTTTAGAAAATAGAGCCAATATATATAGTCTTTTCATTCATAAAGACTTACTATTACGTTATATATTCATTTTGATTCGGGTGATTTTCGGGATAAAAACATACAGGTAATTAGCCAATATAATATCACCTTACTTTTTATATAAATCATAACCATATCTAAAGTGAGAAACAGATCCTATCGTCATGTCAACAATCTGTGCATAGATAGAGAAACTGTTTATCTATCAAATGAAAGGGAATATGCTTTTCATTCATTAACAAATGTTGCAATATTGACTTAAAGCACTTCTACCTTTAAAACTTTTCTTCATCTCTACAGAATGCTGTTCTCTATCATATTTTATATATTCACAAAGTTGCTCCGACTCTGCTTTAGTAAAATGTACGACAGATAACACAAAATATGGCTGGTTGCGATTAAGGATATTTGAACCGGTTTTACCTGCTTTATCTATGAAAATGGTAGGATTTGTATTCATATAAAGAGAAAACGGCTACACCTTTGTGAGGTTGCCGTTTCCCTTCTTCATTTAACAACCTAACTTCAGCGGCTTTCGGTAGTTCGCCTCCAAGACCTCACGCAATCCCGATTCGGGATAAAGCGTCTTTCCGCCCAAGAAGACAAAGGGCAGCACCCTGTTGTTACGGTATTCCTGTAAGGTGCGGCGGCTCACGCGTAGCAGCTCCGCCACCTCGCAGTCCTTCAGGTAGCGCTCCCCGTCCAGCGGCGGGCGGTAACTTTCCAAAAATTCGGAAAGCCATTTGGACTGTTGCTTCATCTTTTGAAGCAGGACGGCAACGGATTCGTCGTCCGTCGTGATGACACGGTTTTCCTCTTCCATGACTATTGCTGTTTTTGATGATTACCGGTCCGCTTGCCTGCCGTGCAAATCGTGCCGACAAGCGGGATGAGCCGTTTCACGTCCTCCGGCTTGTAATAATACTTGTATCCGATCTGCGAATAGCCGATAAAGCCCCTGTCACGTAGTTTCTGCAACGTGCGGGGGCTGATCCTTAGCTGTCCGCAGACCTCCTCTCCCGTAAGCCATTTGCCAAGGCGCCTGCCGTCACCCTTGCGGTGCAAGGCGGCGATCTTCTCCACGAGGGCGTCCATCTGTGACATCATGCCCTCAAGCGTCATTTTCTCAACCGATATTATTTCCATGTTCATAACAATTAGGGATTTGCCGCAAAGGTAACGTTCCCGGGCGGATTCCGGACCGTTTTTCGGTGAACGGCAGCTTGTTGCGCCAATTGTCCGGGTTACGGAGACATTTCGACAAAAATTTTACGTGAGTCACGCGTGAGTTGTTAAAACCGCCTTTCCCCATTGCCGAACTTTGCCGCGGAAACAATAAAAAGCGACTGCGTATGAAAGTGATAACGATTGAAAGTACCGCCTATCAGGCCATGATGGAACAGATAGCGGAAATAGCCGGACATGTCCGCGAGTTAAGGAAAGAAAGGGAACGGCGGCAGGAGGCGGAGACGAAAGACCGGCTGCTCGACAGTGCCCAAGCCGCCGGGTTACTGAGCGTGAGCCTCCGTACCCTGCAACGCATGAGGGAAGACCACCGCATCGAGTACATCATGGTGCGCGGCAGTTGCCGCTACCGCCTTTCCGAAGTGCGGAGGCTGCTGGAGGACGGTACGGTCAAGGGCAAGGAAGAAACCATTGACGACCTGTTCCGCAACTTTGCGGTGCGTACGGGCGGCAACAAGCACACCAAAGGAAGGAGGACGTGAAACATGGAACTGCTTACCCGGAACAATTTCGAGGGCTGGATACGGAAGGTCCTCGACCGTCTCGACCGCCAGGACGAGCTGCTGCTGGCGATGCAGACGCAGGAGCGGCAATCCTTCCCGTCGGGGAATATCCGCCTTTTCGACAACCAGGACCTGTGCATGCTGCTCCAGATCAGCAAGCGCACCCTCCAGCGTTACCGCAGCATCGGCGTGTTGCCCTACAAGACGCTCGGCAAAAAGACCTATTACAGCGAGGAGGACGTGCTGCAATTCCTCTCCGCGCATGTAAAGGAGTTCCGCAAGGAAGATATGGCCTTCTACAAGGCCCGTATCCATAATTTCTTTCATAAATAACCATTAAAACATTTATTCAGATGGCAAAGAAAAAAGACGAAAGGGACGTGCTGGTCGTCCGTGACGAGAAGACAGGCGAAATCAGCGTGGTAGCCGGACTGAACGCGGACGGCTCTCCCAAGCGTGTCCCCGCAAAAACGGAGAACGCGCGTGACTTCCTGCAATTCGACCGGCATGGCGACGTGCTGGACAACTTCTTCAAGAACTTCTTCCGCCAGTGCAAGGAACCGAGCCGCTTCGGCTTCTACCGGATCGTGGCGGAGCAGGCCGACAAGGTGCTGGACGTGATGAAGGAACTTCTGAAAGACCCGGAAGCCAACAAGGAACTGCTCGCGCCCCACAAGGTGGACACTTCCGGCTACGGGCAGGAAGCGCAGGAAGAGCAAAAACAGGATGAACCCCAAAAACAAGAAGAAATGGAACAAGTACAAGAACAGGAAAGCCCCCGGAAGGCACAGGGCTACCAGCCCATCGACGAAAGTAAAATCAACTGGCAGGAGATAGAGGAGAAATGGGGCGTAAGGCGTGACGACCTTGAAAAGTCGGGCGACCTCCAAAAGATGCTCAACTACGGCAAGTCCGACCTTGTGAAGGTCACGCCCAACCTTGGCGGTGAGGCATTCGCCCTGGAAGCCCGCCTCTCTTTCAGGAAGGACGGCGAGGGCAACATCGGCCTTGTGCCGCACTTCATCCGCAAGGAGCAGAAACTTGACGAGTACAAGGGGCACAAGTTCTCCGACGAGGACAGGAAGAACCTCCGTGAAACGGGCAACATGGGCAGGGTCGTGGACCTTACGGACATGGAGACGGGTGAAATCACCTCCTCATTCATCAGCATCGACCGCAAGACGAACGAGATCACGGACATCCCGGCGAGCCGGGTACGTATACCGGAACGCATCGGAAAGACGGAAATCACCAGGCAGGAACAGGACATGCTCCGTGCCGGCCTTCCCGTGCACGGCAAGGTCATCGAGCGGAACGACGGCAGGAAATTCGTCGCCACCCTGCAAGTGAACGTCGAGCAGCGCGGTGTGGAGTTCGTGCCGGGAACCGGCAGGTCGGCACGTACCGCACAGGCGCAGGAAAACCGTGAGAAGCCGGCACAGGCACAGGGCGCGGAGAATCCCGCATCCGTACAGAAAGGACAACGCCGCAACACGTGGACGAACGAGGACGGCAGCATCCGCCCCATCACCAAATGGAGCGACGTTAGTTTCACCGAGCAGCAGAAAGCCGACTACGTGGCGGGCAGGACCGTGAAATTGGAGAACGTGACAGACAAGCAGGGCTTCCATGCCACGATGTACATCAAGTTCAACCCGGAGAAGGGACGCCCGTACCGCTACGAGACGAATCCGGACAACGCGCAGAAGATAGCCCCGTCCAACGAGAGCCGCACGCAGGTGGCGGTAAACAGCGAAGGTAGGACGAACGAAGCGACCAAGTACCTGAAAGAGCCTTTGCAGAAAGGACAGGTCGCCCCGAAGGATGCCGCACAGCAGGATAAATCGAAAAAGAGAAAATGGGGCATAGGGATATAACCCCGTGTCCGCCACTGAATCCGAAGTAACATCTATTATAAAATAAAACAGAAAAACATGAAGACCATCATCGCAGAAAAGCCCTCCGTGGCACGTGAAATCGCCCGCATCGTGGGCGCGACAAAGAGAGAGGAAGGATATTTCGAGGGAGGCGGCTACGCCGTGACATGGGCGTTCGGACACCTCGTGCAGCTTGCCATGCCCGACGGCTACGGCATACGCGGCTTCGTCCGTGACAACCTGCCCGTCATTCCCGTGACATTCTCGCTCATCCCCCGACAGGTAAGGGCGGAAAAAGGCTACAAGACAGACAGCGGCGCGGCGGCGCAGATAAAGGTCATCGAGCGCCTTTTCAGGGAAAGCGGACAGATCATCGTGGCGACCGACGCGGGCCGCGAGGGCGAGCTTATCTTCCGCTACCTCTACCACTACACGGGATGCACCACTCCCTTCGTGCGCCTTTGGATCAGCTCGCTTACCGACAAGGCCATCCGCGAGGGGCTTTCCAACCTCGAAGAGGGAGGCAGGTACGACAACCTCTACCTTGCCGCCAAGGCGCGGAGCGAATCCGACTGGCTCGTGGGCATCAACGGCACGCAGGCGCTCTCCGTCGCCGCCGGACACGGCACCTATTCCGTCGGACGGGTACAGACACCCACGTTGGCCATGGTGTGCGAACGTTACCGGGAGAACAAGCGTTTCACACCCGAGACCTTCCGGCTGATCCATATCGCGGTGGACGGTCGTGACGGGAAGGCGGTCAAGCTCACCTCTTCCGAAAAATGGAAGGAGAAAGAGGAAGTGACGGGACTGTACGACAAGGTAAAGAAGGCCGGGAGTGCCACCGTCACGAAAGTCCTGTACAAGGAGAAGACGGAGGAGGCGCCGCTGCTTTACGACCTGACCACGCTCCAGAAGGAAGCCAACACCAAACACGGCTTCACGGCCGAGCAGACGCTTGAAATTGTACAGAAACTCTATGAGAAAAGGCTGGTCACTTATCCGAGGACCGGAAGCCGGCACATCCCCGAAGACGTGTTCGCGGAAATACCCGGGCTGCTCTCCTTCATCGGCTCCATGCCGGAATGGAAAGACAAGGTGCAACCCGAAGCCGAACCTTGCCGCCGCAGCGTGGACGGCGGCAAGGTGACCGACCACCACGCCCTGCTCCTTACGGGCGAGAAGCCGTTGTTCCTTTCCAAAGAGGACGGTACCGTTTACCACATGATCGCCGGGCGCATGATCGAGGCGTTCTCCGGGCAATGCGTCAAGGATACCACCACCGTCACGGCGGAGTGTGCCGGAGTGGAGTTCACGGTGAAAGGCTGTGTTACAAGAGAATACGGATGGCGTGCAGTCTATGGGGACGAGGACAAGGACGAGCCTGCCCTCCCTGCCTGGCGGGAAGGCGACACGCTGCCGCTGAAAGCGGTCTCCACGACGGAGGGCAAGACCAAGCCCAAACCGCTGCATACCGAAGCCACCCTACTCGCGGCGATGGAAACGGCGGGCAAGGATATCGAAGATGACGAGCTGCGGCTGGCATTGAAGGACTGCGGCATCGGCACGCCCGCCACCCGTGCCTCCGTCATCGAGACGCTCTTCAGGCGGGGATACATGGAACGGCGCAAGAAATCGCTCGTTCCCACCGAGAAAGGGCTTGCCCTCTATTCCGTAGTGAAAGGCATGCGCATTGCGGATGTCGTCCTGACGGGCGAATGGGAGAAGGAGCTGGCACGTATCGAGCGCGGCGAACTCTCCGCCGACACCTTCCGTAAAGACATCGAGGAGTACACGCGGGAGATCACCTCCGAACTGCTCTCGTGCGACAAGCTCTCCTTCCGCAAGGACTCCGGCTGCACATGCCCCAAATGCCGAACGGGCAGGATGCTGTTTGCCGGCAAGGTCGTGCGTTGTGACAATGCGGAGTGCGGGCTGCCCGTGTTCCGCCAGAAAGCCGGCCGTTCCCTTTCCGACGATGAAATCAGGGAACTGCTCACAGGCGGGCAGACGAAACTGCTCAAGGGTTTCAAGAGCAAGCAGGGCAAGAGCTTCGATGCGATAGTCGCATTCGATGCGGACTGCAACACAACGTTTGTGTTCCCCGAAAAGAAAAGCGGGGCTGCCACTCAGAGGGGAAAAAAATAATAGTTACCTTTGCCACCGGTTCAGAGCCATGGACTGTTCTTCGATACTGAATTACGCCCACGTTTTGGATTTAGTGGCGGCACCCGGAGGGATACCGGGTGCCTTTTCTTTCCCTTCCAAGAGATTGTCCCGATCATAATCAATCCACTAAATTCAAAGCAATGAACAGCAAGAAGAAAGACAAGGGACGGACCGATTTTTCCTACTATGGTCTGTACCTGCTGAACCATCTCGAAGAGAATAGGCTTGAACAGGCTTCCGATGACGCATTCATCCGGAGACGCTCCGAGGAAGCCGCCGAAGCGTATGAGCGTGCGCGGCTCGAAGGCTATCCTCCCGAAGGGGCGCAGGAACTGGCGATGGCCACGCTCCTGCAAGGACTCCGCCATTCGAGGTACGCCATCCTTGGCGAAGTCATAGAGAACGAGTTTACCGGTGAAGTGCCGGAATCAAAGCGTGAAGCGTTTATCCGAAGGCTGCTGCCGCTGCTCGGTGCGGTCTTCTCCGCCTATGACCTTTCGGACGACGATTTCGCCCTGTCGCCCGAATACGGCCTGCTCTATACGGAGCTGACGGGAGCGGTTGTCCTTTATATCGAGGAGCATGGCGTTTAACCGCAAACAGAAACTGCGGGACAACATCGAGGCGATACGTACGGCATTCACCCTTGAGTGGGAACGGCGCACACCCACCGCACGCGAGCGGCTCCTGCTGGAGCGGTATTGCGGATTCGGCGGCTTGAAGTGCATACTGAACCCCGCAAAGGAACTGACGGATGCCGTCCACTGGGCGAAATCGGACCTCGAACTGTTTGCCCCGACGGTGGAACTGCACAGGCTGGTGCGGGAGAACAGCCGTGACGAAACGGAGTACAAGCGGTACATGGACGCCATGAAGCAGTCCGTGCTGACCGCCTTCTACACCCCTCCGGAGATAACCGACGCGATTGCCGACGTGCTGCACGGGCACGGCATACGTCCCGACCGCGTGCTGGAGCCGTCGGCGGGGGTGGGCGCATTCGTGGACGCCGTGTTGGGCTACAAGCCGGATGCCGATGTGATGGCGTTTGAGAAAGACCTGATGACCGGCAGGATTCTGAAACACCTGTATCCCGACCAAAAGGTGCGGGTACAGGGATTCGAGAAGATAGAGAAGCCTTTCACGGGCTATTTCGACCTTGCCATCTCGAACATCCCGTTCGGCGACGTGGCTGTGTTCGATCCGGAGTTTACGGGCAGTCATGATCCTGCAAGGCGTTCCGCCGCGAAGACGATACATAACTATTTCTTCCTGAAAAGCCTTGACGCGGTGCGTGAAGGCGGCATCGTGGCGTTCATCACCTCGCAGGGAGTACTGGACGCACCGTCCAACGTACCTGTACGCGAGTACATGATGCGTCATGCCAACCTGGTGGGCGTAGCACGCTTGCCTGGCAACCTCTTCACGGAGAACGCGGGTACGGAAGTGGGCAGCGACCTGATTATCCTGCAAAAGAACAGTGGCAAGGAAGGCGAACTGTACTACAATGAAAAGCTGTTCGTGCGGACCGAACAGACCCCCATCGGAACTTCCGTAAACGGGTATGTATGGAGTATCGGCTCGTTATCCAACACGGACTTGATCAAGGGCACGGACCCTTACGGGAAACCAGCCTATAAGCACGTGCACAGGGGCGGCATCGGGCAGATGGCGGAGGACTTGCGGGAACATCTGAAGATTGAACTGCACCAACTGGACAAGGGACTGTATGAAAGGCACAGCCTGCATCCGGGACAAGGGGAAAGCACGGTGGCGGAATCTGTTTCCACGCCGGTTGCCACGTCCGATATGCAACCGCATTCGGAAAAGACGGTAGAGCCCGATACGGAAATACCGCAGCCAATAGACGAGAAGCCGGAAATAGCGCCGCGCCGTCCGGTTTATTCGGAAGGCGTGCAGCTCTCCCTGCTCGACCTCTGGGGCATGACCGTGGAAACCGGCAAGCCGGGAACCGCCGCCAAGAAGAAAAAGACTGTGAAGAAAGGAAGCCCGGCTGGGCACATGCAGGCTAAACCGCAGGCAAAGGTCGCACCGGAGGTTACGTCCGCTCCGCCACAAGTGTCCGTCACGTTCGAGCCGGAGAGCAAGGAAAACCATGAGGCAAAGCCGGACGATGCTGCAAGGCAAAGCGATCCGAATGACAGGCATGCGGCCATCGACTGGGAAGAGAACCCGCCCGTCAACGGATTCTACGAGACGATGATGAACCTCACGCCGGAGAGACGCAAGGAACTTCGGGAGCTGGCGGCACGCCACCGGGAAAAACGGCCGGACGTGGCGGACGTGAAAGCCGCACCGGAAGAAAAGCCCGAGGAGGAAGCCATGGACCTGTCTCCATCTCCCTACCACCTCACGCCGGAGATGCACCTGCGTGAGGGGTCGCTGGTGGCAAGCAGGACACGTGACATCGGTTATTTGAAGGACATAACTCCCTACGGCGCGACATTCCAACCGCTCGGGCTGAGCGGTTACCGGAAAGAGAAAGCGTTGCTGTACGTGTCGCTCCGTGACGCATACGAGCGGCTGTACCGCTATGAGTCGAACAGGCATGAGGAAAACCCCGCATGGCGTGAGCACCTGAACACCTGCTATGACGAGTTTGTCATGCGCTATGGCAACCTCAACGCCGCCCAGAACGTGAAACTGGTAATGATGGATGCCGGCGGACGTGACATCCTCTCGCTGGAACGGGAGGAGAACGGGCGGTTCGTCAAAGCGGACATCTTCGACCGTCCCGTTTCCTTCTCCATGAATGGACACGCTGAAGTGAACACTCCCGAAGAGGCGCTCTCCGCCTCGCTCAACAAGTTCGGAACGGTCAATCTCGGTTATATGCGGGAGATAACCGACAGTACGGAGGAGGGATTGCTCGAAGCCCTCAAAGGACGCATCTTCTACAACCCGCTTACGGATGGCTACGAGATCAAGGACAAGTTCATCGCCGGGAACGTGATAGAGAAGGCGGAACGCATTGAGGCATGGATGGGCGGCAATCCCGCAAACGGGCGGCTGCCGGAGGTGAAACAGGCGTTGGATGCCCTGAAGGAGGCCGAGCCGCAGCGCATCGACTTCGAGGACCTCGATTTCAACTTCGGGGAACGCTGGATTCCCACGGGTGTGTATGCCGCCTACATGAGCCGCCTGTTCGGCACGGACGTGAAAATCGCCTATTCCACAAGCATGGACGAGTTCTCGGTGGCATGCGGCTACCGTACCATGAAGATCACGGACGAGTTTCTGGTAAAGGGCCATTACCGGAACTATGACGGGATGCACCTTTTGAAACACGCCCTGCACAACACCTGCCCCGACATGATGAAACCCGCCGGCAAGGACGAGCACGGGAACGAGATCAAGGTGCGCGACAGCGAGGGAATACAGCTCGCCAACGCCAAGATAGACGAGATACGGGGCGGCTTTTCCGAGTGGCTGAAAGAGCAGTCGCCGCAGTTCAAGGAAAGGCTGGCGGCGATGTATAACCGCAAGTTCAACTGTTTCGTGCGTCCGAAGTATGACGGCTCGCACCAGACCTTCCCCGGCCTTGACCTCAAAGGGCTGGCAAGCCGGGGCGTGAAGGACATATACCCGTCACAGAAGGATTGCGTGTGGATGCTGAAGCTCAATGGCGGTGGGATATGCGACCATTCGGTCGGGACGGGAAAGACGCTGATCATGTGCATCGCGGCGCATGAGATGAAGCGTCTGAACCTGGCGCACAAGCCGATGATTATCGGGCTGAAGGCGAACGTGGCGGAGATTGCCGCCACCTATCAGGCGGCCTATCCGGACGCACGGATCCTCTATGCGTCGGAGAAGGACTTCTCGAGCGCCAACCGCGTGCGTTTCTTCAACAATATAAAGAACAACGACTACGATTGCGTCATCATGTCGCACGACCAGTTCGGCAAGATTCCGCAGTCACCGGAGTTGCAGCAGCGCATCCTGCAGGCGGAGCTTGACACGGTGGAGGAAAACCTCGATGTGCTCAGGCAGCAGGGACGGAATGTCTCGCGCGGCATGCTGAAAGGGCTGGAAAAGCGCAAGCACAACCTTCTGGCGAAACTGGAGAAGGTGGAATACGCCATCAAGTCGCGCACGGACGACGTGGTGGACTTCAAGCAGATGGGCATCGACCATATCTTCATCGACGAGAGCCATCAATTCAAGAACCTGACTTTCAACACCCGCCATGACCGTGTGGCGGGGCTTGGCAATTCGGAGGGAAGCCAGAAAGCCCTGAACATGCTCTTTGCCATACGCACCATACAGGAACGCACGGGCAAGGACCTGGGGGCGACGTTCCTCTCGGGCACGACCATCAGTAACTCGTTGACGGAACTGTACCTGCTCTTCAAATATCTGCGCCCGAAGGAGCTGGAACGGCAGAACATCCGCTGCTTTGACGCGTGGGCGGCCATCTTCGCCAAGAAGACGACCGACTTCGAGTTCAACGTGACGAACAACATCGTGCAGAAGGAGCGTTTCCGTTATTTCATCAAAGTGCCGGAACTTGCCGCCTTCTACAATGAGATTACTGACTACCGCACGGCGGAGGACGTGGGCGTGGACCGTCCGAAGAAGACTGAGATTCTGCACCACATACCGCCCACGCCGGAGCAGGAGGAGTTCATCGAAAAGCTGATGCTGTTCGCCAAGACGGGTGATGCCACGCTACTCGGCAGGCCACCCCTTTCGGAAACGGAGGAGAAGGCGAAGATGCTCATCGCCACCGACTACGCCCGGAAGATGGCGCTCGACATGCGCATGATAGACCCGCACTACGAGGACCATCCGGACAACAAGGCAAGCCACTGCGCCAAAATGATTGCGGAGTATTATCATATATACGAGGCGCAAAAGGGCACGCAGTTCGTATTCTCGGATTTGGGGACATACCTGCCGGGCAGCGGGTGGAACGTGTACAGCGAGATAAAGCGGAAGTTGACGGAGGATTACGGCATACCGGCGGGCGAGGTGCGCTTCATCCAGGAGTGCAAGACGGACAAGGCCCGCAAGGCGGTGATAGAGGCCATGAACACCGGAACGGTGCGTGTGCTGTTCGGTTCAACGAGTATGCTCGGAACGGGCGTGAACGCGCAGAGAAGGTGTGTGGCAATCCATCATCTGGATACGCCGTGGCGCCCGTCCGACCTCGAACAGCGTGACGGACGGGGAGTCAGGGCTGGCAACGAGATCGCCAAGCATTTTGCCGGGAATAACGTGGATGTCATCATCTATGCCGTG
>OOAF01001611.1_pt1 | contig 17601 bp, 16 predicted proteins | sample 1671251 | NCBI WGS metagenome assembly OOAF01 (sample SAMN06348137, study PRJEB24527) | human gut metagenome | biome: human gut; feature: ankylosing spondylitis patient; material: feces | host: Homo sapiens | place: China | collected 2015-10 | reverse complement strand
TGATATGGAACTCGGCATACTGGATCGGGTCATTGGTGATGGAATTTTCTTTCTGTACGGTGACGGTGGGCCGCTTGTGGTTTTCAAAATATACGGTATGGTCCTGGTTGGGGTAGAGGGTGACAAGCTGGGGCTCCGCGTCCATCAGGTAAGGGGACGGCACCGACTTTTCGGAAATTTCGTACACGCCGGGCAGTAAATTCTCCAAAACGGCCGTTCCATCCGGCCCAGTTTTGATCTCGTCCACACTATGGCCGTCCGCCGCTTCCACTAAAAACACTGTATCGGCTACGGGCTCGCCACTGTCGGCGTCCCGTTTCACCACCGTCAAATTGGGCCGCTTGTCATTTTGCAGGACCACAGTAGAGTCCTGGCCGGGGAATAGCTCCACATGGTACTCGGTCGTGTCCAGCAGGTGATCCGACACAGTGGAGGTTTCAATTAGGGAATAAACGCCAGGCTCCAGGCCCTCCCAGCAGATTTCACCTGTGCTGGAAGTGGTGCGGTCCAGATACCGGGAGCCGTCCTCGATTTTGGCAAGGCGGTAGGTCACGCCGCCCAGGGGCGTCCCGTCCGCGCTCTCCTTATATAAATGCAGAGAGGGCAGCTTGGAATTGGTGAACACAAACTGGGCCTGCTCGCCGCCGTCCAGGTGGATGATGCGCTGGGCATCGTCCACGATATAGCCGGGGCACTCCAGTTCCGTCACGATGTAGGCGGTATCGGCGGGGAGCTTGCTCAGGTCGATGGTTCCGTCCTCCAGGGTGGTGTATTCCACCGGGCCGAAGCTGCCGTCCACCGCCTCAAAACGGAAACGGGCGTTAGCGATGGGCTGGGAGAGGTCCGAACTGTCCACCTTGATTAAATGGATTCCGGGCAGGCGGTCGTTAAAGAAAACCAGGTCCTTGATCCCGTCCCCGGCCTTCAGCTCCACCTCTTGGGGGGTGGTGTCCAGTACATGGCCGTCCCCGCCGGTGTCCCGTTCCTCGGCCCGGTAGGTCCCAGGCTGGCAGTTAGTGAGCAAAATCTGACCGAACTCGTCCGTCTGGAAGATGCCCAGGCTCTCGGCGTCCCGGAAAATCTCGAAGGACACATTGGGCATAAGGGTCATAGTGCCCCGCTCATATTTCGTGATCCGCAGTCCAGGCAGTTCCTTGTTGACTATGGTGGCGCTGGATTCCTCCCCGGCCACCACGGCCACCGTCTGCACCGTGTCCGTGTCCGCAATCCAGCCCTCAATACCTGCGGTCTCCCTGACTTCCCAGCCGCCGGGGGCCAGTTCATCGAACACCACCACGCCGTTGCGGGTCTGCTCCGTCCGGGTCTCCCCGGTCTCAATGTGCTTGATCTGGATGGTAACGCCGGAGAGGGCGTCGCCGGTGTCGCTCCGTTTTTCCACCCGCAGGGAGCCATAGGGGGCGTTGGTAAAGGTCACGATGGCGGTCTTGTTATACTCCACATCGACGTGCTGGGTGGTCTTCTCCGGGAGCAGGTGATACCGGGGCGGGATATCCTCCGTCACGGTATAGTGGCCCTCCAGAGTCAGAGGGATCAGGACCTCTCCATTCTCATCGCTGGAGAAAGAGCCTACTTTGCGGCCCTCCGGGTCAACCACGCTGAACACAGCCCCCTCCAGCGGGGTCTCCGTCCCTTCCTCCAGCTTCACGATTTTCAGCAGGGTCTCGCCCGGCACATCTTCCGTGCTATCTGCGTAACTGCTGATGGCGGCCAGCTCCATCTGGCGGTTGTTATCCAGGTCGCAGATATAATTTTGCAGATTGCCGTATCGGTCTTTTTCCAGGCAGACGGCATACATGGCTGCATACTGGGCCACGGACGCGGAGAGGGAGAGCTGGACGTTACCGCTCTGCCCCTGGATGCTGCCCACGGGGTACAGCACCTTGAACTGCCCGGCGTAGCCGTCGCTGGTTCCCTCAGTGGTGACAGCGGTGATCTCGTTGTTGTTCATGTCCACGATCTTCGTGCCCTCCGGCACCTCGTCGGGATTGGAAAAGGCCACGGACACGTCGTAATCATAGACCCACGTCTCGCTCCAGACGGTGAACACCTGCTGCTTGTATTCCCCGCCCCCGATGGTCACGGGGTAGGCCGTGGATTTGTCCGCCGTGACGGTCATGCGGGGGGTGAGCATATAGTTGTAGGTAGTGCCCCGCTTGTAGATGTCCTTGGCGGCGGCCAGGATGCGGTTTCCAATGTCCAGTTCACTCCCGGAGAGGCCGGGGGCCACCTTCAGGTTGGCAATGTTCCAGTCCGGCATCAGGTAACACCACAGCGCCATTTTTGTGGCGTAATACGCCTGGTACTTATTGTCCAGCTTCAACTCGCCCAGGCTGCGGTGTGGGTAGCCGTTGGAGATAATGCCCACCACCTTGGGGTCGCTTGCCCGTTCCTCTGCCAGATACTTGATGCTCTCGCCGGGGCCCACGGTCTGCGGAACGCCGTACTGGTTTGGGTTGACGCAGTAGGCCGGGGACTCCTTCTGCGTGCCGTCGTTGGCCTCATAGAGAAAATAGGTATAGATCTGCTTTCGGACGGAGCCGTTGATGGAGAGATAACCCAGCTCATACTCTCCATTGTAGATACTGACCTCGCCCAGGGCCTCCTCCTCACTGTCTGCGGCAAAGGCCGCCGTCGGGAGGATACCAAGAAGGGTCACGAGAACCAGGAACAGGGATAGCAGTTTTTTCATATTGCCTCCTAAAAATGGGCAGAAGGAGGCACAGAAAACATCAGCACCTCCTTCCGCAATCAAATTGACTTCTCAAAATGTAAAATATGGAAATTGAAGATACAAAAAAAGGCGTCAAAAGTCCCCTCAAATTGAGGGAAGATTTTGAAGCCTCCACGGCCTGGACCATCCAGCGGTAGTCCCGCTGGTCCCGGACACAGGTAAAAAGTGTGAGCCGGTTATCGCTGGTGGCGGCGGTACCGCTGGTGTCGGTCTCCTTCACCTTCTGGACGCTGACCACCTCATAAGTCCGTGTGCCCAGCTTGGTGGTCCAGGTGATGGTGTCGCCCGGTTCCAGGGTGTGGAGCTTCCCGAAGTGGTTGTTCACGCCGCGGTTGTGCGCGGCGATGCAGCAGTTTCCATCCCACAGGCTGGTGTCCTCGAAGTGGCCCGCGCCCTTGGCTAAGGTCTTGCTGCCCGTGCCCTCGTAAACCTTGACGCTCAAACCGATGGCGGGAATTTTGAGGGTGCCCAGGTGCCCGCCGGAGTAATAGAGATCGCTGGTCACATCCGTCCAGCCTGTGGCGGTAGTCCCAGTCCAGCCGGAGCCCGTATCAACGGCAGGGTATGTGACACTCCCCACTTGGGAGACCAAACCGCCGCCGTCCAGGGCTCCGGGGACCAGATTAGGGGTCAGGGCCACGCCGGAGCCGGGGAGGTAACTGGTGGGTGTGCCGAAGCCGGGCGGGATCAGGGCCGTGCTCTTGCTCCGGTCCACGTTGGGGGCCTCTTGCTCATAGATGGTGGTATCGCTGGTGGGCCGGGCAAACAGGTAATCGTCCGGGGCGTCCATGGTGTATTCCAGGGCGCTGGCCGGGGTGACGCAGACGGCCGCCAGCATGAGGGCGGCCAGACAAAGGGTTTTCAGCCTCATTTGTTGTACTCCTTCCACTCTTTCTTGGATTTGTACTTTTGAAGCAGGAAGCGGCCCAGGAATACCAGGCCGACAACGCCCGCCCCGGCGGGCAGGACCAGCAGCCAGCGCCAGTCAAAGCCGCCGCCCTCCGCGGCAGGCTGTGGGATAGCGGTTACGGCCTCCTGCTCCTCTGCCAGGCCGAAAACGGCGGTATAGAGCACGGTCCCGCTGGTAGTCTTGGTCACTTCTCCGGCGTAGTCCGCCGTGACGGTGTAGCCGGTGGCGTATTTGCTGGAAGCGGTGCCGGTATAGGTGGCGGCGGCGTTGTAGAAGCCCCCGGCCTCCTGCCATTGAACATCCGCCAGGGTGAGGGTGCGCCCGCTGTCCTCAATAGACTTGGGCACCAGGGACACATCCGCCTCGGAGAGATTGGGATAACTGCGGGTGGCGGAGACGTTCCGGGTGGACGTGGCATAGCCGGACGCCTCCACCTGGATACTGGCGGTGTCCAGGGTGAGGAGGCCGGTATAGCCGTCCTCCGTGACGGCCTCACAGGTGGCGGCCAGCAGGGGCATGATCTCCTCCATGTCCTTGCTCTTGCTGTCCAGGGTCACGGTTTCGGTGTAATACTTGCTGTCCGTCTCCGTCTGGTCCTCCTTGACAATATCCAACAGGGTATAGAGACAGCCGGACCGCTCAAAGTCCCCGGTGGGGATGAGGGCCGGATCATCCATAGGAGAGAGTTCGTAGGTCTTGCTGATCCTGGGCTCGGCCCGGTCTCCCTCCGTGTACTCCAAAACCTCTACTGGGTAAAGTACGGAGGGGGTGGTTTCGGGAGAGGGCGCCTCGGCGGCCATGGCCGGGCAGGCCAGGGCACAGGCGGTCAGCACCGCCAGAAACAGGGGCACGGCGCGTTTCTTCATGTGGGTCAACTCCTTCAATCAAAAAATGGCCCGAAAACTTCCCTCAAATTGATGGGAGTTTCCGGGCAAAGAAAAAAGTCCCCTCAAATTGAGGGGACTTACGGGTTATCGCTCCGGGGCGTCTTTCCTCCGCTCCGGGAGTTTGATGCGGAACATCCGGCAGTAGTCCTTCTGGGCCTCCAGTTCACACTCACAAATAAGTCTGATAAAGGCGGTGTCGCTGGGGCCTTGGGCCCGCTGGGCCTGCTGGAGCGCGGTAATGTAGTCATGGCGCAGGATGGGCGGGATGGAGACCACACAGTAGCCCCTGTTCACCAGGATCAGATTCATCAGGAGCCGGGCGGTGCGCCCGTTGCCGTCCTGGAAGGGGTGAATATCCACCAGCCTCCGGTGGGCGTAGGCGGCCAGCAGGACCGGGTGCATGGCGTCCCTCCGTTTGTTCAGCTCCTCCACCAGCCCGGCCATAAGGCCAGGCACCTCCTCCGCCGTGGGTGGGACATATTCCGTGCCGGTGATGAACACCTGGCCTTCCCGGTAGCGTCCGGCGTGCTCCGGGTCAATGCCGCCGTAGAACAGGGCGTGCAGGCGGAGTATATCCTCCTCCCGGAATTGCAGGGGCCCGCCCCTGGCGGTCTCCAGCATATAGTCATAGGCCCTGGCGTGGCCGGTGGCCTCGTAGCAGTCCCGGATGGGCTTGCCGCCCACGGTGATACCGTCCTCCAGGAGCACCTTGGTCTCGGAGAGGGTGAGGGAATTACCCTCCAGGGCGTTGGAGGTATAGGTCATGCCGATGCGGAAATAGGCGTCCAGTTCCTTCACCTCGTCCGTGGTGAGGGGGCGGCGCTCCCGGATCGCCTGGGCGTATGCGTCGATACGCTCTAATAAAGCGTTGCCGCTCATACAGTCACCTGCCTTTGAGAGAAAGTTCAAAAATATTATATCATGGGGAGCGGAAACAGGCAACGGGAAACCTGGGGGCCAAAAGTCCCCTCAAATTGAGGGGACTTTTGAACGGCGCGCCCCGCCTGCGGAGAGGCGGCGACAGACGCACCCGTTCCCCACACTGGCAAAAGCCGCCGTCAGGCGGCTTTTGGGGCGTCCTCCCCTTGGAGACCGCATAATCCGGCGGACGGCCCCGGTCAAGGCCCGCCCAGTCCGCAGACTGGGCGGCTCGCGGGCGATTGCCCCGGCAATCGCCCGGCCTTGACGGGGGACGGCGGGCGGATTAGTCTCCCCCACGGGGAGACGCCCCCGGTCTGCGGCCTTACCGGCTCTGGCGCTGGGGCGGGATGCGGCTTCTCTGCTGGGGGGTGATGTTCCGTTCAATGGAGCCGCCGAACTGCTTGCTCATCCCCTGGATCTGATCCAGGGCGCTCCGCCGCTGCTGGGGGTCCCAGCCCTCGTACAGCTCCTCCAGGCGGGACAGGTCCGGCGTGTCCCGCTTGATGCCAAACTGGCGGCACAGGATATAGGAAATGCTCTGGGCGTCCAGGTCCACCTCCTCATGGTCATAGTTTGGGTTGGCCCCCTTGGCGTGGATGCGGGAGTGGGCCACTTCAGCGGCGATGGCCGCAAACGCCTCGCTGTCTGAGAAAGCGGGATTGACGGCCAGCTCCATATTTTTGCTGTCATAGTAGGCGGCCACGGGCAGGTCGTGGTCGGTGGCCACGGGAACAACGGAGTAATTGAGGATGGCGCGCAGGGCGATGCTCATTTCCTTGCTGTCATCCTTCAACTGGACCTTTTTCAGGTCGCGCCCCTGGGTCTGGCGGATGTCATAGGCGTCCGTGAGGCGATACCCCCGGCCCAGGGTATTCCGGGCAAAAATTTTGACTCCCTTGCTTCGCTCCTGGTCTATCACGCCCCGATTCAGGGTTTTCCACCGTTCCGCCGTACCGAATACGGTGGCCTCCGGGTCCTGGAACATGACCAGGGCGATATTGCCCGCGCTGTATGTGGGGTTATCCCCTTGCATATCCAGGTACTTCACATACAGTTCCGGGTTGCTGGTGATCTCCTCCACTCCGGCGTCTTGCATGGCGATGGTGTTCTCCCGGTCCGCCTGCATTTCCGCCCTCCATTGGTTGTCCTGCTGGGACTTTTCCGCGATGATTGCTTCCAGATTTGCCATAATGATGTTCCTCCTAAAATATATTCATCTTGATTTTGGTATGGTTTTTCCCTTGGCCTGCGGGGCCCTGCCGGGCTCCCGCATCCCTTCCGACGCCGCCCGCAGGGCCTCCAGGCGGGACTTGACGGATGGTTTCTCAGTAGTCTCCGTCGTCCTCATATCCGTACTCCTCGTCTGCCTGGCTGTCGAGCCACTCCCGCGCTGTGGTGAGGAGTGTTCGGGCCGAACGCGGGGGGCGGCTTTTTTTGGCGCTTCTTCCCCCTGTTCCTGGGCGGGGGCCGGGTAGCCCCTCTGTTCCAGGTAGTGGTTGACCAGCGGCACATAGTCCACATTGGTCACAAGGTCCACGATCCCGCTGGTGGAACGGGTGTCTTTAATCACGGAGAACAGCACATTTTTCTTGGCGTAGGCCCGGAAGTCCTCCAGGTCGCTCTCTTTGATGTGAAAGGTCTTGAGTTCCCGGCCCGTTTGAAGCAGCCGGGCCATGTTGGCCTTGCCGTAGAGTTTTTTGTTGTTTTGGGACAGGGCCATCAGAAAGGCGGCCAGGTTTTTGCTCCCAGCCGCCAGCATTTTAACAGCAGCCTCGGTGAGCTGGATGCTCTCCTTTACCATCAGGTCGGCCACTTCACCGCTGTTATCCATCTTCTTCACCTCCCGGTTTTCAAATATTGAATGACCTCCAGAATGGAACAATACTGAACTTTTTGGAGATACCGCTTTCTCAGCAGCTTCAAGTGCCGCTCCCGCTGGGGCCCGGCAAGGGCGGAAAACGTCTCCGCGTCGTGGGCCGCCTCCCGGTAGTCCAGCAGGGTCACGCTCCCCCAGGGCCGTCCGCCCACAAACTTCTCCACATGGAGGAACAGGGCGAGCACCGGCCACCCAGCCCGGTCCTGAAAGGCCAGCCAGCACAGATTTTCATAACTGCCCGGCTCATAGACACGGGGCGGGTCAAACAGCCAGGACCTCTCACACCGGGCCAGAAACAGATAGTCCGCCGCGCCGCCCTGTTGCAGTTTGAGCAGATCCAATTCAATGCTCCCTGCCTCGATGGGCTGATAGAGCGGTATCAATCCCAGAATGGCGGTCAGGTCCGCGTGGAGCAGTTTTTTCATAAGTACGCCTCCTTGCATGGTCTGGGCGCTGGGCTTCCACCGCCGCCCGGACCTTGGGGATGTCGCCCTCGATGCGGGCGCATAGCTTCAAGTCCCGGCGCAGCGCCCGCAGGTGTGTGGTGATTTGTTCGATCTCCGTCTGGATTTCCCCGCCTCCGTCTCCCCGCCGTTTCTGCCGGTATAACTGCCCGCGCCGTTCTGTGAGGGCGTCCATCTCCGCCTGTATCGCGTCATACTGCATGGAGAGCTGGGCCGCTGTCTCGATGCGGTTTTTACGGAGATAACGGAATTGCTCCTGATAGCGGTCCAGTTTCAGCAGCTCCTCCCGCATGGAAAACGCCGCCCGGTTTCCCGGACGGCGTTTCGGGTATGCCCCCAGCAGGCAGAGGTATTGGAAGCAGAGGGCTTGAAAGCCCGTGAGTTTCCTTGGGCGGCGGGGCATCCCACCCCGCACCCGATACCGGCGGCCCGGCTCCAGCAGACAGAAAAGAGTAGTGGGGGGAGTGTCCGGCGGGGCCTCGCCGGAACGGACGGCGGCAAGCCGGGCCTGTATGTCCGCCTCGGTATAGCCGTCTTTCAGGCTGTCCAGACGGATATACCCTTTCCCACCGGGGGGAAGGATAGCGGTGTGCTTGACCCTGGGGCCGGTTTTTACCCGATACCCCATCCGCCGCAGTTGGCTGAGGAAGGACTGGTAGGTGTAGGCTTGCCGGATGGCCTCGTCCACGCCCTGTCTGGCCGCCTCCCACTCGGCCCGGCTCACCGGGCCGCCCAGGGGCTCACTGGGCTCAATAATGGACAGCCCGTGTTCCCGGCAGATGGCGTCTGAGGTCCCCCGGATGCCCACGCCGTCCCCGCCGTAGTAGTCCTTCAGTTGGTCCCGGTACATGGCCCCATCCACAAAGGAGATGGAATTAAAAACGATATGCGAATGTAAATGTGCTTTGTTCAGGTGGGTGGAAACGATGACTTCATAGCGGTCCCCCAGCAGGCGCCGGGCAAACTCCACGCCCACGGCATGGGCCTGGTCCGGCGTCACCTCGCCGGGAGCGAAGGACTGGATGATGTGGTAGCCCTTCCGTTTCCGCCCCTCCTTGCCCCAGCGCCGCTTGGTGTCCATCATGTCGGCGTAAACGCTCTCCCGGTCGCAGTTGATGGCGGTCTCAAAACAGGTCTGTTCCGTTTTCTCCCGGTCCAGGGCATAGTCGATGGCGGCCTCCAGGGAGGTCTTTTCCGGGTCCTGGGTATAGCCCACGCATTTGTCCAGGCGGTTGTGAATGACTAAAATCTTGGTGTAGGCCATTACAGCGTGTCCCGGACCAGCCGGACCGCCTGGCGGACCAGCCGCGCCGCCTCCCGTATCTCGTCCTGGGTGGCCGCGCCTCTGGCGTTGGCCTGATAAGCCAGTTGATTCACATTATTGCCGATGGCGTTCAGTTCCCGGAGCAGGGCGGCGTAGGTATCGGGAGGCCGGGGCCGGAGATTGACGCCCATAATGAGTTGGCGGAGCATGGGCTCGATCTTGAGCCCGGTGGTCCGGGCGGTCTCTGTCAGCCGGGCGTAGTGGGCGGCGTCCAGCCGCAGGGTGATGGTTTTATAGGGCTTCATCGAACTGGGCCTCCTTTCCGGTGCTGCGGCCTCTTTGCCGGCTCCGGCGGGGGACTTTTCAAGGGGACCTCCTTGCAGTAGGCCCTCTCTCCGCAGGCGTCCTTCAGCAGATGGGCCATGCACTCGTCAAACGGGTGCCAATCCCGGTCTCCGCTCACAAGGAAATAGTGCATATTGGTCTCCCGGTACATCAGCTTAGTCCCGCTCTGATGCGTGAGAACAACCATGCCATAAACGACCAGATCATTTGTCCCCGGATATGGCGAGATGTCCACGGCCACGTCACAAAATGGAGTGTCGTGGGCGGCAAGCACGGCTTTGATCTTCTCGGTGTTCTCGGCCTGGTGGTCCCGGAAATGCTGGATCAGGCCAACCTGTTTCCGTAGACCGCTCAGGTAATTCTGTTTATCTTGGCCGATAAACAGTTTCCGTCCACTCCCGAACACGATGGAATAATCGTTATGGCCCCGGAATTTCCCCCGGCAGGGGGTTTTCTCCACATGGTAGGATGTTTCACCAAACAGGCGTTGCAGGGTCCGCTCCAGGCGCAGGGTCTCGCTCCGTTTCTCATCAATCATCTGTTCACCTCCAGTTCAGGTATCAAATAGCGCATATCAAGAGGATATGCGTTGGTGTTGTGCGGGGGGTGGGGGCTGTGCCCACGGAAAAAAGTCCCCTCAAATTGAGGGGACTTTCGGCGGCGCGGGGGTATCAGGGGCGGAGCCCCTGACCAGCGGCATTTTGCTGTCAAAATGCCATGCTGGCGCGGACAGCGGCGCGAGCGCCGCTGTCACCGTACCGGGGCCGTTTTCCGGCGGGGCGGTTTCTTGGGCCCTTTCCGGGCGGTCTCCGGCTTTTGAACACTCTCCCGGTTTCGGTGCTGATTCAAGGGCGTGGTATGCAGCTTCTGTGCCATAGTCGGCTCCTCCTCTTGTGGTGTGTCTTGATGGCCGGAGGACAGCGGCTCCTCCAGCAGGGCCGGGTCGTCCTCCAGAAAGGAAAGCATTTCCTCCACCCGTTCTTCCAGGGAAGCCTCCACCGTATAGCCGGGGAGAAGGATGCCGTTGACGGAAAAGCGTCTTTCCTCTCCCTTTGGGATAGGCGGGGACACCTCCGTGAACAGGTGGGCGTAGGCTTTGATCCTGCCTTGCAGGTAACGCTCCAGCTCCTCTTTTGTGGCAAACCGCTTGTCGCTCTGCCCGGCGATCTTCCAGCCGTCGCCGGTGTAGTCTGGGGTTGGATGCTGGAGCGTGTTATAATGAATATCCCAAGACAAAGTACAGTTGATAAGAGTTCCATCCGGCGTTTTATTTTCGGACACGCGATACGACATTTTGTAGACCATGTTGCTCAATACGTTCCAGCCGAATTGATTGACCTTCCACTGGTTGGACGTGTGCTCCACCGGCAAGGCCCGCAGATACTCCCTGGCCTTGCGGATGGCTATGGTCTCCGCCGCCTGCTTCCGCCATTCGGCCTCGATTTCAGAGAATTTTGAGAAAATGGCTTTTTCCTGGGCCACGCTGGCCTCCTCCATGGTGGTCAATTCCTCCCGCGGCAGTTGGATCAGTTCCGCAACACGGTCCGCCTTTTTATCTGGATAGTAATGGGCGGACATTTCGATCTCCCATCCAGGGGTGATATGCGTATGTGCCATGTCCGCCCCCTATCGCGCCATAGCCAGCCGCTTTTTATGCAGCGGCTTTTTCCTGGCGGCTGGGCGGGCGGCTTTGGCCGGAGGCGGCTCCTGTTTCCCCCTGTCCGCCGTCTGTGCCTGGACCTGGACCGGGAGGGGCGGCCCCGCCTGGGGTTTTTCCTCCGCTGGAGGGGCCGGCTCACCGGAGATGGGCTGCGCCTCCGATGGTATGGCCATATCATCGTCCTCCAGGCAGTTCAGCAGGTCCTCCAGCGTGACCTTTTCCTTCTGAGGGACCGGGGGTTGGAGCGAATACCCTTGCAGGAGTTGGCCGTTGACACAAAACAATTCCTTTGCCTCCGCCGGGATGGGCGGGGACATGGATTCAAAGCACGGCGCATACTGGTCAAATTTGCTCTGGATGTACTTCTGGGCCCCCTCCATGGTCTTGTACTTCTTGCTGCCCTCGTACTCAATTCGTTCCCTGGGGCTCCGGGTATAGCCCCAATACCCTTGAGACAGGCCGGGGGCCGTGTAGGACAACTCCCAGGTCAATTTCCATTCATCACCAGACTTGACGATGTTGAATGTCATTTTATAGACCAGGTTGCTGATCTCCCAGGAGCCGTCCTTGTGCCTCTGCCACTCATTGCGGGTGTGTGTGACCTCCGGCGTTTTCAGATATTCGATTGCTTTTTGCAGGAGAAGGGTCTGCGCCCCATGCTCATCCCAGGCGGTGACGGCCTTCTTCATCTCCTCAAAGACTTTCTTTTCCTCCGCCTGGCTTTTCTTTAACTGCTTTTCCAGGTCCTTGACCGGGACATTCAGGAACGGCTTGAAGTCGGCCCTGTCGCCCCGGTAGTTGATCTGCCGCCTGACCTCCAGGTAAAAGCCCTCCCGAAGATAACCTTCACTGGAGCCGATCTCATAAAACGATTTTTTTGCCATACTGCAATTCACCTCCCTATCTGACCGGGCCGCTGGGCGGCGCCCGGTCCTTTTTCGGCGTCCAGCCCTTTTGATAGCGATGCTCCATCATGATCGTGCGAACCAGAGCCGCCTCGTTTTCTGGCAGATACCGGATGCGCCGGAGCGTCCCGTACTTCCAATACAGGCCCTTCAACCGTTCCGGCTCCATGGAAAACCGCCGCCCGGAGTAAAAGACCAGTTCCACGGCTTTGGCCTCCACCGCCGTGTGTTCCAGGCGGTGGAGGTGTGCGGAAAAATCGAAGGAGCGTATATCCCCCGTGGGGCTGTCCCGGTCCCTGCCCTTGAGGATGACACAGTATGCCTCCTCTCCGGCCTCCGGGCGCTGGCTGGTCCATACCCGGTGGCCGTGGGAGCCGCGAAGGAATACGTCCCGTTCCATGACGCACAGCCCACCGCCGCAGTCGGGAAGCCAGTAGAACGTCCGTTCCTCCATCTCATATTTTGATACAGCCGCCTGGAGCAGCCAGAACTCCGGGCAAAAACTTGCGAAGGGGGAGGGGGTAGTCCAGCCGCATAATCTGTTCAAAACAGGAAATAGTTCGATGTTTGTCTCTTTCATCTTACCGGCTGCACCACCCTTGCCCGGCTGTGCCACCGCTGTTCCGGGCGCACGGCCGGGGGCGGCTGGTAGTCCGGGTCCAGGTACTTGGCCTCAAACTCTGCCGCCGTCAGCCGCTCCGCATCCTGGCCCTGTACGAAGTCACCGGGAGCCAGATCCAGATAGCCGCCGGATGGCAGGGGGAGGGGGCTGGCGGTGAGCACGGTGCCGAAGTGCTCCACCGTGATATGCCGCCCCAGCAGGCCCGGCTGGCTCCAATCGTCCGGGTCTGTCTGCATTTCATAGAGGTGCATCCACGGGGGGAGTGTGGCGCGGTCCACCCGCTGGGTCGTAAACAGGCCGGGGACGGTCAAGATTTCCACTTCTCCCAATCGTTCTGTGTTTGCGTTGACAAGATACATAAAAGTGCCTCCCTGTTATCTTCCCTCAATTTGAGGGGACTTTTTAGGCCGCGGACCGCGGGTGTAAACAAAGGGATAGTCTTGGGCCAGCCGGTATTGTCTGGCCAGTTCCTCCGGGGTGACGCGCTTGCCCGCGACAAACTTACCGGGATGGACATACCGTGTCATGCGTCGGCCCTCCGGGACATGATTCCGCATCTCCCAGGTGCCCACCACCTGGGCCTGCTCCGCCATTGTCCGGCGCACATCCGGGTTATCCCTGGATGGCCGCAGTTCATACTGATACATTTGATCCGGGGTAAGGGGGGAACGGTAAATGACCTCCCCCCAGGCCCGGAACGTGCCGTGCTCCACGCTGGTACGCTCGTCGTAATTAAGAAAGCCCGTCAGGGGGTTATCCGGGTCCTTGGGATAGGTCCCTATGTCCACGGGCCGCTGGGTGGAATAATAGCGGTAAAGCTCCTGCTGTTCCATCGCTCCGCCCTCAACGCTCCGGGCCTTTCCGCGGTTTGGGCCGCCTGGCCTTTGGCTTTGGGATGGCGCGCTCCTGAACCTCCCATTGCATCCGTCTGGCGTCGTACTCGCTTTTGGCAGGTCTGCCAGGCTCAGGAGGAGCCATTTCGACTTGTGTAACAGCGGGTGCTGGCCTCCTGTCTTTTCTAAGCTGTTGCAGACGGACCTTTACGGACGGGCTGCACGGGGCGGGTCCCGCCTCCCTCTCCTGGGGTGGCTGCGTCATGTCCTCCTGCGGAGACAATAGGCCCTCCGCAGAAGGGGCCTCCCGCTGGACTGCGGGCTGTTCCTGCGTTTTTCCCATATTGATGGACTCATGCAGGCGTTTCATGATCTGCTGAACGGCGGAGCGAAATGCTTTCTGCTCCCCCTCCGGCAGAAGGGCCGCCTGCTCCTCCATTTGCTTTCCCAGGTCCGCCGCCTGACAATGGCGCTGGAAACAGGGCAGAAGGCCGCGGGAGAGCTCATCGACACTTTGATGGATAAAAGGCGTCAATTCTTCCTGTAAAACCGTGCGGTATTCCTGCGGCACCCTCTGAAATAACTGGTTTACCCGTGCCTGCCCGTCTTGGTATGCACCGATATGGGTCTGCATCTGTTCCAGAAGGGAGCCGCCCGCCCCGATTTCCAGAGGGAGCCAGTAGCGGTCTGTCCGGCCGTCTTTCACATAGTCGATCTTCACCTTGACCGCCTGCGGCGTCCGTTCAGCCTCCCGGTACTCCTGATCCACCTGGCGCACATACTCCTCTGCTTGGGAGAGAGACATCTGTTTGCCGATGGGGAAACGCTCATCCATGCTCTCCATGACGGTCACAATAGGCTCGCCCTCCGGGTCCAGGCTGACCATTGGGGCCTCCGGGCCGCCTTCCGCGAAGGGCGGCTTCATCAGGTCGTCCACAGCGGCGGAAATATCGTGGGCAAATGCTTTCCACTTGTCCGCCACCGCCCGGACCGTACAAGCCCCTCGTTTGAAAAAGCCGGTGAACAGGCTGGCGCTCTCGCCCAGCAGATCCTTTACATCCTGCTTCAGATTGCCGGTGATCTCCTTCATCCGGCTGTTATGTTCCATGCTGCTTCACTCCTATCGAATGGTTTTGGAAATCTCCCCTCAAATTGAGGGGACTTTTGAGGTCCGGGCCCGCTTCTTCCTGCCCTTGGTACGCCTCTTTTGGCTCTGCGGCACAGGCTCCGGGGGCGGACGGTCCAGGCAGCGGCTCTCAACGCCGTCGATCAGTTCCGCGGCGGTGTTGCGAATACACTCCAGGGAGGCGCGCAGCTCCTTTTGCTCTCTGCCGCTGCTCCACCCGGTAATGTAGCCGAAGGAGTAGTCGCTGGTGTCCAGGCCCAGGTACTGACAGACGGTATAGGCCACGCTCTCCGCCTCCACCTCGCGGGTGCGCCGGTCCTTCTCATGGGCCCCTACGATGATCCCGCCCTCCACCGGGAGGGCGTGCAGCTTGGCGTGGGCGATCTCATGGACCAGCGTTTTGATGGTCTGGGCCTCGCTCATGCCGGGGCTGAGGGTAATCTTCTGTTCCGCGTGGTAGTACGCCCCATGGACGCCCGGCGGCAGGGGGCCCTCGCTGACAGGGACGGGGGAGATGGCTTTTAAGGCGGACAGCAGTTTTTCATAGCCCTCCACGGTGCCCGTCAGGGCCTCAACGCCCAGGCTGGGGAGTTCCCGCCCATCGGTCTGGCTGACATCAAACACAGTAGCCGTGGTGAAACCAGTTTTTTTCACCCATTTCTGTTCCTTGACGGTCTGCCCGTCCGGGCCGGTCTCCTCCACCTCATCCCGCGCCCAGTAGGGGCAGGGGGCCAGGATGGTGATGCCGGTCTCGCCCGCCTTGACATGGCGGCCGAATTTTCGTTTCCAGTCTCCATACCCCGCCACCATGGAGGCGTGCGGACACTGGAGCTTGATGAGGAAAATATTGCCGTAGCTGTAACGGTGCAGTTTGGAGAGGGATTGCAGATAGGCCGCGTACTGGTCGCTCTGGAACAGGTCGGTGATACCGGCCTCCAGTTGATCCGTCAGCGCCCGCACACGCTCCATACGCTCTTGAAAGTCGATTTTTCACACCTCCCCGGAAAGTCCCATCAAATTGAGAGGACTTTTGAATAGGAAAAAAACCCCGGACATGGTACGTTACCGCTCCATGCCGGGGTCTTTCCTGTGGTGCCGGGGCTTCCAGTCCGGGTGTCCGGGCGGAAGCTCCTCCCTGAGTTCATCCACCCGCTGTTTCATATTCTTCCGGGCGGCCTGCTCGTCTCCGAAGTAACGGCCATAGTTGTACCCCTGGAAATTATCATAGGCGTAACACTTCCAGGTGACGTAGGGGGAGACCTCCGTAGGGCTGTACCCCAGCACTACCTCGGTATTTCCCACCCGGCGGCTGTCGATGATCTCATAGCTCTGGCACATTCGTTTTCCGCTCATCCTGTTCACCTCACCGGCGTATCAGCCTTTTTTGCCGCCGCGGTCTTGGCCTTTTGGCGCTCCATGACCGTCTGACGCAGCTTCAAGCCCTCCAGGATGCCCTGTTTCACGTCGGGGATGGTGGTGCGCTTGTCAGGGAAGAAGGGCCGCAGATCCTCCTCCAGCATTGTGACCTTCAGCGGAGGTGTCTCCTCCCGCTTGGTGGGGGCTACGGCCTGCTCGATCTTCTCCGTGGTCAGACTGCCGGCCTGGCTCTCCTTCTTCAACTCCTTGGCCTTGGTGCCGGAGGGGACTTTATCCTCCTTCTGGATGGCGTCCGCCAATACCTTCTGCTCCTTGGGCTTCATTTGGGCAATATCCGCCCCGGTGTTGACCGGGATCTTCCCCTCGTCCACCAGGTCCTGGAGTTCCGGGACCAGTTTATTCAAAGTCTTGTACCGCTGGATGGTGGCGGGGCTCTCGCCCATCTGCTGGGCCAGCTCCTCGTCGGCGTTCATGCGCTTGATCCCCAGGGCCTCGTCCTGCGCGATCTCCTCCTTGGTCCGGCGGCCCATCTTCCGTTTCATGGCGTCGGTTTTCATCTGATAGGCGCGGGCCTTCTCCATAGGGCTGATCTCCTCCCGTTTGAGGTTGGAGTCCACCATGGAAATGATGGCCTCGTCCCGGTCCAGATTGCGGACGATAACAGGAATATTTTCAATCCCGGCCAACTGGCAGGCGCGCATACGGCGGTGGCCGGAGACCATCTCATAGCCGCCGTCCTTATGGGGGATGACCATGACCGGCTCCAGCACGCCGAATTTCTTGATGCTGTCCACCAGGTCCCACATATCCTTGTTGTCGCGGACTGCGAAGGGGTGCCCTTCAAAGGGCCGGATATTCGCCACCTTCATGGTCGTGACCGTCTCCGGCTGGCCCTCCTTGGTCAGGGGGATTTTCAGGTTTTCGGGCAGTTCTTCATCCCCCACGGCGGGGGCTTCCGGGGCCTTATCCGCCTTGGCGGGCTCCTCCGGGGGATAAGGGACCAGCTTGCCGGGGACCGGCATGAGCGGCTTATCCCGGTGCCCCTTACGGTACTCACTGGCTTGGGCAAGGGACATTTCATACACATCCGCCCGGACCTCCAGCATCCCCGCCTGCTCCAGCGCCTTGCAGCGGTGGAAGCCGTCTACCAGTTGAAATTCGTCCTCTTTCTCGCTCTTGCGGAGAATGACGGGCTTTTGCAGGCCGTTTTTCTTAATGTCCGCGATCAGGCCGCTGTAATCCTTGCGGGGTTCGTCCTTGACATAGGTGCCGGGCAAAGGTTTGATTTTGGAGAGGGCAACGAAACGCAGGTCGGGGGATCGTGGCTCCTGCTCCTTTTCGTCCTTGGGCTTACTGGGATCAGACACAGGAGACTTCTTCCCGTCGGCAGGCTTGGCAGAGGTGTCCGTGGGAGCCTTGGGCTCCTCCTGTCCCTTCTTCTCGTTGGTAGGCTTGGCGGGGGTGTCCGCTGGGGCCTTGGGGGCCTCCGGCCCCTTCTTCTCGTTGGTAGGCTTGGTGAGGGGGTCTGCGGGAGCCTTGGGGGCCTCCGGCTCCTTCTTCCCATCGGCAGGCTTGGCGGAGGTGTCCGCAGGGGCCTTGGGGGCCTCCGGCCCCTTCTTCTCGTTGGTAGGCTTGGTGAGGGGGGCTGCGGGAGCCTTG